>ERZ1699244.403-NODE-403-length-17365-cov-4.618343_pt1 | contig 17365 bp, 9 predicted proteins | sample MGYA00581534_ERZ1699244 | MGnify/ENA primary metagenome ERZ1699244 (study PRJEB42319, sample SAMD00040331) | human oral metagenome | material: saliva | host: Homo sapiens | study: EMG produced TPA metagenomics assembly of PRJDB4115 data set (Metgenomic analysis of...
AAATAAAACATCGCCTGCGACTAAAAGACCGTTTTCGGCGTTGTAAAAAACGACTTGGCCGGGGGTGTGGCCGGGAATGTGGAGGACTTGGAAGCTGTGATTGCCGACCTTTAGCGCTTCTCCTTCTTCCAACCAGCGTGTCGGCGTGAATGACGGGGAAACGGGGAAACCGTATTGCGCCGTCGTTTGCGGAAGGGCTTGGAGCAGGAATTCGTCGTCTTTGTGCGGGCCGAGAACGGGTACGTCGCAGGTTTTCAAAAGCTCAACCACGCCGCCTGCGTGGTCAAGATGGCCGTGGGTCAGCCAAATGGCGGTCAGCTTGAGGCCTTTGTTTTTGATTTGTTGCAATAAATAGGGTACGTCGCCGCCGACATCGGTCAAAACGGCTTCTTTGGTTTCGTCATCCCAAATCAGCGTGCAGTTTTGACGGAAAGGGGTAACGGCGTTGATTTCAAATTGGAGTGCCATGGGTGTTCCTAGGAAATGCTTATTTAATGTTGTTTACGTTTCAGACGGCCTTTTGCTATTATGTATATATAATAAAAAGCAAGTCTGGAAAAATGTCTTATGAATAATGTAATGCGGATCATGATACCGATTTTTGCGGCTTCTTTCATCTCTGCGGCGTTTGGTGCAGATTTGTTGTTGGCGCAGGAATATAAAAATCAAGATATTGCCGGTTGGGCCATGAGTGAAAAGTTGGATGGCGTGCGCGCGTATTGGGACGGCAGGCAGCTGGTCAGTCGTCAGGGTTATGCGTTTACACCGCCCAAAGGTTTTACAGCAGGTTTTCCGCCGTTTCCGATGGATGGTGAGTTGTACAGCGGACGAGGGCGGTTTGAGCAAATTTCCGCGACGGTGCGTTCTGCCTCGGGAACTTGGGACGGCATCCGCTTGCATGTTTTTGATGTGCCGCAGGCGCAGGGTAATCTGTATCAGCGGCTGGAAACGGCTTCGAAATGGCTGAAATCACACCCGTCGGCACGGTTTACGGTTATTCCGCAAATCAAGGTGCGCGACAAACAGCATGCTTTGGATTTTTTGAAACAAGTTGAAGCGCTGGGTGGGGAAGGGGTGATGCTGCGTCAACCTGAAGCCCGTTATGCAAGCGGTAGAAATGGGCAGCTGTTGAAGCTGAAAAGTGAATATGATGATGAATGTACGGTGACGCGTCATTATGAGGGCAAAGGGCGCAATGTCGGGCGTTTGGGTGCGGTAGGATGCAAAAACCAATATGGCGAGTTTCGTATCGGCAGCGGTTTTAAGGATAAAGACCGCGACCATCCGCCGAAAATCGGTGCGCTGATTACTTACCGTTATCGTGGTTTTACGCAAAAGGGAACGCCGAAATTTGCAACATTTGTCAGGGTGCGTTCGGATCGATAAAACAAATTCAAGGCCGTCTGAAAATAGATTTCAGACGGCCTTTAATATAGATGTTGCATAGCTTTTTATAAGGTTTCCAATACGTCAGGCAATTCGGCCAAGCTGTTGAGCATGGCGACATGGGGCAGGGCGGAAAGCTGTTTGGCGGTGTGCGCGCCGGTGGTAACTGCGATGGCGCGGATTTTGGCATTGGCGGCCATTTCTAGGTCGTGGGTGGTGTCGCCGACGACGACGGCCTCTTCCGGCTCAACACCCAGTCGGTCGCAGAGGGCGAGTACCATATCGGGAGCAGGTTTGGACGGATATTCGCCGGCGCAGGCGGTTTCCAGCCAAAAGGCTTGGGTGTCGGTTTGTGCGATGGCTTTGTCTAAGCCGCTTCGGCCTTTGCCGGTGGCGACGGCAAGCCAATAGCCTTGTTGTTTCAAGCGTTGCAGGCAGGGCAGGGCTTCGGGGAACAGGGTCATGTTGTGGTTGTTGGGATTGAGGTAGTGCGCGGCATAGGTCTCAATCAGTGTTTCCTGAACGTGTTCGCTGACGTTGTGGGCAAGGCGGCGGATGATGCCGGATAGGCTGTATCCGATGAGCGGACGGATTTGGTCGGCTTCGGGAACGGGCAGGCCGCAATCGGCAAAGCTTTGTTGAAAGGTGTGGATGATGGGGTTGGTGGTGTCGGCAAGCGTGCCGTCCCAGTCGAAAATAATGAGTTTGGGTTTCATGGGTTTCCTTTCAGACGGCCTTTTCCTGATTTTCCAGCATTAAAACAAATTGCGCCAATTCTTGTGGCAGGTGGGCTTTCAGGATTAGTTTTTCGCCGGTCAGCGGATGGGCGAGGTGCAGCTCGGAAGCGTGCAGGAACATTCTTTTCAAACCGAGTTTCTGCAGGCGTTTGTTGGCTTGATAGTCGCCGTAGCGTTCGTCGCCGGCAATGGGGCAGTCTTGTGATTGCAGGTGGACGCGGATTTGGTGGGTGCGGCCGGTTTTCAGGGTGGCTTCGACAAAGGTCAGGTCGGACAGGCCGACTTGGTGCAAAAGGCCGTCTGAAAAACGGTTTAACACGCGGAAGATGGTGTGGGCTGATTGGCCGTCTTCGCTGACGCGCACCATTTTTTCGCCTTGTGCGCCGGTGTATTTGAACAGGGGGAGCTTGACGTGGAAGCGGTCGTTCGGCAGCCTGCCGACACCCAGCGCGAGATAGATTTTTTTCGGATGGTCGTTGCGGATGGCTTCGTGCAGCTTCACTAAGGCGCTGCGTTTTTTGGCTATCATCAAAAGGCCGCTGGTGTCTTTGTCGAGGCGGTGGACGAGTTCGAGATAACGCGCTTCGGGACGGGCGCGGCGGATTTGTTCGATGACGCCGAAGCTCACGCCGCTGCCGCCGTGGACGGCAACGCCGGACGGTTTGTTGATGACCAAAAGCGCATCGTCTTCATAAACGATGTCAAATTCGCGCGCAGGCGCGGCCTGGCTTTCAGACGGCCTTTGTTTTTCGGCGATGCGTATCGGCGGAATGCGGACGGTATCGCCTGCCTGAATGCGGTTGTCGGGTTTGCAGCGTTTTTTGTTCAGCCGCACTTCGCCGGCGCGGATAATGCGGTGGATATGGCTTTTCGGGACGCCTTTGAGGATTTTTATCAGATAGTTATCAAGGCGTTGGCCTTCCTCGTGTTCGGCAACGGCAATCAGGCTGACTGAATCTTTGCGTATTGCGTGCATTTTCTCTATAATCCCAAACGTCCGTTTCGGGATCCGAACCTGCCGTCGCAGGCCGTCTGAAACGGATTTATTGTTAAAACGAGATTTTATATTAAAAACGCACTCCGCAAAGCATTTCCTTGTGTTTGTTCAAAGCCGGCAAACGCAATCCCGTAATTAAGTTTGAATTGAACCTGCCGTCCGGCCGGGCGTAAGACGCAGTCCGCGCAGCACCGTCCGAAATTACCGGCGCTACGATAATAAGAAGATGTAGGCTGCCTTATTTTGTCCGAAACATCAGCATTCGGACGGCAGCGGAACCATCAACCTTTCCGCCGCATTGTTCTTTATTTCCTTCTTTATCCGAATCCGTCCGCACATGGCTTGAGCTCAAGCATGCAACCTTGCGGATTTCAAATCAAAAACTGGTTACACGGGGATTTTCCCATCTTGTCTTTGAAGAGTGCCAACCGGACAGACAGGCCGTCTGAAAAAGATATTCACAAATCAAACGGCCGCTGTTCACGAGGTGACTATGAAAAGAATGTTATTCAACGCAACGCAGGCCGAAGAGCTGCGCGTTGCCATTGTCGATGGACAAAACCTTTTGGACTTGGACATCGAAACGCTGGGCAAAGAACAGCGTAAAGGCAATATCTACAAAGGTATCATTACCCGCATCGAGCCGTCGCTGGAAGCGTGTTTCGTCGATTACGGAACCGACCGCCACGGCTTTTTGCCGTTTAAGGAAGTATCGCGTTCATATTTCCGCGACTACGAAGGCGGCAGGGCGCGTATTCAGGACGTACTCAAAGAGGGCATGGAAGTCATCGTCCAAGTCGAAAAAGACGAGCGCGGCAACAAAGGCGCGGCACTGACTACTTTCATCAGCCTGGCCGGCCGCTATTTGGTATTGATGCCGAACAACCCGCGCGGCGGCGGCGTATCCCGCCGTATCGAAGGCGAAGAGCGTCAAGAGTTGAAAGCCGCCATGGCCGAACTCGACATTCCAAACGGCATGAGCATCATTGCCCGTACTGCCGGCATCGGCCGCAGCGCGGAAGAGTTGGAATGGGACTTGAATTACCTCAAACAACTCTGGCAAGCTATTGAAGAAGCAGGCAAAGCACACCATGACCCTTACCTGCTCTTTATGGAAAGCTCGCTGCTGATTCGTGCGATTCGCGACTATTTCCGTCCCGATATCGGCGAGATTTTGGTGGACAATCAAGAAGTTTACGACCAAGTTGCCGAGTTCATGAGCTACGTCATGCCGAGCAATGTAGGCCGTCTGAAACTCTATCAAGACCACACGCCTCTGTTCTCCCGTTTCCAAATCGAACACCAAATCGAAAGCGCGTTCTCACGCAGCGTCAGCCTGCCTTCCGGCGGCGCGATTGTGATCGACCACACCGAAGCCCTGGTTTCCATCGACGTCAACTCTGCGCGCGCCACACGCGGCTCGGACATCGAAGACACCGCGTTCAAAACCAATATGGAAGCCGCCGAAGAGGTTGCCCGTCAAATGCGCCTGCGCGACTTGGGCGGTTTGGTCGTCATCGACTTCATCGACATGGAAAATCCGAAACACCAGCGCGATGTTGAAAACGTCCTGCGCGACGCGCTCAAAAAAGACCGCGCCCGCGTACAAATGGGCAAACTTTCGCGTTTCGGCCTTTTGGAATTGAGCCGCCAACGTTTGAAACCGGCTTTGGGCGAAAGCAGCCATGTTGCGTGTCCGCGCTGTGCCGGTACCGGCGTCATCCGCGGCATCGAATCCACCGCCCTGCACGTTTTGCGCATCATTCAAGAAGAAGCAATGAAAGACAACACCGGCGAAGTACACGCACAAGTGCCTGTCGATGTTGCTACCTTCCTGTTGAACGAAAAACGCGCCGAGCTGTTTGCGATGGAAGAACGTTTGGATGTGAACGTCGTCCTGATTCCAAACATCCACTTGGAAAATCCGCACTACGAAATCAACCGCATCCGCATTGATGACGTAGAAGAAGACGGCGAACCGAGCTACAAACGCGTTGCCGAGCCGGAAGAAGACGAATCCGCCAAACCTTTCGGCAGCGAAAAAGCCAAAGCGGCCCGTCCTGAGCCTGCCGTCAAAGGCGTGCGCCATACCCAGCCTGCACCGACTGTCGCCCCTGAGAAAAAAGCCTCTTGGTGGGACAGCTTCAAAGCTTGGTTGAAACGCATTTTCGGCGGCGAGCCTGCACCTGCGGCAGTTGCTCAAGAGCCTGCCGAAAAACGTACGGCAAACAACCGCGGCCAAAACGGCAACCGCCGTTCGAGCAGCCGCCGTCAAAATCCGCGCCGCAACAACAAACACGACGGCAGCAAAGTCGAAGTGCGCGAAGTGAATGCCGAAGCCGCCGACAGTAAGTTTGAAGAAAGCAAATCAAACGAAAGCCGCAACGACGAGCGTAAAGAAAGCCGCCGCAGCCGCAACCGCAACAACCGCCGCGATGAGCGCAACAACGAGCGCAACCGTGTCGAGGAAACGGTTGAAGACGTAAACGTTCAAGAAGTGGCCGCACTGGCTGAGATGCCGTCTGAAAACCAAGCGGAACAAAACGGCAATAAACGCCGCCGCAACAACGGCCGTAACGAGCGCAACCGTAACCAATATGCGGAAAGCCATGTTGAAGACGCAAACGTTCAAGCCGATAGCGAACAGGCGCAAGCGGAAGCGGACGACAATGCCCGCAGCGAAGAGGGTGTGAAAAACAACGGCCGTCAAGGACGCGACCGCAACAACCGTCAGCGCAACAACCGCAACGACCGCCGTTCAAACAGCAAAAAACGCAATATTCCGTCTTCGGCAAAAATCGAGCAATACCTGAACATTACCGACACCGCTGACAAAGTCCTCTTTGCCGTGGCGCATGTTTTGGGTTTGAACGAAACGGTTGAAGCTGAAAATGTACCTTTGCCGCAGGAAGATGATCATGCCGAGCCGCTGGTGATTGTGGTATCCGAGCCTGAAGTTGCCAGCGCAGAGCCATTCGTATTTGCCATTGAAAGCGAAGACGAGCCTGCCGTCGCGCAAACCGAAAGCGCCGATGCCGAACAAGCCCTGCTTGCTTCTGCCGTCAGCAACGTCAAAGAAGCCATTTCCGCGGTATTGTCTCCGAATGAAACTGCCGTTGCAGAAGTCGCAGAACCGGTTGAAACAGCAACCGAAACTGTGGCAACGCAAACTGAGGCCGTAGCTGAAAAAGCGCCTGTTGCCGCTGTTTTGCCGGAAGGTTTGGGCGATTTGATCTTCGTTGAAACCGATCCGCAAGCCGTTGCCGCTTTTGTCGCGCAGCCGCAACCCGAACCGGTTGCCAAAACACGTCGTTCGGATGTGCCTAAAGTAGAAGTGGAAGACATAGCAGTCGAAATGATTTTGGTGGAAACACGCAAAGACTAAGATTGGTTTTCCAGTTAAAAGCCCGATGTTGAACGCATCGGGCTTTTTTATTGGCAAGGAGTTATGCTGCTCTTATTTTCTTTGTGTTTGCCATGAGCGTTGCTTCATGGTTAAAAAAGCAGGATAGCTTGCTGAGAAAGGGAGGAGTGTGATTCTTTCGATGGGAAGGGCTTGACGATAAATAGATCGGTATGAAAAAAGGCTGTCTGAAATGGTTTCAGACAGCCTTGGTTTGTGTGTGTATGTTTAGGTATTGTGATTATTTTTTGTTCAGAGAGTCACGGATTTCGCGTAACAACAGAACTTCTTCGCTAGGCTCTGCTGGTGCTTCTTCAGCAGGAGCTTCGGTTTTTTTCACGGAGTTGATGGCTTTAACCACGCAGAAGATGGCAGCGGCAATAATCAGGAAGCTGATAACAGTGTTGATAAACAGACCGATGTTCAAAGTAACGGCACCGGCTGCTTGAGCGGCTGCCAGGTTGGCGTAACCTTCTGCAGGAGCGGCTTGTGCGCCGTCTTTCAACGTAATGAACAGGTTGGAGAAATCAACGCCGCCGATCAACAGGCCGATAGGGGGCATGATTACGTCGTCAACCAATGATTTGACGATGCCGCTGAATGCTGTACCGACAACCATACCGACTGCGAGGTCGATCACGTTGCCACGCATAATAAATTCTTTAAATTCTGAAGCGATTGACATAATTAATCTCCTGTATGTGTTTGAGTCAAAATCAGATGTGATTCAATAAATCGGCAGGCATATTAACGCTTTATCGGTTAAGAAAAATTCATTAATGTTAAATTTTGTATTTTAGGCCAAAAATGCACTGCTTCTATGCCTTCTGTATGAAAAACAGGCCGTCTGAATTTTTTCTGTTACTTTTTTACACCACTTTTATCAGCGGCTAAGTATCAGATAACATGAATGTTATCTTTAGAATCAATGCTCTATCTTGTATTTTAAATGAGATGAAATGATAATGTTGTAATGTTAGTAACATAATTCGCCAAAGTATATGACAATTTATGTTTCATGCTTGTATTTGAATTTCAGACGGCCTTATCGGTTATGCCATCATTCAAACCATAATGTAATGGACATAAAAAACGCACTTTCATGATGAAAGTGCGTTTTGCGTGAAAACTGTTTAGTTCTCTTCGTCGTTCAGCGCGTTGATGCTGTAACCGCCGTCAACGTAGGTAATCTCGCCGGTGATGCCGGAAGCGAGGTCGGACAGCAGGAAGGCGGCTGTGTTGCCGACTTCTTCGGTGGTAACGTTGCGGCCCAATGGGTTGTGGGAAGCGACGTGACCCAAGAGTTTGCTGAAATCGGCGATGCCGGAAGCGGCCAGGGTTTTGATCGGGCCTGCGGAGATGCCGTTGCAGCGGATGCCTTCTTTGCCTAGGCAGGCGGCAGTGAAGCGGATGCCGGCTTCGAGGCTGGCTTTGGCCATGCCCATAATGTTGTAGTTAGGAATAGCACGAACGGCGCCCAAGTAGCTCAGGGCAACGATTGCGGCGTTGCGGCCCTGCATCATCGGACGGGCGGCTTTTGCCAGCGCGGGCAGGCTGTATGCGGAGATTTCGTGAGCAGTGTTGAACGCTTCGCGGCTGATGCTGTCGAGGAAGTCGCCGCTCAAAGCTTCTTTCGGGGCAAACGCGATGGCGTGCACCAAACCGTCGAGGCCGTCCCAGTGTTTGCCCAAGTCAACGAAAACTTGGTTGATTTCGTCGTCGCTGGCAACGTCGCAGCGGAACACGAGTTCGGAGCCGAGTTCGGCCGCCATTTTACGGACGCGCTCTTCCAGTTTGTCGACAACATAAGTGAATGCCAATTCCGCGCCTTGTTCGCGGCAGGCTTTGGCGATGCCGTAAGCGATGGAACGCTCGGAGATCATGCCGGTAATCAGAATTTTTTTGCCTTGCAAAAAGCCCATTTTCTTATCCTTTAGCAGTGGTATTGCGGTTGCATTAAACTGCGCATTATAGCAAAAACCGCTGTTTCGGCATAGAAAACAACGGATAACCCTTTGTCTTGCCTCAAATAGAGATGAGGTTGTCTGCCGAGGCCGTCTGAAACCTGACGAAACGGCGGCAAAACGTTATACTTGATGGTGTTAATGACTGATGTTTCAGGAGTAAACCATGCCCGAGCAAAACCGCATTCTTTGCCGAGAACTCAGCCTGTTGGCGTTTAACCGCCGTGTACTGGCTCAGGCGCAGGATACGAAGGTTCCTTTGTTGGAACGTTTGCGTTTCCTGTGCATCGTGTCTTCCAATTTGGACGAATTTTTTGAAGTGCGCATGGCGTGGTTGAAACGCGAAAACAAATTGCGTCCGCATCAGCTGCTCGACAACGGCAAAACCGCGGCCGAAACCATCGAAGCGGTGGCGAAAGAGGCGCAGGCCTTGATCCGCGAGCAGTACGATCTGTTTAACAAAGTATTGCAGCCTGCACTCAGCCGCGCCGGCATTCATTTCTATCGCCGCCACAAATGGACGGCCGCGCAGAAAAAATGGATCGAGAACTATTTCGACAACGAGCTGTTGCCCATTCTCACACCCATTGGACTTGATCCGTCACACCCGTTTCCGCGCCCGTTAAACAAATCGCTCAACTTCGCCGTCGAACTTGAAGGCACGGATGCGTTCGGCCGTCCGTCAGGAATGGCGATTGTGCAGGCTCCGCGCATTTTGCCGCGCGTCGTCCCCATGCCGTCTGAAATTTGCGGCGGCGATGCAGGCTTTGTGTTCTTGTCTTCGATTTTGCATGCCCATGTCGGCAAACTCTTTCCCGGCATGAAGGTCAAAGACTGCCATCAGTTCCGCCTCACGCGTGACAGTGATTTGACGGTTGATGAAGAAGATTTGAAAAACCTGCGTGCCGCGATTCAAAACGAATTGCACGACCGCGAATACGGCGACGGCGTGCGCTTGGAAGTGGCGGACACTTGCCCGGCATACATTCACGATTTCCTGCTCGCCCAGTTCAAACTGACTTCTACCGAGCTGTATCAGGTCAAAGGGCCGGTCAATTTGGTGCGCCTCAATGCCGTCCCCGATTTGGTGGACAGGCCGGATTTGAAGTTTCCACCGCGCAACGCAGGCCGTCTGAAAGCCTTGCGCAAAAACGGCTCCGTGTTCAAGCTGGTCAAACAGTCGCCGATTTTACTGCACCACCCGTATCAGTCTTTCGATCCGGTTGTCCAAATGATACGCGAAGCCGCTGCCGATCCGGATGTGTTGGCCGTCAAAATGACCATCTACCGCACCGGCAGCAATTCCGAGCTTGTACGCGCATTGATGAAGGCCGCGCTGGCGGGTAAACAAGTTACCGTCGTGGTTGAACTGATGGCGCGTTTTGACGAGGCCAACAACGTCAACTGGGCGAAACAGCTGGAAGAGGCAGGCGCACACGTCGTGTACGGCGTATTCGGCTACAAAGTCCATGCCAAAATGGCTTTGGTTATCCGCCGTGAAGACGGCGTGCTCAAGCGTTATGCCCACCTCGGTACCGGCAACTACCACCAAGGTACATCGCGCATTTACACCGACTTCGGCATCATTACCGCCGACGAACAAATCACTGCCGATGTGAACATTCTGTTTATGGAAATCACAGGCTTGGGCAAGCCGGGCCGTCTGAACAAGCTCTATCAAAGCCCGTTTACCCTGCACAAAATGGTCATCGACCGCATCAAGCAAGAAACCGAGCACGCCAAAGCCGGCAAACCGGCGCGGATTACCGCCAAGATGAATTCCCTCATCGAGCCGAGCGTGATTGATGCGCTGTATCAAGCCAGCGCGGCAGGCGTACAAATCGACCTGATTGTGCGCGGTATGTGTACCTTGCGCCCGGGTGTCAAAGGCTTGTCCGAAAACATCCGCGTCCGTTCCATCATCGGTCGCCAACTCGAACACTCGCGCGTGTATTGCTTCCATAACAACGGCGCAGACGATACCTTTATCTCCAGCGCCGACTGGATGGGTCGCAACTTCTTCCGCCGCATTGAAGTCGCCACGCCGATTACCACGCCCGAACTCAAAGAACGCGTGATCCGCGAAGGTTTGGAAATGGCCTTGGAAGACAATACCCAGGCTTGGCTGATGCAGCCTGACGGCAGCTATGTCCGCACCCAGCCGCAAGACGGCGAGCCTGCGTTTGGTTTGCAGGAAGGTTTGTGGAAAATATACGGACGTTAAATTGAATAATGTCTCAGGCCGTCTGAAACGCAGGTTTCAGACGGCCTTTTTTGATTTTGCCGTTATAATTCCGTTTCCCAATCTTTCAGACGGCCTTTTCTTATGAAATCTTACCCCGATTCCTATCTCCATTTTGAAAACCTCGAATCTCCCGAAACGCAAGATTTTGCCGCTGCGGCGCATGCCGAAACGCGCAAGCGTTTTTTAGAAAACGACAAGGCGCGCGCATTGTCTGACGGCATTTTGGCACAGTTGCAGGATACGCGGCAGATTCCGTTTTGTCAGGAACACCGCGCGCGGATGTACCATTTCCATCAGGACGCGGAATATCCGAAGGGTGTGTACCGCGTATGTACCGCGGCGACTTACCGTTCCGGCTATCCCGAGTGGAAAATCCTGTTTTCAGTGGCGGATTTCGACGAGTTGCTTGGCGACGATGTGTATTTGGGCGGCGTGTCGCACTTGGTGGAAAAGCCCAACTGCGCGTTGTTAACACTGAGCAAATCGGGCGGAGATACGGCGTACACACTGGAAGTGGATTTGGAAGCAGGGGAATTGGTAGAAGGCGGTTTTCACTTTCCGGCAGGCAAAAACCATGTGTCGTGGCGCGATGAAAACAGCGTGTGGGTGTGTCCGGCTTGGGACGAACGCCAGTTGACCGAATCGGGCTATCCGCGTGAGGTGTGGCTGGTGGAGCGCGGCAAAAGTTTCGAGGAAAGTCTGCCGGTGTACCAAATCGATAAAGGCGCGATGATGGTGAACGCGTGGCGTTATCTCGATCCGCAAGGTTCGCCGATTGATTTGATTGAAGCGTCGGACGGTTTTTACACCAAAACCTATTTACAGGTGTCGTCCGAAGGCGAGGCGAAACCGTTGAACCTGCCTAATGATTGCGACGTAGTTGGCTATCTGGCGGGACATCTTTTGCTGACGCTGCGCAAAGACTGGAATCGCGCGAACCAAAGCTATCCGAGCGGCGCATTGGTGGCAGTAAAATTGAATCGTGGCGAATTGGGTGCGGCGCAGCTTTTGTTTGCGCCCGATGAAACACAGGCATTGGAAAGTGTGGAAACGACCAAGCGTTTTGTGGTGGCGAGCCTACTGGAGAACGTACAAGGCCGTCTGAAAGCATGGCGCTTTAGCGATGGTAAATGGCAGGAAGTCGAATTGCCGCGCCTGCCTTCGGGCGCGTTGGAAATGACCGACCAACCGTGGGGCGGCGACGTGGTTTACCTTGCCGCCAGCGATTTCACCACGCCACTGACGCTGTTTGCATTGGATTTGAACGTGATGGAATTGACCGTCATGCGCCGTCAGCCACAGCAGTTCGATTCAGACGGCATCAACGTGCAGCAGTTTTGGACGACTTCAGCCGACGGCGAGCGCATTCCTTATTTCCATATCGGCAAAAATGCCGCTCCCGACACGCCGACCTTGGTTTATGCCTACGGCGGTTTCGGCATTCCCGAATTGCCGCATTATCTGGGCAGCGTCGGCAAATATTGGCTGGAAGAGGGCAATGCCTTCGTGTTGGCGAACATACGCGGCGGCGGCGAATTCGGTCCGCGCTGGCATCAGGCGGCGCAAGGCGTGAGCAAACACAAAAGCGTCGATGATTTATTGGCAGTCGTGCGCGATTTGTCCGAACGCGGCATGAGTTCACCCAAACACATCGGCTTGCAGGGCGGCAGCAACGGCGGCCTGATTACCGCCGCCGCCTTCGTGCGCGAACCGCAAAGCATAGGTGCGCTGGTGTGCGAAGTGCCGCTGACCGACATGATCCGTTATCCGCTGCTCTCCGCCGGTTCAAGTTGGACGGATGAATACGGCAATCCGCAGAAATACGAAGTCTGCAAACGCTGGCTGGGCGAATTGTCTCCGTATCACAATCTTTCAGACGGCATCGATTATCCACCAGCGCTCATTACCACCAGCCTCAGCGACGACCGCGTCCATCCCGCCCACGCGCTCAAGTTCTACGCCAAACTGCGTGAAACCTCGCCGCAATCTTGGCTTTACTCGCCTGACGGCGGCGGCCATACCGGCAATGGCACCCAACGCGAATCCGCCGACGAACTCGCCTGCGTGTTGCTGTTTTTGAAAGAGTTTTTGGGGTAGAAGCAAGCAGCAGACTGACCGTTTTGTAAAGTTGGGAAACAAAATACACTTGTTTCGGCAAGTGAAAAGAAGGCCGTCTGAAAAACTTTAATATTCGTTTTTCAGACGGCCTTCTTTTCTTTTAACTTTCAACATATCCCGATAAAATGGACACTTTGTAAGTAATCATTGATGGAAGACGCAATTATGGCAACCGAACCGAACCGAACCGAACCGAACCGAACCGAACCGAACCGAAATTATACACGATTTAGAAAATAATTTCAAACAAAACAACATATTAAAAATCAAACAACTCTTTCCCGAAGTCTTTTGCGAAGACCAAATCGACTTTGAGAAGCTCAAACTCGTCCTCGGCGCAGAAAACCTTGCCGGCGCGGGTGAACGTTATCAACTCGATTGGGCGGGCAAAACCGCCGCCTATCTCAACCTGCAAAGTCCCACTTCCCGCACCCTCGTCCCCTGCAAAGAAGAATCCGCAAATTTCGACGGCACGCAAAACGTGTTTATCGAAGCCGAAAACCTCGAAGCCCTGAAAATCCTGCAAAAATCCTACGCCGGCAGCGTGAAGATGATTTACATCGACCCGCCCTACAACACCGGCAACGATTCCTTTATTTATCCCGACAAATTCTCCGAAAGCCGCGAAGAATACGCCCGCCGCGTGGGCGATACCGACGACGCTGGCTACCTGAAGCGCGACGGCGTGTTCCAAGGCGCGTGGCGCAAAAACGGCAAAGACAGCGGCCATTACCACAGCAACTGGCTCTCCATGATGCTGCCGCGCCTGCATCTGGCGAAAACCCTGCTGCGCGAAGACGGCGTGATTTTTATCAGCATTGACGACAACGAACAGGCACAGTTGAAATTGTTGTGTGATGAAGTGTTTGGGGCGGAGAATTTTGTTTCACAAATTTCTTGGCATAGAAAACGTGGTAAAGATAATAGTGCGCCTAATTTAAGTCGTGTCCATGAATATCTTTTTGTTTATGCAAAAAACATTGAGAATCTTAGATTTAATAAACTTGAAATTGAGGCGGAAACACTTAAAGCATATAAAAACCCTGATAATGATGAACGTGGTGATTATCGTGTTTTGGGGCTATGGGCGCGAGGAAATCAAGGAGGTAGTAGATATGAATATACGACATTGAACGGAAGATTCTATTCTGAACGAGAATGGTTGGTCGGTTTGGAAAATATGAAAAAGTTAGATGAAGAAAAAAGGCTGATTGAAAATGGAGACAAACTTTATCGTAAATTATTCCTTTCAGAAGTAGCAGGCTCTGTTCCTGAAACAATTTGGTTAGATACAAGTAATACAGCAAATGCAGCTGATGAACTTAAAAAAATATTTGATAAAAAAGCATATTTTGATACCCCAAAGCCAATTCCGTATCTTTTAAAGATGGCAAAACTAGCCACAAATTCAAATGACCTAATCCTAGACTTCTTCTCCGGCAGCGGTACCACCGCCCATGCCGTGATGCAGCTTAACGCCGAAGACGGCGGCAGCCGCCGTTTCATCTGTGTCCAGCTCCCCGAAGAAACCGACGAAAAATCCGAAGCACGCAAGGCGGGTTTCGACACGATTGCCGAAATTGCCAAAGAACGCATCCGTCGCGCGGGCAGGCAGATTTCAGACGGCCTTCAAGACGGATCGGAAATAGATACGGGTTTTAAAGTCTTCAAACTTGCCGAAAGCGGTTTCAAACAATGGCGGCAGTCCGGACAAGCCGATACGGAGGCCCTGCAACGCGAATTGTCGTTGAATATCGATTCCGTGCTGTCTGAAACGTCGTCTGAAAACCTGCTCTACGAATTGATGCTGCGTATGGGCTTGAAGCTGACTTGCAAGGTTTCGTTTTCAGACGACGTGTATTTCGTGGAAGACGAGGATACGGGCGGGCTGTACGCTTTCCTGTTGGAACGTGTGGATCAAGGTTTGATTGATGCCGTGCTGGCGAAGCATCCCGTCAAGGTGGCGGCCTTGGACAGGCTGTTCGAGGGCAACGACGCGCTCAAAAGCAATACCGTATTGCAGATGAAGGACGCGGGCGTGATGTTCGAGTGCGTGTAGGGAGAAAACGATGGAACTGAAATTTGAAGAACTGCCCTATCAGCTTGATGCGGTAAATGCCGTTGCAAATCTTTTTGCAGGACAGCCGAACCATGCCCGGACATTTGATTTGACCAGTCAGGGGACGGGGCGGTTTGTCGGCAACGGCTTGGATTTGGATTGGGAAACGCTAGGCCGGAATTTGAATGCGGTACAAAAGCAAAACGGACAGCCTGAAACGGAAATCGGCGCGCACGGGCTGAATTTTTCTTTGGAAATGGAAACGGGTACGGGCAAAACCTATGTCTATCTGCGCACGGTTTACGAATTGAACAAGCTCTACGGCTGGAAGAAGTTTGTGATTGTCGTACCGGGTGTGCCGATACGCGAAGGCGTGTTAAAAAGCCTGGAAATTACGAAGGCGCATTTTGACGGGGTGTTCGGCAGGCCGGTGATGCGCTATTCGGAATATTCAAGCGGCCGGCTGTCGGATTTGCGCGCTTTTGCGGTAAACGACCACATCGAGATTTTGGTGATCAACATCCAGTCGTTTGAAAAAGACGGAAACGTTATCAATAAAGTAAACGAAAGCGGGGAAGCACCGATTAAGTTTATTCAGGAAACGTGTCCCATCGTCATCATCGACGAGCCGCAAAATATGGAAACGGAAGGCCGTCTGAACGCCTTGGCATCGCTCCATCCGCTTTTTACCCTGCGCTATTCGGCAACGCATAAAAAACCGTACCACAAGGTTTATAGTCTGAATCCCGTGCAGGCATACAATTTAAAGCTGGTAAAGCAGATCGAAGTCTTACCGGTATTGGCGGAAAACGATGTGAACGGCGCATTTGCGGAGCTGTTGGAAGTAAAGCAGGCAGCCAAAGGCCGTCTGAAAGCCGATTTGAACATTCATTATCAGGATAAAAAGGAAACCAAGAAGAAAAAGGTATCCGTCAAATCGGGAGACGATTTGTTTGAAAAATCGGGCGGCAACGAAGCCTACCGCCACGGTTTTATCATTGACGGCATGGATTTCGAGAATCAGGAATTAGCGTTCTCAAGCGGTAAAACCATTACGCGCGGCGGAGACGGCGACGCGGTGCGCGATGAAATCATGAAAAACCAAATCCGCGAAACGGTAAGGGAGCATTTGGCGAAGGAAAAACGGCTGAATCCGCTGGGGATTAAGGTGTTGTCGCTGTTCTTCATCGACCGCGTGGAGAATTACCGCACAGCAGACGGAGCAGCGGGCAAGTTTGCCCTTTGGTTTGAAGAAATCTATCGAGAGCTTGCAGGCAATACCGATACGGCAGGTGTACACGACGGCTATTTCTCGCAAGACAAGAAAGGCCGTCTGAAAAACACCGACGGCACAACGCAGGCGGACAACGATACCTACCGCCTCATTATGCGCGACAAGGAAACCCTGCTTTCCTTTGATAGCCCGCTGCGCTTTATCTTTTCCCATTCCGCGCTGAAAGAAGGTTGGGACAACCCCAATGTATTCCAAATCTGCACGCTCAACGAAACCCGCTCGCCGCTGAAAAAGCGGCAGGAACTCGGGCGTGGGCTGCGTATAGCCGTCAATCAGGAAGGACGGCGCGTGCGCGATGAAAAAGTGAACGTACTGACTGTAGTGCCGAACGAAAGCTATGAATTGTTTGCCGCCAACCTGCAAAAGGAATACGAAGATGAATGCGGTATTAAATTTGCCGCCGAAAACATCAAGGATGGCAATAAGAAGAAAAAACAGCTATTCCGCAAAGATTTTCCGCTTGACCCCGAATTTCAGGCAATTTGGGAGAGATTGAAATACAAAACGCGCTACCGCGTGCGCTTCGATACGGAAGAATTGATCAAACAGGCTTCGGAGGCAGTGGCAAACCTGCCAGAAATCCAAAAGCCGAGAATCCGCGTCCGCAAGGCGCAATTGAAACAATCACAAACCTACGGTATCGAAACAGTCGAAATTGCCAGCCGCAGCCGCGAAATGGACGTTCAATGGGAAATCCCGGACATACTCGGCGAGATCCAAAAAAAGACAGGGCTGACGCGGCGCACGGTGTATGAAATCATCACTCAGTCAGGTCGTCTGAAAGATGTAGCTGGTAATCCGCAACGCTTCATCGACCTTGCTGCCGAAGCGGTAAACCGCAGCCTGTACGCGTTGATGGCGGCAGGAATCGAGTATGAACAAACCGGCAAAGTGTATGACCAAAAGTTGCTGGAAAACATGGTGCGTGAAGGCATTGAGTTTTATGAAAACAGCTTTACATTTGCAGTAAGTAATCCGCAAAAAACCATTTGCGAAAACTACATCCCTTTGGATTCCGGCACGGAAAAAGCCTTTGCCCAAAATTGCGAGGATTATGATGCGAAAAATGAAGGCGGCGTGGTGTTTTATTTCAAGCTGCCCGGCTGGTTCAAAATCCCAACCCCGCTAGGCAACTACAATCCCGATTGGGCGGTGGTAAAAC
>ERZ1699244.419-NODE-419-length-17009-cov-1.810153_pt1 | contig 17009 bp, 17 predicted proteins | sample MGYA00581534_ERZ1699244 | MGnify/ENA primary metagenome ERZ1699244 (study PRJEB42319, sample SAMD00040331) | human oral metagenome | material: saliva | host: Homo sapiens | study: EMG produced TPA metagenomics assembly of PRJDB4115 data set (Metgenomic analysis of...
GCCACATCTAAAATACCACTGAGCGCATCTTGCGCATCTTTTGGTAAATCAGTTAGCTCATCAAACTGCGGTTTAATTTCATCCACTTCATCATCTTTGGCTTGAAGATCATCATCGTAAGAAGTTGCATCTTCCGTATTCGCATTCTGCTTCGCTTCCGGATGTTCGCCTGCTTGAGGTTGAGACTTATCAGATTCTGTTTTCTCAGGTGTAAGGGATTGATATTGAACGTTATCCACCATCTCTGGTTCAAGATTACTTTGCAGAGAGGGATCATAGTCAGCGGTATCTTTAAAGGCGAGGAAAATGCCCGTTAAAATAAGCAAAAGTGCGGCAAAAAAAATCGCTGCTTTTAGGCGGGATTTTCTTTTCCGTCGATCTCTAGCTAATTTAACGTGTTGCAAAATAGATACCTTTAAAATGAATAAAAAGCTTTTCGCTCTTCAGACTACAAACTCTAAAAAAAATTCATTTTACCCTAAAAATGTCAAATCTTATGCCTAAATATTAGGCATAGTCAGAATTTCTTGAGAAAAACAAGGAAATGAGCTATTTTAGTGAGCTATTTTTCAAGGGGGGATTATGCAGATTCACGCCATTCAACCAGCCCAACCAACACCATTAATTACGCTGAAAAATATCAATGTGGTCTTTGAACAAAAGACAGCATTACGGGATATTAACTTCAGCATTTATCCTAATTCAATTATCACCATTGTAGGCCCAAATGGTGGGGGAAAATCGACCCTTTTAAAAACCTTATTAAAATTACAAACGCCAACATCCGGTGAAGTGATTTATAGTGCGAATGTCAGAATTGGCTATGTCCCACAAAAAATTCACCTCGATCACAGCTTACCAATAACGGTTGCGCGTTTTCTGGCGCTCAAAAAAGGTGTTAAAACGCAAGAAATATCAACCGCACTTGCGCAACTCTCTATCACTCATTTGAGAAAAAATAATATGCAAAAACTCTCTGGTGGCGAGATGCAACGTGTATTATTGGCTCGTGCGATTTTGAATAAACCCAATTTACTGGTGCTGGATGAACCGACTCAAGGCGTGGATATTAATGGTCAAGCTGAACTTTATCAGCTGATTCACCGTACTCAACAAGCCTTAAATTGTGCGGTTTTAATGGTTTCCCATGATTTGCATATCGTGATGGCGGACAGTAAAGAAGTGTTGTGCATCAATCAACACATTTGCTGTGCCGGCACACCAGAAAGCCTATCCAATGATCCCAAATTTATGCGTCTTTGGGGCAATCAAATCTCACAAAATATGTGCTTTTATACGCACCACCATAACCATCACCATAATATGCACGGTGATGTTTGTAGTTGCAGTGCCAATCCATCAGAATGCCAACAATAAGGAAAAATCATGTTTGAGATTTTATTTCCCGCCTTGCTTACGGGCTTACTGCTTTCCTTAATTACCGCACCACTCGGTGCTTTTGTGGTGTGGCGTAAAATGGCTTATTTTGGTGATACCCTTTCCCACTCAGCCTTGCTTGGTGTGGCGTTAGGGATTTTCTTACAAATTAACCCTTATGTTGCCATTGTAATTTTGACGATTATTCTCGCTGTATTAATGGTTTGGCTCGAAAGTAACACGCAATTTTCAGTGGATACCCTTTTAGGCATTATCGCACACAGTTGTCTTTCCCTTGGTGTGGTTACGGTTGGCTTACTAAAAAATGTCCGCGTAGATTTAATGAGTTATCTTTTTGGGGATTTGCTCGCCATTAATTTTAACGACTTACCTTATATTGGCACGGGTGTCCTCATTGTATTAGGCACACTGCTTTACTTCTGGCAAGCCTTACTCTCCACCACTGCCTCACCTGAACTGGCTCAAGTGGAAGGCATTAACATCAAAAAAATGCGATTTATCTTGATGATTTTGACCGCACTTACAATCGCATTAAGTATGAAGTTTGTAGGGGCCCTGATTATTACATCGCTATTAATTATTCCAGCCGCAACAGCAAGACGTTTTGCCAAAACACCTGAACAAGTGGTGTTTATTGCGATTTTAATCAGTATGCTTTCCGTCGTTGGCGGGTTATTCCTTTCCGCCTTTTATGATACAGCTGCGGGGCCTTCTGTCGTGATTTGTTCCGCATTTTTGTTTTTGTTATCATTACTAAAAAAGGAATATTTATAATCCGCTCCAACCAGTGAAAACCATTTGCACCGCACCTTAAATCTTGATAAAGTGCGGGCAACTTTTGACGATATTTTAGGATAAGAAATGAGCCAAGAATATTTAGATTTTGAATTACCTATTGCTGAACTTGAAGCCAAAATTGAAGCGCTACGTTCAGCATCTGATGACAAAATTGATTTACACGATGAAATTAAACGCTTACAAAAGAAAAGCGATGAATTAACCAAAAAAACCTTTGCAAATCTTGATGCATGGCAGGTTTCTCGTATGGCACGTCACCCAAATCGTCCATACACGCTTGATTATATCGAACATATTTTTACTGATTTCCAAGAACTTGCAGGCGATCGTGCCTTTGCAGATGATAAAGCAATCGTAGGTGGTCTTGCTCGTTTAGATGGTCGCGCAGTAATGATTATCGGCCACCAAAAAGGTCGTACAGTAAAAGACAAAGTGACTCGTAACTTTGGTATGCCTGCACCTGAAGGTTATCGTAAAGCGTTACGTTTAATGCAAATGGCTGAGCGTTTCAACTTACCTATCATTACCTTTATCGTTACACCAGGGGCTTACCCGGGCATCGGTGCGGACGAACGTGTTCAATCTGAAGCCATTGCTCGCAACTTACGTGAAATGTCTACTTTAAAAGTGCCTGTTATCTGTACGGTAATCGGTGAAGGCGGTTCTGGTGGTGCATTAGCTATTGGTGTCGGCGACAAAGTGAATATGTTGCAATATTCAACTTATTCCGTTATTTCCCCAGAAGGCTGTGCGTCTATCTTATGGAAGAGCGCAGAAAAAGCCTCTACCGCAGCAGAAGTCATGGGCTTAACAGCCGCTCGTTTAAAAGAGCTAGGTTTAATTGATAATATCGTTCCAGAGCCATTAGGTGGTGCACATCGTAATTATCATGAAATGGCACGCAATTTAAAACAATGCCTTGTTGAAGAATTAAACGAATTAGATACCTTCGACAAAGATGGCTTATTAGAAAGACGTTATGAACGTTTAATGTCTTACGGTTATTGTTAATAATGAATGAAAAGAGCGGTTAATTTAACCGCTCTTTTTTGTGTTTTGAGAAATAATGCATGGATGTAAGAAAAAGCATCAATGCTAAAATAAAAATAATGTAAAAGGAGTTCAAAATGAAAAATGTATTAGCAATTCAATCTCACGTGGTTTATGGATTTGCCGGTAATAAATCTGCCACCTTTCCAATGCAGCTATTAGGCGTAGATGTGTGGGCACTCAATACCGTACAATTCTCTAACCATACCCAATATGGCAAATGGACAGGTATGGTGATTCCACAAGAACAAATTGGTGAAATTGCCAACGGTTTAGATGCGATTGGAAAACTGCAAGAATGTGATGCGTTACTTTCTGGCTATTTAGGTTCAGCGGAACAAGTTGATCAAATTATCTATGCTTTAGAGAAAATCAAAGCTCGTAACCCAAATGCACTTTACTTGTGCGATCCAGTGATGCCAAATGCCGAAAAAGTCTGCGTGGTCGCCGATGGTGTACGTGAACGCTTAATTGAAAAAGCCATTCCACGTGCAGACATCATGACACCAAACCTTTCTGAGCTTCGTACACTTTCTGATTTCCCTATCAACACCTTTGACGATGTGCTCAAAGCCGCTAATGCATTAGTTGCCAAAGGTGTGAAAAAAGTGTTAGTTAAACACTTAGGTAAAGCAGGTAAATTGAATGATCCTAATACCTTTGAAATTATTATGGCGACACCTGAAGGCGTATGGCATTTAAGTCGTCCACTTTATAAATTTAGCTTTGAACCTGTTGGTGTGGGTGATTTAATTGCGGGTACTTTCTTGGCGCATTACTTAAACTGTGGCAACGATGTTGAAGCTTTTGAAAAAATGAATAATGCTGTTGCTGGCGTAATGAAAACTACCTTTGATTTGAAATCTTACGAACTCCAACCGATTGCTGCACGTTTTGAGATCTTAAATCCAAGTACCAACTACAAAGCTGTTAAAGTTGCCTAATGGATCTTTTTTCATTATTCCAAGCACAAATCCCAACCACCGCCAATAAGCTTCTCATTGCATTTAGCGGTGGTTTGGATTCAACTGCACTGCTTTCTTTAGTTAAAAAACTCAGCAAAAAACGACCGCACTTAAGCCTACGAGCTATTCATATCCATCATGGATTAAGCCCCAACGCGGATGCTTGGACGGCTCATTGCCAACAACTCTGTGAACAATTTGAGATTCCACTTATTATTGAAAAAGTCAAAGTGGAAATGCATGATGGCATTGAGGCTGGCGCAAGAGAGGCCCGTTATCAGGCCATTTCAACACATATTCAGCCTGATGAATATCTGGTCACAGCGCATCATTTAAATGATCAAACTGAAACCTTTTTCCTTGCATTAAAACGAGGTGCTGGATTACAAGGTTTAGGCGCTATGCAAAAAGAAAGTCAATTATTCGGGATGCCTATTCTACGCCCACTCCTTTCTTTTAGCCGTAATGAATTAGAAGATTACGTTCAGCAAGAAAATCTGTCTTGGGTCGAAGACGAAAGCAATCAAGATAATCATTACGATCGCAATTTCTTACGTAACCAAATTTTGCCTGAATTACGCCAACGCTGGGGGCATTTTGATCATGCTGTTCAGCGTGCCGCACAACATTGTTTTGAGCAACATCAACTGATTAATGAATTGTTACAAGATTGCTTTGAACAGCACATTCTTGAGGATCAAAAACAGTTTTTGCTCCTAAACTTTCTAGACTATTCACTGCAAAAACAAACCGCACTTTTGCGCATGTGGTTGGCTAAAAATCAGATTGCCATGCCAACGCAGGTTCAATTAATGCATATTATTGATGATGTTATTCAGGCTAAAGCAGATGCATCCCCACAATTTCAACTTGGGGAGCATATTATTCGCCGTTATCAACAATGTCTCTATTTAACGAGAAAATTCGCTGATTTGTCGCAAACTTGTCTTGATATGCCGTTAAATCAACAGATTCTTTTGCCTGATAATCTTGGAAGAATTTATGCAACCGACAATGAGCAAGGCATTTTAGTGCATTGGAATGACAAACAAGTTCAACTTGCCAATACACAAGAACCGATTCAAATACGATTTGCTTATACTGGCAAAGTGAAACGACAGCATAATCGCCCTGCCGAAACCATGAAAAAAATTTGGCAAGCGCTCGGCGTTCCGCCTTGGCAACGAAATCATATCCCCCTCATTTTTTATGGTGAGACTTTACAAAGTGCGGTGGGTTTTTTCCGTGTTTTTCAGAACTTAGAGAAATAAAAAAATGGGTGATGAGTCACCCATTTTTATGATTAAGAAAAGCGTTTAAAATGCCTGCTGTAAATTCTTTCCGTAAATAAAACCCCTGCGGCAAGGTATCAATCACTTCCCCATTTTTACCAATGCCTTTCGTAATGGCTTTACTGTTTGCACCTTTTGGACGCAGTTGCATAACTTCACCAATACGTGCCGTAATCTGATCTAACTTTCCGAGCACGATATAATCCATCAACTCTTCCCAATCTTGGCGTAATTGATGTTCTTGTTCAGTCGAAGGTTGCCATAAGATAGGTTGGCCAATATGGCGCTCACGCAAAGGAATTTCTCGAGTGCCTTCAATGGGAATCCACAAGACTTTCGATAATTTATGACGAACGTGCGAATTTTCCCAATTTACCCCAGCATTTTGAACCAAGGGTGCAAGGCTCACAAACGTGGTTTCCAACGGAAAACCTTCGGTATTAATGGGTAACGTTTTTAATTCAATGCCTAAATGGGAAAAGTCCTGTTCTGCTTTACTGCCGGCAGTCGCTCCTAATGCAGTTTCAAGCAACATTCCAACCCAGCCTTTATCGCGTTTTAAATCAGGCGGAACGGGAATATTTAATTCATCTGCAAGTTCGCCAAAGGTTAACCCCGCAATAGATTGCGCTTTTTCTAATAAGGCTTGTTCGGTTTGTGGGATCATGCGTGGTATTTCTTCAATAATTTTGGTTTAACGTATTCTACGCCTTTGTCGATGTAAGGAATATTCTCTAATTTCAATAAAAAACGTTTTGCCGGCAATCCACCACCAAAACCAGTGATTTCACATTTTTTCCCTAATACACGATGACATGGAATGATAATACTAATGGGATTACTCCCTACCGCACCGCCAACGGCTCGCACCGCCTTAGGATTATTAATGCTTTCTGCTAACCCGCCATAACTCGCCGTTTTACCATAAGGAATTTGACGCAATGCTGTCCAAATTGCTTGTTGAAATGCGGTACCTTTAGGTGATAAAGGAATATCGGAGAAACTTTCTGGCTCGCCATTAAAATAACGCATTAAAGCGCACCGCACTTTTTCAAAAAGCGGTAAATCTTCTCGTAAAATCCAATTTGGATTTGGCGTGGTTTGTTCTAACTCACAATCTAAATTTGTAAGATTTTCACCATCAGAAAGCATTAATAACCGACCAATTGGTGAGTCCATATAAGCATAAAAAAGTGCGGTCATTTTTCTCTCGTTTTTATGGATTGATATAAGAAAAAAGCACACCGAACATACATTCGGTGTGCTGCGTATTATGCTAAATTTTTTACAAATTAGAAACTGTAGTTTAAGTTTAAACCGTAAAGGTTAGCACTTGCTTTAGAGGTATAATTCGCTGTTACTGTTGCTAAACCACCGATTGATTGATTTTCGGTAAAGTGAATTTTTTTACCACGTAAGTGCGCAAAGCCCGCATCAATAGAAAGATTCGGGGTAAATTTATAAGTTGCCCCTACGCTATACCACATACGATCAGTATCTGGAATAGATGCACTTGCATGCTCTGTTGGCGCTGCCGCTTCATCATAAGCAATACCGGCACGGAGCGTTAATTTATCATTTACATTATAGGTTGCACCTAATGCATAACGAGAGTTGCTACGGTATTTTTCATCTTTATGGAAAGCCACTTCACCGTCATTAAACGTTGCGTCTAACTCTTTGAAACGACTCCAGTGTGTAAATTTGTAGCTATAATGTAATGCCAAATTGTCTGTTACTTGGTGGAAACCAGATAATTCTAAATAATCTGGTAAATGTAGTGTTAATCCACCTTTTGCAGGACCTTGGCCACGAAGTGTACGGCTCGCACTCACCGCATTAGAATCTTCAAAATCAATATCGACTTTTGAGTGATAGGCTAAACCAACTCGGTTGCGCTCATTAAAGTCATAGGCTAAACCAGCATTCCAACCAAATCCCCAAGCAGAACCCTGTAAATGCGTTAATGTAGTATCTTTATCCACACCTTGTAATCTAGCTAAAGAAGCAGCTGCACTTGCTGGGATTTGCCCTGCTTTCACGAGCGAAGGAACTAATGGTGCAACATTTTTTACTGCATCACTTAAAATACCCGCGTGACGTTCAATTTCTGCTTTTGCATAAACCGCATTTAATCCTACACCAGCGCTTAAACCTTGAGTCACACGATATGAACCACTTAAGTTTAAGTTAATTGCACTTAAATCTGTTGTACCACCGAATACACCGGCATTGTAAGTGGATTCATATTCACTTTATAAACCGAAATTCACATTCATTCCAGTACCAATGGCAAACTTGTCATTAATTGGTGCCACAAAATACATAGTCGGAATCAATGAACCTGGTACAACACTATCATGATCTGCAGAGCCTACAGCAACAGTACGACCTAATGCATTAACGGTAACTGGACCACTCATGCGAATTTTAGAATCCACATAAACGCCACCCACAGAAAATTGGTTGGTTTTGAATAAACTCATTAATGCCGGGTTCGTCGCAACTACTGAAGCATTATCAGCAATTGCTGCTTCACCGGCATAAGCACGGCCAAGACCTGATGTTGAAACTTCTGCTAATTGGAATGCTGCTGCATTTACACCGCTTGCAGCGGATAACATCGCCATTGCTAATAGCGTTTTATTAAATTTTATCATTTGGAACCTTTGTTATTAATAATAATGAAAAAATCCGCGAGATTCTAAAACTCCAATAAATGGAGTGCAAATTATTTCATACTAATTTGTAAGTGTTCCGACCAGTGGTAAACAAATGATATTTAAATTAAAAAAATGTAGTTACTTTTGCAGGTGGCTCAAAAGTGCTAAAATATGATCAATCTTAATTTTAAAATAAGGAAATCCTATGACAGTAACATGCAAAGCAGAAGAATCTCTCACTTGTAGTTGTGTTGATGTGGGGACGATTATTGACGGTTCAGATTGCGCTGTTGATATTCATCAAACCTATGCGAATAAAGGTGAAGCTGAAGCAGCACTTAATCGTTTCATTGAAAAAGCACGCAAAACAGAAAGCGATCCTTGCGACATTAAAAGTGAAATCACAGAAACTGAAAATGGTGCAAATTTAACGGCTCGTTTTACATTTAGCTGCCAAGCTGAAGCGATGATTTTCGAATTAGCGAATCGCTAAAAACACTTTTGAAATTGACCGCACTTTATCATTCAAAATAAAGTGCGGTTATTTTTTTGCTGAAATCCTGATTAAATCACTATCGCAAACGTTTGCTTAATCTGATACAATCACGCCGTTTTATCATTTAACCTAAAAATATAGGACAACATTGTGAGCAAACCATCATTAAGTTATAAAGATGCAGGCGTGGATATTAATGCCGGTAACGAATTAGTTGAACGTATTAAACCACACGTAAAACGGACAACTCGCCCTGAAGTCATCGGGGGATTAGGTGGGTTTGGTGCACTATGTGCCATTCCTGGCAAATACAAAGAGCCAATCCTTGTTTCCGGTACAGACGGTGTAGGAACCAAATTACGTTTAGCCATTGACTTAAAAAAACACGATACCATCGGTATTGATTTGGTTGCAATGTGTGTTAATGATTTAGTCGTACAAGGTGCAGAACCACTATTCTTCTTAGATTACTATGCGACTGGAAAACTTGAAGTCGATGTTGCCTCTGACGTAGTAAAAGGCATTGCAGAAGGCTGTGTGCAATCAGGTTGTGCATTAGTCGGCGGTGAAACTGCCGAAATGCCGGGTATGTACCACGCTGGCGATTATGACCTAGCAGGTTTCTGTGTAGGCGTTGTTGAAAAATCAGAAATCATTGATGGTAGCCAAGTTAAAGTGGGAGATGCCTTAATCGCACTTGGTTCAAGTGGCCCACATTCAAACGGTTATTCTTTAATTCGTAAAGTCATTGATGTTGCTGGCGTCAACCCAGCCACTGAGCAATTAGATGGTCGTCCATTAAGTGAACAAGTGCTTGCGCCGACAAAAATCTATGTAAAATCTGTTCTTGCGTTAATCAAACAAACCGAAGTCCATGCTATTGCGCACTTAACGGGTGGCGGTTTCTGGGAAAATATCCCGCGTGTATTACCGAAAAATACCAAAGCAGTTATTGATGAAAGCAGTTGGGAATGGCAACCCGTGTTCAAATGGTTACAAGAAAAAGGCAACATTGAAACCTATGAAATGTACCGTACGTTCAACTGTGGCGTTGGTATGGTGATTGCATTACCACAATCGCAAGTAGAAACCGCTTTAGCAATTTTAAAACAATCCGGTGAAAATGCCTGGTTAATCGGTCATATTGAAAGTGCGACAGATAACGAACCACAAGTAATCATTAAATAATTTCTCTTTTCCATTTCAGGGCGAAAATTTCAAAATGAAAGGTTCGCCCTTCTTTTATGTAGAATAATATGAAAAAAATTGCCGTCCTGATTTCAGGGCAAGGATCAAATCTTCAAGCAATAATTGAGGCTTGTCAAACAGGCTTTATTCCAGGGAAGATTGTGACTGTCATCAGTAATAAAATCGATTCATTTGGCTTAGAACGCGCTAAAAGTGCGGGCATTCCTAGCCGAGTTTTTTTACGCCAAGATTTCTCCTCTAATCTCGATATGGATAAGGCTATCGGTGATTATTTAGACGATCTCAATGTTGATCTCATTGTGTTAGCTGGTTACATGAAAATCTTAACCAAACCATTTACACAACGTTTTGCAGGGAAAATTTTAAATATTCATCCTTCCCTTCTGCCAAAATATCCTGGGTTACATACTTATCAAAGAGCACTTGAGAATGGCGACAGCGAACATGTACAACCGTGCATTTTGTCAATGAAGAGATCGATGGGGGCGCCATTGTGTTACAAGCTAAAGTGCCGATTTTCCCTGGTGATATCGCCGAGGAGATTGAACTTCGTACACGTGAACAGGAATATAATATTTATCCTTTAGTGATTAAATGGTTTATTGAAGATCGATTAAAACTGATTGAAAATCAAGCCTATTTAGATGGTAAGTTGCTACCGCCTAATGGCTATGCTTACGAATAAAACGATATACTCTCTTGAAAATGGTAATTTAAATCACCATTAAACAACCTGATTTTATGAAAAAAACAATAAACCCTGTATAATCGGGGTTTTATTATTGTGGGATATAGTATGCCAATTAACTTTACTCAGATTTTTCAAGATAGCCTCAATTTTATGCGTAATCAGCGAAAAACCGTGCTGATTTTCGTTGGGATTTTTGTCATCGCACAATTGATTAATCAATTAGTAAGCGTCCCTCTGCCAAGTTTGGGTAATAATCCAGATCCGTCTCTACAAGATATTATTAATGCTTTGAGCAAAGTGGAACCAACTGCACTGATTGGATCGTTTTTATTCCAACAATTGTTGATGTCTTTTATTACAACCCTCGGTATTGCAACTATTCATCATATTAGTCAGCAAAATCAAAATCCGATTAATCAAGGTCTCATGCTGACATTGCGTCGTTTTTTAGGTGTGGTGGTTTTAGATATTTTTATGAGCTTGCCACTTCTCTTTGGCATGGTTGATGTTGTGAGTTCATTTTTAAGCAAAAATGCGCACTCCCCTCTAGCCTTTGTTTCAATGGTATTTGGTTTATTTTTCTTTGTTCGTCTATGCTTATCGCCTGTGCACTATATTGGCTCCAAGCAATCTATAGGACAAAGCGCTTTACAAGTATGGCGTGCGGGTATCAAGCGTAATGGCGTATTAATTATTTATGCCTTGCTCACTTATTTACTTCTTCCTTTAGTAGTGAATACCTTTGGTGCAATCTTGGGTTCATCATTTTTAAGTGCTATCGTTGGCATCTTGGCTGCATTATTTCAAATGTTTATTTTGGTATTTACTTACCGTTTTTACAGCTTATTTATGAAGGCTTAATATGAAACAACTTCTTGAATTTATTCCGCTTGTTCTCTTTTTCGTCTCCTACAAAATGTTTGGTGTGCGTGAAGCGGCGATTGTCTTAGTCATTGCGACCATCATTCAGATGGTTGTACTAAAACTGAAATATGGCGTGATTGAGAAACAACAAAAAATCATGGCAATTGCTGTCGTCTTTTTTGGATTGCTTACTGCTTATTTCAATGAAATCAAATATCTACAATGGAAAGTCACAATTATTAATGCCCTCTTCGCCATTGTTTTATTGGTTGCACAATTCCAATTCAATACGCCACTGGTGAAAAAGTTATTAGGCAAAGAAATCCAATTACCGGATAATGTGTGGAACAAATTGAATTTAGGCTGGGCAGGATTTTTCATTCTGTGTATGCTTGTAAATATTTATATCAGCCAAAATATGTCTGAAGATGCTTGGGTTGATTTCAAATCTTTTGGTTTACTTGGTATGACCTTTGTTGCAACAATCATCAGCGGCGCTTATATTTACCGTTACTTACCTAAAGATGATCAAAAAAATGACGGGGACAAATAATGGTTTCAAATCTTATCGATAAAGACGGTCGTCAATCTAAAGGCGTATTATTATTACGTACCTTAGCGATGCCTTCAGATACCAACGCGAACGGTGATATTTTCGGTGGCTGGATTATGTCACAAATGGATATGGGCGGAGCAATTCTAGCAAAAGAAATTGCTCATGGTCGCGTTGTCACCGTTGCCGTAGAAAGTATGAACTTCATCAAACCTATTGCTGTCGGTGACGTGGTATGTTGTTATGGTCAATGCCTCAGCGTAGGTCGCTCTTCTATTAAAATTAAAGTAGAAGTATGGGTGAAAAAAGTTGCGAGCGAACCAATTGGGGAACGTTATTGCGTGACAGAGGCCGTATTTACCTTTGTGGCTGTTGGGAAAGATGGCAAAGCTCGCGGGATTCCTCGCGAAGGCAATCTTGAATTAGAACGTGCGTTAGCCACCATCGAAGAATTACAATTAAGTTGTTAAAAGGAAAAATGATGTATTACGTGATTTTTGCCCAAGATATTCCTGGTACTTTAGAAAAACGCTTTGCTGTACGTGAGCAACATCTTGCTCGTTTAAAACAATTACAAGCAGAAGGTCGCTTATTAACAGCAGGTCCCAATCCTGCCATTGACGATGAAAATCCAGGTGAAGCTGGCTTTACCGGCTCAACTGTGATTGCTCAATTCGAAAGCCTGTCTGCAGCAAAAGACTGGGCGGCACAAGATCCTTAGGTTGAAGCGGGCGTTTACGGTGATGTAATTGTGAAACCTTTCAAAAAAGTTTTCTAAATAAAACGAACTCTACACTCAAAGACGGATCTAAATATCCGTCTTTCTCTTTATATGGAATCTCCTATGCGAGCACTTAAACACACGACAATTTCGTTATTAATTTTAACCGCACTTTCAGGCTCGGTACTGGCTAATCAGCATGCCCATAAAAGCAAAAATGAAACTCCACCACAAATTAACCTTGCTGAAGAACAAGCAAAATGGGCACAACAACAGCACGCTCATGAATTAAAGCTGATTGAACAACGAGCGACTTTTCTGCAATTAGAATCGCTCCTAAAAAGTGCGGTCAAAAATAATCATGTTTCTAATAATGCCAAATTATTTCTTGGGCTTATTGATTCTTTAAAAGGCTATCCATTGCAAACTGATGCTATGGCGGCTTATTTAGATGCGCGTGTAAAAACCGTTAATCGCGATACGCCTCGTGAAGAAGTGAATGCATTGAGAACAGACATTGAACAATTTATTCAGCAACATTCCTCTCATTTTCTACGTGGAAAATTAGAACAAAGTATTTTTACGTTGTTAATCAATGCTGAAGATACTCAAGCACTTGCCAAACTCACGCCAAATAATTTGGAAAGACAAATTGCCGTGCTTACAGCTAAATATCAAATAGAAGCAGCCAATACCAGTCAGATGACAGAAAATCAATCAAACGACAAGAATAAATCGGCTATTTTGTCTGAATATGAACAGCTTTGGCTCAACAATGCTGAACTTCCGAATGATGCTCAGCTGTGGGCTGCTTGGTATTCACAAGGTGGACGGACTGAAGAGAAGATCTATCAAAAAGCGGAGATGCTCTTTGGTAAAAATGATGCGAAAGGCCTCGAAATACTCGCTAAAGAGTTAGAAAAAATTGAGAATGCTAAAGAAGACGAACAAGTAGCCGCTCATTTAGCGCTCTATCAGGATCTCTTAAAAAATCCAGCAAATTTGAAAATACTCGCGGAGAGACTGCCATTAATTGATGGTAATACGAATAAAATCACCAATAAATTTGCCGTAGTGCTAGGTTTTTCTCGTTATTTGCGGACGATTCCGGAAAATATGAATGAGCCAACTTTCACCCCTTACGAGCAATGGGCGAAGAATTGGCAATTAAATGAAACGGAATTACGTGATTGGAAAATCGCCTTTATTAGCCGTTTCTTTGATAATGAAAGCCCTAACTTTGTGCAATGGCGCGATCAAGAAATCCTAAAACTGAATGCCGATAACCTCATTGAACGTCGTTTACGTACGGCTATTTGGCAACAAACGGATTTGCTTGTCTGGTTAAATGCCCTTTCCGATGAGACGAAACAAAAACAAGAATGGCGTTATTGGATGGCTAAAATAGCTGCTCAAGCATCCGATAAAGATGCGAAACAACGATTAGAAGCTTTATCGAAAGAACGTGGTTTTTATCCAATGTTGGCGGCGGTCAAATTAGGCCATTCTTACAAACTAGAAATGCCTAGAATTCCTCAAGAGTCCAATATCCAAGAGAAGTATGCAACCGAATTAGCTGAGATTGCAGAACTGCGTCAATTAGATCGATTAGGTGCCGCTAAACAACGCTGGCGTTCTCTATTAGAAAAATTACCGCAAGAGAAACAACTTGCGTTAAGCCAATATGCAAATGAACAAAATTGGTTTGAATTAGGTGTGGATGGTTCGATTATTGCGAAAGCATGGGATTATATCGGATTACGTTTACCAAATGCTTATAGTCAATATTTTGATATTGCTCTCAGTAATGTGAGTCTCAGCGAAACGGAACCTCAAGCGATTGTGGATAATCGTGTCACCAAAACTTTTGCCATGGCCATTGCTCGCCAAGAAAGTGCTTGGAATCCAATGGCACAATCTTCCGCAAATGCTCGAGGATTAATGCAGTTATTACCGAGCACTGCACAAAAAACGGCAGAAAATCAGCAACTTCCTTATAACGGTGAGTTAGATTTATTCAAACCGCTTAATAATATTTTACTCGGTACGGCGCACTTAAATGAGCTGAATGCTAAATATCCAAACAATCGCATTTTGATCGCCTCCGCCTATAATGCGGGAGCAAGCCGTGTCGAAAAATGGCTTGCGAGAGCCAATGGCAAATTGGCTATGGATGAATTTATTGCCTCCATTCCATTCTTTGAAACGCGAGGTTATGTTCAAAACGTATTAACTTACGATTTTTACTATCAAAACCTACAAAACAAAGAAAAATTACAAACCTTTAGCAAAGAGGAATACGATCGGCTATACTAGTCGCACTAGTTTAATAGTATAGGATTGTTGATATGTATATTAGTCGCAATTTAGAACAATGGAATGCTTTCCTCGCGACCTTGCAAACCGCGTTTGAACAAGGGAAAGCACAAGATTTATTAACGCTTCTGCTCACGCCAGATGAGCGTGATGCAGTGGGTTTACGTTTACAAATCGTGGCGCAGTTATTGGATAAAAATCTCTCACAACGAGAGATTCAACAAAATCTCAATACCAGTGCGGCAACCATTACGCGTGGTTCTAATATGCTCAAAACAATGGATCCGGATTTTATAAACTGGGTGAAAAGCCAACTCGATGAGCAAGCTGCAAAAAACTAAGCGAATTCTGACCGCACTTTTACATCTTTTTCGCCCATCTTGGTGGAAAAAAAATTGGCAACGGGTTGCGTGGCGTTTTTCTCTCGCAATCCTGGTGTTTTTCATTTGCTTCCGCTTTATCCCTGTTCCCTTCTCTGCCTATATGGCACAGCAAAAAATCGGGCACTTATTACAGTTGGATTTCAGCTATTCAATCAAATACGATTGGGTGAGCCTTGATGAAATCTCACCAAATATGCAGCTTGCGGTGATTGCTGCTGAAGATCAAAAATTTCCAAACCACTGGGGATTTGATTTTGAGGCGATTCAAAAGGCCTTTAAATTTAATGAAAAATCTCAAAGAACCAGAGGTGCTTCAACGATTTCTCAACAAACCGCGAAAAACCTCGTTCTCTGGCATGGACAAAGTTGGTTTCGTAAAGGGTTAGAAGTTCCCATAACGGCATTAATGGAAATCTTTTGGTCCAAAGAACGGATTTTAGAAGTATATTTAAACATCGCAGAATTTGGTAATGGTATCTTTGGTGTAGAAGCGGCCAGTCGCTATTATTTCAAAAAATCGGCGAAGAATTTAACTCAATCAGAAGCGGCATTACTCGCAGCGGTTTTACCAAACCCTATCATCTATAAAGTGAATAAGCCTAGTGCGTTAGTTCGTAAAAAACAAAGTTGGATTATGCGACAAATGAATGGATTAGGCTTGAATTATCTAAAAGAAATGTAGATTTTCCATAAAGAAAAAACCTTGAAACTCACTTTTAAGTTTCAAGGTTTTAAATTTGGTGGAGATAATCGGGATCGAACCGACGACCTCTTGAATGCCATTCAAGCGCTCTCCCAACTGAGCTATATCCCCAAATAACGCAAGCTATGATAAATTTCGGCTGATAAACTGTCAATATTGAAATAATCAAATCCCGCTTATCAGCCTAAATATTAAGCGTTTTGAGATTTAATAAAATCAATGGCACGTTGGATGCGCGCTAACACACGTTCACGACCGATACCCACTAATGTCACATCCATAGAAGGTGATTGACCTGAGCCTGTTACTGCCACGCGTAATGGCATCCCGACTTTCCCCATACCCACTTCTAATTCAGCCGCGGTTTGTTCAATCGCTTCATGCGTAGAATGTAAATCCCAGCTAGAAAGTGCGGTCAATTTTTCTTTTACTTTTTCAAGTGGTTCAATCGCTGCTGCTTTAACGTGTTTCTTCACTGCCGCTTCATCAAAACTTTCAAACTCTTCGAAGAAATAACGGCTTGCTGATGCCATTTCTTTTAAGGTTTTACAACGTTCTGCAAGCATCGTCACAATTTCAGTTAGCGCTGGACCATTTGATGTATCAATACCTTGATCTTTATAGTGCCATGCAAGGTGTTTTGCCACATATTCAGGTGGTAACTCACGAATGTAATGGTGATTTAACCACAATAATTTTTCCGTGTTAAATGCACTCGCTGATTTACTCACATGATCTAATTCGAAGAATTTAATCATTTCTTCACGTGTAAAGATCTCTTGGTCACCATGACCCCAACCTAAACGAACAAGATAGTTAATTAAGGCCTCAGGTAAATAACCGTCATCACGATATTGCATCACACTTACCGCACCATGACGTTTTGAGAGTTTTTGGCCATCATCAC
>ERZ1699244.424-NODE-424-length-16920-cov-5.074257_pt1 | contig 16920 bp, 19 predicted proteins | sample MGYA00581534_ERZ1699244 | MGnify/ENA primary metagenome ERZ1699244 (study PRJEB42319, sample SAMD00040331) | human oral metagenome | material: saliva | host: Homo sapiens | study: EMG produced TPA metagenomics assembly of PRJDB4115 data set (Metgenomic analysis of...
GTTGGAGTAGGCTATGAATTGACAGCAGATGGCAAGGACATCTCAGCAATCTATTAGCTAGATCCCGATACACATGTACAGGATCCAACCTATGGAGGCTTGAAGAAACTGACACCAGAGGAGTTGTTAGCAGCAATGGCTACGTGTGGTGAGAAAAATTATGCTTGGTGAAAAAGTAAGTCGTGAAATGGATAGAGGTGATTTAAATTTCAAGAAATAAGAGTTGATAATATAATATTAAGATTGTATCAAAATTAAATTCGTGAATTAGAAAAGATGAATTATGTATTCCGCTAATCAGTTAAAAGATTATGCTTCATTAGGTAAAAAAATGAGAAAATTTACAAGAATAATCATAATGTCGATGGTATTCATTCTTAGTTTTCAAAATATAAAAATTGTGAATGTAGATACAATTAGTAATACCGAAAGTAGCGATATAAAACAAAGTATTCTAAATGATATTCCAAATAAAGAAATAGAATATAAATGGTACGGTCTAAAGTCTCCTGTATTAGGGGATTTAAAAACAATGGAACGGACAAGTGTTGGTTCGTGGAGCTGGCGAGACGGTCTAATTTGTGTAACAGATCAAGGTTTTGGGTTAGGCCCCTTTAATACTTGGCATGCTGGAATAATTGCGCCACAAAAAAATTACTCTGTTGCAGAGGCAGCTAATAGTAATAGTCCTGTAAGATTAAGAAAAGGAAAGTGGACTCAAGGAACTGTTTGGCAAGTAGGAGTAAAGACAACAACTATTCAACAAGATTGGAATGCCGGTCATTGGGCAGGTGAGCAGGTAGGAAAACCCTATAATTTAAATTTTTGGAATGCTCGACAAACAAATAGTTTTTATTGTTCTCAACTTGTATGGGCTGCGTATTACTACACATCAGGAATCGATTTGAATAAAAGTGATAATGATATTGGCTCAGCAATTGCAATTCATCCGGGTGAATTTGTTAAAAATTCTAAGACAACTATTGTATACAGAAATAGATAGTAGGAATGATATATGAAACGCTCTTATCTTTTTGGGATTTTATTTCTATTCTTCCTTTTGCTTTCTTGTTCTAAGGTCCAAACACCAATGTTTCAAGTTGATCCAGAATCGAATCTTTACTTGGTCACCTCAAAAAGTATTCAATCATATACTAAGAAAGAGAATAAGCTCGAGTTACATCGAGTAGAAAAAATTGATGTAGCAACGTATGTTAATCTCTAGTTTTCGTGTTTAAACAGTGGTGATAAGATGATTGAGAAACAGAAATTAAAATTGGGAAAAGATGATTTTCCAATCGGATTAAGAATCGTAGAAAAAGACTTAGTGTCAAATTAATAATAAACAGCACCCCAAAAGATAGATGTTATAATCTATCTTTTGGGGTGTTTTGTTATGAAAATTAATATATAGAAGAATGAAAATCTGTGCTATTACCCTATTCTTCATTGACTAATTTTTAGGCTTACCACTTGATCAGCTTGTATCCAAATGGTTGGATTATGTGTTGCAATAATGATCAGACGTTCCTTATTTTTTAATGTTAGGAGTAAGTCCATAATCTCCTGTGAGGTCTCAGGATCAAGAGCGGCAGTTAATTCATCTGCCAAAATTAGAGGAGGATCTTTTAAAATGATCTTTGCCAAGGCTACACGTTGTGCTTCTCCCCCAGATAGCTCTTCTAATATTTTCTTCTTTTAAATTATTCATGGATCAATTATAGAATAAAGTACTATATAATTTTTTGATTTAATTATTTGGTAAGAAATATAAACCATTTGGTACAAATAGATAAGTCCAAAATAGAAAAATCATCTATAATACTCTAAAATACACCTATTCGGTAAAATAGGTGTATATGATGTCATTTGTATCCAAATTCTTTGAGAGCTTTCTTATAGGCACTGCTACCCTTTAAGTAGTAGTCGTGTTTCATTCCACTAATATCAACAGAAAAGACCCCATCTCTAAACGAATACTCTTCTGTCCTATTTGCAACATCTTGTCCAGTTAACTCAATGGTTTTCTTTTGTTTATCAATCTTAAAGTTATCAGCTTCTCCATGTTCAACGGAACCTTTATCACCTTTTATAGTGAATGCCAGCTCGTTTCTTTCGTTTGATATCCAATAATATTCTCCATCCAAGGACTGTTGATTGCTATTAGAACATGCAATTAACATCACTGCCATTATTGAAAGTAGCAAAACACTTATAAATTTTTTCATATCCTTCGCCTCCTTTTGTAATATTATTTTACCAAAATAATATTACAAAATTGTGTCAATGTCTGTTATAACAGCAAATAAGTATTATTCAAAATATTATCTTGTATATTATATAGGCTCCCAAATTTTTCCTTTGTAAGAAATTTTTTAATTGTGTATTCCTACTAATTGTGATATAATCTTTATAGAGGAATAATTGTGCGCTTTTTATAAAAAGTGTATCATGTAAAATATAGGAGAATCGTTATATATACTTGTCGCTGAGAAGTATGGAAGAAATCTTAGCTCGAATAGGCTGAGATATGGTAATGTGTGCTCAGGACAATACCTAATTTGAGTTAGGTTTGTTTTTGGGCGTTTGCTACCACCTGCATACTTTCATCAAGGCAGAATTATAGGACGGTTTTTTATTTTTTCCTCTTAGATGTATATTAAATGGTTAATTTCTCCACTTTCTTTTGAACTGAAAGGGAATCTATGATCAAATTCAAAAATAAACCATTAATTGCTCTTCTTGTTACTATGCTATTACAAGTGATTATTTTTCATACTTCCACTTGTATCTCTGCTTCAGCTAAAGTTTTGGATACTTACACATTAGTGTCTATCTTGGGATTTATATCCAATTTGCGGTTTAACAAAAACAAACCTCAAAGCAAAACAAAGGCATCTGGAATAGTCCTATTATTTCAATTTGTCTTATTAACAACTCACATTCTTTTAATGCTTGTTTCAACACATAGCAATTCATACATTTCTTGTCTGAAGTTACTTTCAAAAGTGCTACCACAAATGATTTCTACGTTGGACAAGATGTATTGTTGCACGTCAACCAGTTTGCTAACAAACAAAAAAAGAAAACGGCTACGCAAAAAAATGCGCAACCGTAACTAAGTAATTTACTCCTATTTGTGGAGAAGTAAATCATTTTGTAGTTTATTGCCGTAAACCACAAAACTATATACATCGATAGCTACTTCATTTATATGGAGTAGTTTTTTAATACTATTGATATTGTCATTATATAACTTATTAAATAATAACTATACTATAATACTACATTTAGAACACTTTGTCAATAGAATTTAGATATTTTTCTAAAAAGCAATTAATTTTCTATACTCATTCTTCAAACACTCTGTCACTGTCCATTTACTGTCCAATATAGTGTAATACATCTAAAAATTGTTAATTATGTCGCAGACTAAATCCTTTAAAATCAACATTTCTATGTATAACAAGGCTTAAAGAATCTTAAATTAAGTCTTGCATATTCATCATAGTAATGACATTCCTTCCAACTTCTGAAATTTACAGTTCATTATACCATTTTTTAGACGCTTGGAAAAGCCTAGGTGAGGGAACTCTGACATCATGCCTGCTGTTTCAGGCAATTTCATGAAGAGAGAAAAGAGTTTTGAAATCTGTGGGCCTCATCTTCCCTTAAAAGCCAGAATGTTCTTTCAAATACTCCTCTTCTTCCTTGGTCGAAGGCCGTCCTAAGATGGCATTCCGATGTGGATAACGCCCAAATTGTTGAAGAATGTCCATGTGCATCTTCTCATACTTCAAACGCTTTTCTAAGCCCGGTTGATCAAATAGGCGCAGAGCTTCTTCATGAATGGTTAAAGATTCCGAATGCATAAAGGGCATGTAGAAAAAGCCTCTTTGTACAACTGGTAATTCTTGAGCTTGTGTTAGGCCTTCTTGGGCCAAGACCAAGGCCAGGGAATCTGTCGCAAAAGCTTGGGCAGTCCCTCGAAAAATATTGCGAGGAATTTGGTCCAAGAGCAAAATCTCTGCTAAACGCCCTTCTGCCGTAGCCCGCCAGTGAAACAATTCCCCACGACTGGCCTTCCAATAAAGTTCCTCAAAGCGCTCCCGCATTTCTTGATCCAGTGCTTCTGATTTTTTGAACCAATCCTCTGGCTTCAACTCTTCGAACCAGAACCTTATCACTTCCTTCATTGCTTAACCTGCCATAATTTTTTCTTTTGTTTTTTCATCCAATGCATCATTCATCCGGCCGTACTTATATCCAGCCAAATCCAAGGCTACATAGGTAAATCCGATTTTTTTCATGTAGTCATTGATCTTGTCATGCAGTTGGATGGCTTTAAGCAGATGGTCTTCTTCCACTTCGATGCGCGCCAAGTCTCCATGCACACGCACACGGACTTGCTCAAAGCCAAGTCCTACAAGGAACTCTTCCCCTTCAAAAACCCGTTGTACATTTTCTGAAGTGATTTTCACTCCGTATGGGAAGCGTGAGGCAACGCTACAAGATGGCACCTTATTCCAATTGGAGACCCCTCTTTCCTTGGCCAATTGACGAATTTCTGTCTTATAGAGGCCGGCTTCTTGCAAGACACTGCGGACACCCGCTTCGTCCCGAGCCTTGATACCAGGGCGAAAATCGTCGATATCATCCATAATATTGCCGTCTACCAATTGCTTAAAGCCCAGTTCTGTAACTGAATCCTTAATAGTTTGGTACATCAATTGTTTGGTGTAATACCAAATATTGGGCGTATTGGCAGCAATCCGTGGATCACTCAATTCTCTCATTTCCAGTCCAAGCACAGGTGCTCCTAGCTGATCGGCCAAGTCGAGCGCTAGATCGAATTCTTCATTTGAAAACATCTCAGAGTTCACGACGGCCGCAATAACATTGTCAGGTCCCAAGGTATCCAAGGCCACCTTCAAGAGATAAGAGCTGTCAATCCCACCTGAATAGGTAACGGCTACCTTTCCGATTTTTCGTAAAATATCTTGTAATTTTTCTTCTTTTTCTTTTCTGATTTGTGCTTCTGTTGCCATCTTAGAATAGCTCCCTTCCGATAAATTCTTCAATCCGTTCATTATCCAAAATCACGATCTTTTGCTGTCGAATATCCAAAACACCTTCTCGTTTTAATTCATTGAGAATGCGATTGACACTGTTTCGCGTCGAAATCCCACAAAAACCGGCAATATCTTCATTGGTAATGTTGAAATCAATCAAGAAGCCGTCTTCTTGCTCCACACCAAACAAACTGCTTAGTTTTTGCAAATGAAAACAAACCGCCCCTTTTTTACCATTCATCATCATATACTGCTGAGACTCCATACTTTCAGACAGTTTATTACGATAATAGTCCCTCACATAGTCCTGCAGCTCTTTATGCTCTTTGACAAAATTCCAAAACTTGACCCGAGGAATACGATAAAAACTTGCTTCTTCTGTCTCCACTCGCACATTGAAAGGTGAGTCTGTATAGTTGGACACCTCATCACGAATCAAAGAGACAATGTCAATGGCTTTTAGATAGGAAAAGTTAAACTCACGCCCATCACGCATGATGACACTTGTCTTGACCACACCTTCTTTCAAGATGTAGATGTAATCCTCTTTGATCCCACGATAGGAGAGGTAACTATGGTATTTTTTCTTGACGATCGGCGTTCGCCTCTCTTCCAAAAATTTCACTAAAAATTCTGAATTCACGACGGTTTTTCCTCCCCATCTGCTCTTTCTTGAAATCACACTAATGATACACCTGTTCTTAAACAATATAGTTAACATTTGTTGACATCAATTGATGCACACCTCTTTTTAAAAAGAATTATACTATAAGTATCAGTATTAATAAAGGAGATCGCAAATAATGGTAGAAATTAAATTACCGTACGACAAAAAATCGATTGTTGCAAAGATTCCAGATGAAAACTTTGCAGGATTGTTAGAGTCTAAGGCGGAAAACTTCCATAACCCACTGTCTGAAGAAGAAACTGTTGAACGTTCAATGGACAACCCTATCGGCAGCCCTACTTTGGAAGAACTTGCTAAAGGCAAAAAAGACATCGTGTTGATCAGTTCTGACCACACTCGTCCCGTTCCTTCTCACATCATCACTCCAATCATTTTGCGTCGTATTCGCTCAGTTAACCCTGATGCACGCGTGCGTATCTTGGTTGCTACTGGTTTCCACCGTCCTTCAACTCGTGAAGAATTGATCAACAAATACGGCCAAGAAATCGTTGACAATGAAGAAATCGTTATGCACATTTCAACAAACGACGATGACATGGTTAAAATTGGACAACTCCCTTCAGGTGGTGACTGTATCATCAACAAAATCGCTGCTGAAGCTGACTTGTTGATAGCAGAAGGATTCATCGAATCTCACTTCTTCGCTGGATTCTCAGGTGGACGTAAATCAGTCCTTCCAGGTATCGCATCATACAAAACTATCATGGCGAACCACTCAGGTGACTTCATCAATTCTGATAAGGCACGTACTGGTAACCTTGACCACAACCCAATCCACGAAGATATGCTTTACGCTGCTCGTACTGCAAACTTGGCCTTCATCGTCAACGTTGTATTGGACGGCGAAAAACACATCATCGGATCTTTCGCTGGGGACATGGTTGAAGCCCACAAAGTTGGTTGTGACTTCGTTGCAGACTTGGCACATGTGTCTAAGATCGAAAGCGACATCACAATTTCAACAAACGGTGGTTTCCCACTTGACCAAAATATCTACCAAGCTGTTAAAGGGATGACTGCAGCCGAAGCTTCTAACAAAGAAGGCGGAACAATCATCATGGTGGCTGGATGTGCAGATGGTCACGGTGGAGAAGGTTTCTATCGCAACCTTGCTGACGTAGAAGATCCAAAAGAATTCTTGGAACAAGCCATCAATACACCTCGTTTAGAGACTGTCCCAGACCAATGGACTTCTCAAATCTTGGCACGTATTTTGGTACACCACCATGTTATCTTTGTATCTGACCTTGTAGATCCTGAATTGATCACAGGTATGCATATGGAACTTGCAACTTCATTTGACGAAGCGCTTGAAAAAGCCTTTGCTCGTGAAGGAAAAGATGCTAAAGTAGCAGTTATCCGCGACGGACTTTCTGTCGTTGTTGAATAGAATCAAACATGGATTTTCAACCCAATCTAGAACAGACACTCCGTTCTTTGCAAGCAGGCCATCTCTCAGTTGAGGATGCGCTGGAGCAAATCAACGGGGTTAAAGAACTAGGGTATGCAGCAATTGATACTGACCGGCAACGTCGCAACGGCTTCCCTGAAGTCGTATACGGCGAAGGAAAGACAGTTGAGCAAATTGAAGGAATCCTGCAATTTCTTTCACAAAAAGAATTGCCGATCCTCACAACAAGAGTCTCTCTCCAAAAGGGAGAGGCTCTTTCTCAGCGCTTTCCGACTGGCCACTATTATCCAGAAGCCCGCTGCTTCGTTCTCAACTCTAAAAAGGAAGAAGCCGATCCTGAACACTACATTGCGGTCGTCACAGCAGGGACAAGTGATGTTCCTGTTGCAGAAGAAGCTGCAGTCACTGCAGAAACCTTTGGCCATTCGGTTCGCCGAATCTATGATGTGGGAGTCGCCGGCATCCATCGCCTCTTCAATCGCTTAGAAGAGATCCAAAAAGCCAGTGTGATCATCGTGATTGCCGGTATGGAAGGAGCTCTTGTCAGTGTCGTAGGAGGCCTTGTGGATGTCCCCGTTATTGCCGTTCCGACCAGCATTGGATACGGAAGCAACCTTCAAGGGCTAACAACCTTGATGAGTATGTTGACCTCTTGCGCTTCTGGTGTAACGGTCGTCAACATTGATAACGGATTTGGTGCAGCTTATTCAGCATGTATGATCAATCGACTCAACCACAATCGAAAGGAAAACTGATGACCAGTCTATTTTTAGAACCTTTTTCTGGAATAAGTGGCGATATGCTCAATGGTCTTCTTGTGGACCTTGGGGCAGATGTCGACCTTCTTCACACAAAACTCGAGAAACTGGGAGTGGATGGTTTCCACCTCCACGTTCATCGCGTCGCAAAAAGCGCAATTTGGGGAACTGATTTCGATGTTCACCTTCACCACGGGGAGAAAGATACGGGGATTGAAGGTGATTTTGATCACGATCACGATCACGATCACGAACATCATCACGATCACGAACACCATCACGATCATGAACATCATCATGATCATGAACATCATCATGATAACGAACATCATCATGATCACGAACATCATCATGATCACGAACACCATCATGATCACGAACATCATCACGATCATGAACACCATCATCACCATTCCCACGCGGATGCTCGCAGTTATGCGGATATCCACGATTTGATTGCCGCTTCACAGTTGAGTCCTTTTGTGAAAGAAAAAAGTCTTGAAGTCTTTCTTGATATCGCAAAGGCCGAAGCAGCTGTGCATAACATGCCTGTCGAACAGATTCATTTCCATGAAATTGGTGCAATTGACTCCATTGTCGACATCGTTAGCTTTTTCATCCTAGTGGAATCGCTCGGTATCGATACAGTTTACTCTACTCCTCTCACTGAGGGAAGTGGGACTATTTCAGTTGCCCATGGAGAAATGCCTGTTCCGGTTCCCGCTGTGATGCAGTTGAGAAAAGGAACGACTATTCCGATTACTCAAGACTTCACAGTTAAAACGGAGTTGATTACTCCGACAGGGTTAGCCCTCCTTAAAGCATTGTCACCAATCTTTGAACCAATCCCCTCTCACCTTTCCATCGAAAGTGTGGGCTATGGATTTGGTAAAAGAGAGACTGGAAAATTCAATGCTTTACGCGGTTCGCTATTGAAAGAAGACACCTCTCACAGCACCACTGTTGTTCATCGCACGGAAGATCAAATTATTGAGATCACCACTACGATCGATGATCAAACACCAGAGCAACTTGGTTATATTATCCACCGTTTCCTGGACGCTGGAGCTTTAGATGTCTACTATCGTAGCGTCGTTATGAAAAAGAATCGCCCTGGCTTTGAATTGATTCTCTTGATTCAAGGAAGTCAGTTGGAAGATTTTTCAGCCCTCTTGTTCAAAGAAACCAGTACCATTGGTTTTCGATACCAACAAGTCGACCGAAAGGTCATGCAACGTCGATTTGAACAAATCGATACGGAATTTGGACCCGTTACGGTAAAAATTAACCAGTACGGATCTACCACTAAAAAAACACTTGAATACGAAGACTGTCAGCGTATTGCTACGGAGATGCAGTTGCCGATTCAAGAAGTTTATCACCAATTACAAAAATACATTTATTAATTTAGGAGACATTAATTAACATGACACATCAATTACTTGCAGAAGTTATGAGTACAGCTTTGATGATTATCTTCGGGGTTGGCGTACACTGTGACGACGTTTTGAAGAAAACAAAATATGCTGGAACTGGACACTTATTCGCGATCACTACATGGGCATTCGGTATCACTGTCTGCTTGTTCGTCTTTGGCGGCGTTTCAATGAACCCTGCTATGGCTTTGCTGAAAGTCCTTCTTGGTAAATTGACAATCGCTCAATTCTTCCCAATTGCAATCGCTGAAATGATAGGTGCCTTCCTTGGTGCAGTCATTGCTTACTTTATGTACGCAGACCACTTCAAGATTTCTGAAGGTCAAATTGATGGTGTTGCTATCCGTAACATCTTCTCAACTAACCCTAACTGCCGTAACCTTCCACGTAACTACTTCGTCGAAGCGTTCGCAACATTTATCTTCTTGACATCTATCATGGCTGCTGAACACGCCAACGAAGCAATGCTTCCATTCACTGTTGGTTTGATCGTTTGGGCTATCGGTATGGGTCTTGGTGGTACTACAGGTTTCGCGATGAACCAAGCGCGTGACCTTGGACCTCGTTTCGCTTACCAAATCTTGCCAATCAAAGATAAAGTAAACAACGACTGGCAATATGGTCTTCTTGTACCAGGTACTGCTCCATTTGTTGGTGCTGTCCTTGCCTTCTTCTTCATCCGTTACTTCCTTGGAATCATGTAATAAGTTGATCGAAGAATCATTCAAAAGCAAGCATCGAAAGATGCTTGTTTTTTTGATTCCTTCATTTTCCGAAGCCGTCCATAAAATGATATAATGGACAAAGCAAATCATGAAAGAAACAAAAGAAGGAAGAACGACATGACTCATTTTCACACCATTGTTATCGGCGGTGGCCCAGCAGGTATGATGGCGACCATTGCCAGCGCCTCTTATGGCCAACCTACGCTACTGATCGAAAAAAATAAAAAGCTGGGTAAGAAACTTGCAGGTACCGGAGGGGGGCGCTGTAATGTCACAAACAACGGGACCTTAGACGATTTGATGGCCGGTATCCCTGGAAATGGCCGTTTCCTTTACAGTGTGTTTTCCCAATTTGATAATCATGATATCATCCAATTTTTTACCGATAATGGCGTCAAGTTAAAAGTCGAAGACCATGGCCGGGTCTTTCCTGTTAGTGATCAATCTCGCACCATTATTCAAGCCTTAGAAAATAAGATTCTTGAGCTTAGTGCTAGCATTGCCACCAACTGTGAAGTGGTCTCTGTCACCAAGCCAGAAGACGTCTTCATCGTCAAATCAGCTGAAAACACTTGGACAGCTGATAAGCTGATCGTTACGACTGGAGGCAAATCCTACCCTTCTACCGGCTCTACTGGCTACGGACACGAAATTGCCCGTCACTTCAAACATAACATTACGGATCTAGAAGCGGCAGAAAGCCCTCTTTTGACAGATTTCCCACACAAGGTCCTCCAAGGCATCTCTCTGACAGATGTGACCCTCAGTTACGGCAAACACATCATCACACACGACCTTCTCTTTACACATTTCGGTCTTTCTGGCCCTGCAGCCCTTCGGATGTCCAGCTTTGTTAAAGGCGGCGAAATCTTATCTCTGGACCTCCTTCCGACTACTTCTTCTCAAGAGTTAAAAGACTTTCTAGGAGAGCATCGAGAAAAGGCGATTAAAAATAGCCTCAAAGCCCTGCTTCCTGAACGATTAGCTGATTTCTTGGCGCAAGGATTCCCTGAAAAAGCCAAGCAACTCACTCCTTCTCAGATAGAAGAGCTCATTCAAAAGATCAAAGAGCTGCCTATCCCCGTCACTGGGAAGATGTCACTAGCCAAATCCTTTGTCACCAAGGGTGGTGTCAGCCTTAAAGAAATCAATCCTAAAACCCTAGAAAGTAAGCTCGTTCCTGGACTCCACTTTGCAGGAGAAGTCCTCGATATCAATGCCCATACAGGCGGTTTTAATATTACAGCCGCCCTCTGTACCGGTTGGGTAGCAGGGAGCCTTCATTATTAAAAAAAAACGAACTCGATTTTCCATCGAGTTCGTCTTTTTATTGTTCTTTGGTTAATGAAAAGCGGAAATCATTGTATTTAGTATAGTCAAATTCTGTATTGAGATCCGTTGTGAAAACAATCGGTGTATAGTGTCCGTCTTCTAAGACAAAACCAGGCTCAAATCGGAAGTTTGCTCCACCTAAACCTGTGATCCCTGGGAGCAAGGCATCAGCCCCATCAAAGCCTTCAACATTCCAATAGTAGATATTTCCAGTTGCTTGGACGGCTCTTGCCGTATAGGTCGCTGTCCGAGTCGGTTCGCTATCATTTTTGAAGCTAACCACTGTTGTCACATTTCCATTGGCATCCACTGTCATTTTAATCGCATCCGCTTGTGGACTAGATCCTACCCAAGTTCCCACCAATTCTGCAGGGACAGTAGCTTGCGTCGTAGTAGACGCATTCTCGGTCTTACCAGAGTCTTTTGAAGCTGACGCGCTACTTGCTTGAGTCGAAGAGCTAGCTGTATCGTTTGCCTGAGAGGAAGATGCTGCACTCTTTTTGCTATTACTTTTGGCTTTTTTCTCTACCTTGCTGGTAGATGCTTTTGCGGATGAGGAAGCTGTCTTTTTATCCTTTGCACCACAACCACCGAGAGCTAGACCAAGTGACGCAGCCACCAGAACAGCGGCACTCCAACGGAAGATTGATTTTTTCATACGATCACCTCTTTATCTTTCTGAGTCCCATTATACTCCAATTGTTTCAAAAATCAAGCTTTTTTGTAACAATTGTAATTTTTTTGTAACATATTTTTACATTTAAAACAACAATCGTAATAGGGCGATCAAGACAATTCCAAATAAAACGGTTCCCATAAGGTTTTTGTAACGAAAGGCTACAAAGAGACTGGGAATGGTCACCACTAGGTCCAACCAGTGGAGCTGCGGGAGGCTTCCAATTTTCCCATCTACTAAGCTTGATAAAACCAAGGCAAAGATAATGGAAATGGGCAGGTATTTGAGAAAGCGGGTCACAGGAGCCGGCAGTCCCTTGTATTTGACTAAGAGGAAGGGCAAGATCCGAGGAATCCAGGTAACGAGGGCTGAGGCCAGAATGGCCATGAAGATATAACTATTCACGCGCATCATAGACCACCCCCACAAAACAGCCGATCAAGGTCGCAGCTAGCACAGCTAGCGGTTGCGAAACAAAAAAGAGTAAGAGAAAGAAACTCACTGCTACCGCTAACAGCACCATGAGCATGGTCTTGGTCTTTTCTGTCAGTTGCATTCCTTGAAACTGGGCTGCAAAAATCCCAATAAACATAGCCACCAAAGCAAAATCAAGCCCAAAAGCCTTTGGATCTGGTAGGAGAGATCCCAGAGCTGTTCCGATAACCGTCGCACCGATCCAGGCTACATAGCCTACTAGATTGTTCCCATGCATCCAAGGAACTGTAATAGTATCCGTCTTTAACTTCTCACTCAAGTAAACCCCATAACTCTCATCGGTCAAGAGACTTCCAATCCCAATGGTATGAGCGAGACTCGCATCCTTAAAATCAGAGGACGTATGCAGACTCATCAACATATTCCGGAGATTGATCAAACACACGGTCAAGGCCATATTCAAGATCGAAGAGTGGGCCGCAATCAGAGAGATCATCGCAAACTGAGCCGCCCCAGCATAGACTAGAATACTCATCAAGGCCATCTCCAAAGGAGAAAGATAGGGAGACGCCACCACACCGCAAGCCAGGCCGATACTGATATAGCCTAGAGCTGTCGGCAGTGCATCCCTCACCCCCTGCCAAAAATCTTTTTCCACTCTCTCACTCCTTTCTGAATCATTGAGCTCTATTATAACACAAGAAAAAAGCTTGAAAAAGGACCAATGAGAGAGAATGGATAAGCCCTCGATATATTTCTATCTCTCCCCTACTGATTCACTTTTAAATCCGACATTTCTAATGACATCTTTTCTTCTTGTGTCATGCTCTCGACAATTTGTTTTTGCTCGCTGGATATTGGCAAGGTCAAAATCGTGGCAGATTGATCAGGCAATGTTCCACTGTCACTAATTTTATAGCCAATCCGTTGATGTTGATAAATGAATTGCCCATCATATTTCCAACTCAATGAAAACTCAAAATCCTTATCAATTTGAAATCCAGCTTTGTTAATCAATAGAAAAACGGCATATTCTTGTTGATTGGATGAGAAAGTTGCTCCCGTATAGTTGATCGATAGGCTTCCTTGATTTCCTAGTTCTGGATGTTCCTTGGTTAATTTCTTCCCCAATTCAATTACATTTGTTTCTTTCCCTTCATACTGTGGGGGTAATACAAATTGCAAACCTGTCTCATTTTTAACAGATGAGGACTCTTTTGAAGTCTGATCTGTTTTACTCGGCGAAGAATCTTTTGATTCATGTCGAGACTGGGCGCATGCTGTTAATGATAGAAACGCTACTAACAAAACGATCGTTTTTTTCATCATTTCTACTTCTTTATTCTTATCCATTTCATTCTAGTTACTTTTTTCGATGACTATCTCTTCTACACTATTAAGCCTTAAATTTCCTGTTTTTGCTCCTAAAAGAACTGGAACTTTACCAAATTCGAAGGTCAATAGAAAAGCTGTAAGAATACCGCCTATTACTAAAAAGATCCCTTCTTGACCATTATTATTAAATAAATACATAGCTAAACAGGCCAGTAAAACAAGATTTAATAGATGGGCATCAAAAATTTGCTTTCTTTCTGGTATCGGCTTGAAAGTCACCCTGTATCTCTTAGTAGCTGTAGGAAATAGATTCTTAACCTTTTTACGAGCCTTTTCTATAGAAAATCGAAAGAGCACAAAAGATATTAGCATGGCAACCACAAATAAGACTATCTTTAGGAAAATTTGCTGACTAATAGCATACTCACTGAATAGCTTTTTTAAGAGACTATAAACCACTCCAACAAATGGCTGGACTATGATAGCTGCTATCCCCCCATTTATTTTATTGATGGGTGTGCCTGGGATTTCAACTTTTTTATCTACTTCCATCATCTCAACAGTGATAGCTTCCGTTGGCAACCCCCAATAATAGAGCTTAGGCTTCATGGTACTAACATCTAACAGAAATTTTTTACCATCGTACTCCACCAGTTGGTGACAGAAAATACTTGTTTCTTTATATTCTAACATCCTATTTACTTCCTACATACTTTCAGGATAGCAGCCTAGACCATGTAAAGCAGTCAAACTCAGCTTCCTTCGACTCCCGTTCTTCCAGATGAGGCTTCACTCACTTAACTCACTACCTATGCTATTTTAGAAACTTTCCTTATCTTCCTTTTCTACTTTTTTGGCAATGATCTCTATCATATCAGGCCATTTGGATAATTGATAATCAAATTTAAACATAAATATCACTATAAAACTAATGAGCAAAAAGAGTACTGCAATGGTTTCATTTCCGATGACAAACAAAAGAATAGCGGCTACAGTTAGGCACCTAAAAAGATTGACCAGAAATGTAAAGTAGACCTTCCGTCTCTTTAATGCCTTGATTAACTTCTTGCACTGATCCACATCCAACTTGGATGGCTGTAATTTCAGACTTGCATGGTAATATCGAATGATCCACGCAGCTAAGAAGTAGGAGATAACACCTAAAATCGGAATCGTTCCAAGTCGGACCAACTGATTGTCAAATATTCCAGCCTCCGCTAACCCATCCGAAATTTTGTTAATAATAAATAATGTAATAGGGAGAAGTACATAAGACCAGTAGTTAGGAGAAGATGTCTCTTCTAGTAAGATTTTTTCCTCCCAATCAAAATGGTAATTCTTGTTCTCCCATATCCCTAAATTAATCATTGTTTGCATAACAACCTCTTTTTCACTCTCCTTGTATGTTTCCTAAAAATTCTCTCAGTGCCAATTTGAAACAGATTTACCATTATAATACTGTTGAATCTCATCGAATTGAGAGATTTTCGTATCTTTATTTTCAATACTCAGTTCTTTAGGCAGATAGGCATAATCGTACACAGAGGAACCTAATGTAAGAAATTCTGTTTCTAGATCAATCAGTTCTTTCCCATTCGTAATGGCACCATTCTCAGAATTGATCACTTTATAAGCAAAACCTTCTGGTTTTGAAAAGAGTTTAAATGCTGTCGGATAAGACGCTCTTAAATTGATATCCCCTTTGAAAGATTTTTCCTTCCAAAATCCATTATCAAACGGAAGAACTCCAGCAGTGTAACCTTTACGGGTAGAAATAAAGAGATACACTCTATTCTTCTCATTTAATTTTTCTTCCGTTGTTTCTTTATCAATTTTAAGTGTTTTAAGATTAAGTAAGAAATAACGATATGTTAGTTGATCATTTATTCTAATAACAACATAATCATTGTTTTCTATCCTTCTTAGAGTTGGCAAGGTTCCAACCAATTCAAAATTATCATTTTTTAAATAGTTAACCATTAATTTCCAAACATTAACTTCTTTCTTAGAGGCTTTTTTATTGGTTAAATCAAAGACATCTAAATACGAGTATTCATCTGACTTCATTTTTTTAGAGGCAGACGCTAGTCTTAATTTCTCCCTCGCTCTAACAAGATAATGTTGATTTACTCTAATCCAATCAGGGGAATTGACTGCTTTTGCTACTTTATTATTTTCAAACTTCCATTCAACTACTATACCATTTTTAGCATGGATAAATTGAAAATCCTGGATATCTGCATTAAGATTATAAGTATTAAAATATTCATTTTCATCTCCATTAGTAGATCTCTTAGTATCTTCCTTCAAATATTTTGAGCAACCAAAAAGAAATAAAATAAACCCCATTCCTAGTAAAATTAAGCTAGAATATACAACTACATTCTGTTTAATTTTATTTCTGTTTCGTACCATCCGACTTCCCTCTCTTCCATCTAGGTTTTATTCCTTCTATCATACCGAATTTTCTTTCACCTCGCAAATCCGCTACTAGTTGGTGAGATCCCAGCAAAAAAGCCATTGGAATCGCACATCCAATTGGCTCCTTTTTCTTATTCAATTCCTTCAAAGGCTAGGCTTGGTTTGGCGTTGAGGTCCCAGCCTGCGAAGTTTTCTTTGTTCCACTCACTGACACTGGCATAGGCGATCATCCCTGCATTATCCCCGCAGAGGCGCAGAGGCGGAATGATGACCTTAACATCTGTGATCTCAGAAGCCAAGCGTTCGCGAAGACCTTGGTTAGCTGCGACCCCACCAGCAACGACCAGGGTTTTGACCGGATATTTTTCTAAGGCCTTCTTGGTCTTGGCCATGAGAATGTCTAGTACGGCTGCCTGAAAACTTGCAGACAAGTCTGCATTGGAGAGACTTTCTCCTTTTTGCTCGGCATTATGGTGCAGATTGATAAAGGCAGATTTGAGTCCTGAAAAGGAGAATTCCAGATTGTCTTCCTTGATCATGGCCCGAGGAAAATCGTAGATATCAGCCCCTTGGTGGGCCAGCTGATCAATCTCACGTCCTGCTGGATAGGTCAAGCCCATCACGCGCCCAA
>ERZ1699244.428-NODE-428-length-16843-cov-4.387054_pt1 | contig 16843 bp, 13 predicted proteins | sample MGYA00581534_ERZ1699244 | MGnify/ENA primary metagenome ERZ1699244 (study PRJEB42319, sample SAMD00040331) | human oral metagenome | material: saliva | host: Homo sapiens | study: EMG produced TPA metagenomics assembly of PRJDB4115 data set (Metgenomic analysis of...
CCAGCGCCCCTGTTGGCTCATCAGCAAGGAGAATTTCTGGCGAGGTGATGATAGCCCGTGCTACGGCTACCCGTTGTTTTTGCCCACCAGAGATTTCGTAAGGGTATTTTTCAAGCAGTTGGTGGATACCCAATTCCCGACTGACGCTATCGACCTTGCTCATCATTTCTTTAACCGGTCTGCGAGAAAGGACCAGAGGGAGAAGGATATTGTCCTTGACAGACAAGGTATCAAGCAAATTGAAATCTTGAAAGACAAAGCCTAGTTTTTCCCTACGGAAGCTCGACGCGTCCTTGTTCTTGATGGTCGAGGTGTCCATGCCATTGAGGTAGACCCGTCCTTCGGTCGGCTGATCCAGCATGGCTAGGATATTGAGAAGGGTCGATTTACCGGATCCTGATTCCCCCATGATAGCGACATACTCCCCCTTCTCCACGGTAAAATGGATATCCTTTAAGGCTTCGACCTGCGTTCCTTGAAAGCGGGTTTTGTAAATTTTTTTCACATGTTGTACATCTAATAAGGCCATTTTCATTCTCCATTTCCATCCGGTTATATGATTGACATCCATGAAACTTTTTTACACCTCTATTGTAACCATTTGGAGATAGATCTACAATAAGCTAACCTTTCATTTTTAGCCTGATTTCTTACATTTCTGTAAGGTATTAAAAAACTAGCTTCCTTGCGGGAGCTAGTTCCTTCTTATAAAGCTGTGATGGCTGTGATCAAACCAAAGATGATCCCCGGTGCATTGGCTGCAGCAAGTGGGATATCGCGTTCTTTTTTAAAGAGTCCATAATAGACCCAAAGGCTACAGTTGATAGCTGCGACAAGGGGTTGAACAAAGTTTCCTTTGTGACCAGCGAGGTTATCCATGATTTGCGGGAAGTAAGACACGTACATCATCACAGACATAAAGGTCGCAACCCAACCAAGAATTTTCATTTGTTTTTCATTCATTTTCATAATACCTTTCATTTTTTAAGTACGCACTATTCTAACGCTTGCCCCGTTCAAATGCAAGTGCTTTTTTCAAATGTTACCGAACTGTAAAGTGTCACAATCTTGTGATTTTGCAGGAAGATGGATTCCTTTTCGAGTGGATTTTCTCTCTAGTTGCCATTTTTTGACACTTTGTCTAATTCTTTTGCAAATGTGATCGTTTTCATTTTGCGTAGCATGCAAATTAATTGCATTATCTTCCTACTTATGCTATTTTAATACACAGAGGTAAAATTTTATGAACAAACAAAAAATCAACCAAATCGTTGGCTCGATCGGTGCCTTTATTGGGATTATCGTTTTCATTGCCTACATCCCACAAATTATTGCTAATTTACAGGGAAATAAGGCCCAACCTTTCCAACCCTTGTCAGCTGCTATTTCTTGCTTGATCTGGGTCATTTATGGTTGGACAAAGGAACCTAAAAAAGACTGGATTTTGATCATTCCGAATTCGGCAGGTGTCATCCTAGGGGGATTGACTTTCCTTACATCACTTTAATAGAAAGTGAACAAAGACTGAACTCTACGGGTTCAGTCTTTTTTGTGTATCCCTTTGAAAAACAAAAACAATCGCAGTCGGTTTTCGTACAAAAAAGCCCGCTATGAGCAAGCTAAAAAAATTGACAATTCTTTTCTTTGAATAACCTATGCTGGATTATTGTGCAAAAATATCCAAATAATATCTGATTATTATTAGAGTATATTGAAACTTTCCGCTGTGAGAAAAGTGCCTGAAATAATTATGTTTCAGGCACTCGGAATTATTGAGACCTTAGGCTCAATAATTAGTCATGGAACTTCTTCGAAGTTCGCTGACGTCCGTACTCACCTAAGGAAAGTTTCTAATTTAATTTGAGTTTCTTTTCCTAAATCTGCACAATCTTACGATAACTCCGAGAGGTGATCCAAAAGACGATTAGGTAGGTGATGAGAAAGACAGCACAGACGCTGAGGGTGACGACGAGGACTTGGCCACTATTGATGACACCGAGCACTTTGAGAATGAGGCGAATCATATGGTAGGCAAAGGCCAGGTGGACAAAGGCAAAGATGAGGGGAAGGAAGAAGACGGTCCGCACTTGACGGTTGATGGTCCGTTTGACCTCGTGTTCATCGAGCCCCACCTGTTGGAGGATGACGAAGCGGTCACGGTCTTCATAGCCTTCTGAGATTTGCTTGTAGTAGATGACGATGACCGTTCCGACCATAAAGATCAGTGACAAGAAAATCCCGATAAAGAAGATGCCACCAAAGAGGCTATTCAACTCTGCCACATCATTGGCTCGGTTACCTCCATAGATAAATGTTCCTTGGCCCTGTTGGCTGCTCAATTCATCGATCATCTTGTCATAGCTGGCTGCTAGCTTGAGTTGCTGATCTTCATCGACATTGACATTGAAGCCACCGTAGATATTGGTATTGATGGCCAGGTTCGGAAACTGAGCGACAAAGGCTGAGAGGTCAGGCACGATCAGGTAATTGAAATCCTCCGTCAGCATATTAAACTGATTTGGCACGTGGTCGGTGATAAAATCCTTGGTCACTTCTTCCTTGACTTGGAAGTCTTGCCCATTGATAGTAAACTGCTTTTGCCCTTTCAGAGCCTTGTTGTGGGCAAAGAGGATGACTTGGTTGCCAGTCAGATCGACGTCTTCTCCTGTCATCTGCTCATAGCTAGCTGCATCAAAGACCAGAAAGACTGTTCTCGGTCTGACATCGTGTTCATCATCAGGATAGACCGTGAAGTCTGTGCCCTTTTGGGATTCGACCCCAAAGGTGGCATAGTTCATCAGGTCACGATTTTTGATCTCAAGTTGGTGCTCAGAAGCAAACTCATCAAATTTCTGATTGATCTGCTCCAGCTCAACCCCTTTTCCTTGGACAGAGAAATCATGAGGCGCCATGATTTTCTTGACCATTTCGCTACCGACATAGATGTTGGTTGCTGCAGAGATGGTTACCAGCACCATGGTCGAGAGGATGGCAATGGTCGCAAGCCCCACTGCATTTTTCTTCATGCGATAGATGAGGTTAGAGACCGAGATCATATTGTTGGGCTGGTAATAATAGCTCTTCTTTTTCTTAAGCAGATGCAAGAAGACGGTGATCCCAGCATTAAAGAGCAGGTAGGTCCCGATCATGACCAGGATAACGGCTAGAAAGAAGGTCACAAGCGCAATGATGGGGTCTTTGACAGACAAAGCTAGGTAGTAGCCAAAACCAAGAGAGGCTAAGCCCAGGATGGTTTGGGGCCACAAGAAGCGGGCTTTCTTTTCACCACTGGCCTTCTCACGCGTCAACTGCAAGGCATTCAAACGAAGAATGCGCCAAGCATTGAGAAGAATCAAAAGTCCAAAGATGAGACCAAAGGTGACAAAGACCAAGATGACAATCCCAGGTTGGAAGGTAGATACTAGCTGGACCTTCATCTTCATGAGTTTCAAGAGAAAGGCAAAGATCAGCTTGTCAAAGAGGGCTCCAATCAAGACACCGGCTGAGATAGTCAGAAAGCCAAACATCAAGAGTTCCTTGAAGATCATGCTGATGAGATGGCGTTTCTCAAGGCCGAGCATGCTGTAGATTCCCAGCTCCTTGGAGCGGTTTTTCATGACGAAGCTATTGGCATAGAGCACGATGATAGCTCCCGCGGCATTGACCACGAAGAACCCCAAGCTGAGAGTGAACACTATGGAAGAGCCCCCTCGAAGCTCGGAAATGCGGGGATTAAAAGTCAGGGAGTCAAAGAGGTAAGCGATGGTCACTGCGAGAATGACCGCAATCGCAAAGGGATAATAGAGCTTGCGGTTCTTGATCAGATTGGAGCAAGCTAGTTTAGTGGTTAATCGAAACATCTACTCCACCTCACTTGCCATGACCGTCAGAGTATCTGAGATTTCTTGGAACATCTGACGCTCTGTTTTTTCCCCGCGGAAGATCTGGTTGTAAAGGATCCCATCCTTGATAAAGATCACGCGCTTGGCCCGAGCTGCTGCTGCGGTTGAGTGGGTCACCATGAGAATGGTTTGACCCATGGTATTGATGTCTTCAAAGACGTCCAGCAACGCAGCCGAAGACTTAGAATCCAGCGCCCCTGTTGGCTCATCAGCCAGGAGGATTTCTGGCGAGGTAATGATGGCCCGCGCTACTGCCACCCGTTGCTTTTGACCCCCAGAGATCTCGTAGGGATATTTTTCAAGCAGTTGGTGGATGCCCAACTCCCGACTCACGCTATCGACCTTGCTCATCATTTCCTTGACCGGTCTGCGAGAGAGAACTAGAGGGAGAAGAATATTGTCCTTGACAGACAAGGTATCGAGTAGGTTGAAGTCTTGAAAGACAAAACCTAGTTTTTCGCGACGGAAGCTGGACGCATCCTTGTTCTTGATGGTTGAAGTATCGGTGCCGTTGAGGTAAACCCGTCCTTCCGTCGACTGATCCAGCATGGCTAGGATATTGAGGAGGGTCGATTTCCCAGATCCAGATTCCCCCATGATGGCCACGTATTCGCCCTTTTCAACCGTGAAGTGAATATCTTTTAGAGCTTCTACCTGCGTTCCTTGAAAGCGGGTTTTGTAGATCTTTTTGATATGTTGAACATCTAGTAATGACATGCTTTTCTCCTTTTACTAGTAGATCAAGAAAAATTCTTGGGTTTGTTGCAGGACTTGGAGACCAAATTCCGTCTTTTCAAGATCGGTTTGGTTACAGGGTTTCTCAGTCTTTTTGAGTTGTTTCATCCATTTCAAGAGTTTCATTTTCTTGACCTCCTTCATTTGATGAGACTATTGTATAAAAAATAAAAGGCGGCTACCATAACCTAACCTTTCATTTTACCGTTTATTTCTTACATTTTTGTAAGATGGAGAATCTTAATCCATGACCAACTTCTTTTCTTCAAAGCGAATGGCAACGGTCGTGCCTTGGCCGACCTCTGAATGGAGGGTGATCCTGTGGCCCAATTGCTCTGCGATTTTCTTAGATAGATAGAGCCCCAGCCCTGAAGATTGCTGGGTCAGGTGGCCATTGTAGCCGGAGAAGCCCCGCTCAAAGACACGGAGAACATCGCTATTTTTGATCCCAATCCCGCTATCTTTTATATAGAGAGCCTGGTCTTTAAAATAGATTTCAATCCCACCAGTGCTGGTGTACTTGAGGCTATTGGACAAGAGCTGCTCGATAATGACCAGGAGCCACTTACGATCGGTGATGACCTCCTGATCCAAATCATGCAGATCCACGGTCAAGTTCTTTTGGATAAAAAAGAGGGCATACTTGCGGACTACTTCTTTGACCAAGTCTTCTACCGACACGCGCTTTAAGACTAGATCATCATGAAAACTCTCCAGTCGCAGGTACTGCAAAACCAGATTGGCATAGGAGTCAATCTTAAAGAGCTCCTGCTCCATCTGCTGCTTGACAATGGGCGTCTCGACATCTTGCACCAAGAGCTGGCTGGCCGCAATGGGCGTCTTAATCTGGTGAACCCAGAGGGTATAGTAATCCATCAGATCATTGAACTTGGCCTGGGCTGTCTTCCCTTCCTCCAAGCGCGCCTGCTGTTCTTCCGTGTATTTTTCATAAAGGAGGTGTTCCAGTGGTGAGGCAACCTCTATTTCCTCATAAAGTGCGGCTTTCCGGTAGTCCCGAAAGGTCATGGCGAAATCCCAGATCAAGACACAGAAGGCAAAAAAGCCTAGCACTAGGGTCGCATAGAGGAAAACCGTCCCTGTCTCTGGAAAGAGATAGGCAAAGACCAAATCGACGATCAAAAAGATGACCGATAGATAGAGTAGGCGCCTGCGGGATACCACATATTGCCAGAAGATCGTTCCAAATTTATTCATGGGTCAACCCGTAACCGATGCCTTTCTTGGTTTCGATGAAGTTTGACAAGCCAGCCTCCTCTAGTTTCTTGCGAAGGCGGGCCACATTGACAGACAAGGTATTGTCATCAATAAAGAAGTCGCTATTCCAGAGCTCCTTCATCATGTCATCGCGCGCCACGATACTGCCTGCATGCTCAAACAGGACACGCAGGATCTGAAATTCATTCTTGGTCAGCTTGATGACTTCCCCTTCATACACCAAGTCTGTGGACTTGAGATTGAGGATGGCTCCCCGATGCTCCAGCAGATTTTGATCTGTCCCAAATTCGTAGGAGCGGCGCAAGAGACCTTGGACCTTGGCAAGGAGGACATTTTGATCAAAGGGCTTGGTGACAAAGTCGTCTCCACCCATATTGATGGCCATGACAATATCCATGGCTTGATCCCGTGAAGAAAGAAACATGATCGGAACCTTTGAAACCTTGCGAATCTCTTGGCACCAGTGGTAACCATTGTAGAGAGGCAGGCCAATATCCATGAGGATCAAGTGGGGGTCACTTTCGACAAAGATCCCGAGGACATCCATAAAGTCCTCTACTGCGACCACTTCATAGCCCCATTGTTCCAATAATTGTTTGACTTGTTGGCGGATAATTTCATCGTCTTCTACTAAGAGAATTTTATGCATGGCTTTCTTTCCTTCTTTTTTTCTTCTTCCTATTATAACAGATTAAACAGCAGAGAAAAAGGCTGTTTCAGAGGGAAAGAAGAGCTGGCCTCTACTTTCTTGATAGGAGGCGCTTTTTCTACATCCATTTTTGTGCTATACTGAAAGAAATAAGACACGGGAGGCACAGATGTCGACGATTTTTGATTACCTAAAAGAAGTGACGGACGATTCCATTTATGACCGCCCCTTCAAGGAGCTGGATGTCCTCGCTTTGACAGAGCTGACCTATCTGCCTTTTGGACACATTGTGCCTCAAGGAGATACAACAGGGATCCAAGTGCGCCTGTCTGATGCGATGGAACTGATCGACCGGACAACCGATTTCATCGTGAGTAACCAGCACCTCCAATTAGTCGATGAATTAGCTAGTTCAAAGCGCTTTAAGAACATCAAACTCCTTAACTACGTCGATGAGTACGATCTCGATGTGCAAAAACAGTTTGCGGCCATGACCTATCGGCTCACCATGGATGTCTATTTGGTCGTTTTCAGAGGAACGGATGACACCTTGATCGGCTGGAAGGAAGACTTCCACATGACCTATATGGACCATGTCCCAGCCCAGAAGCGCGCTGCCAGCTACCTGCAAAACGTCATGAAGGAATTTCCGAAAGGACGTTTCTTAGTAGCCGGTCACTCCAAAGGGGGAAATCTTGCAACCTATGCCTGCTCGTATCTACCTGATTCCTTATTTGAACGGGTCGACGCGATCTACAGCTACGATGCTCCTGGCCTCAACAAGGCCATTATCGAAACCGAAGGCTACCAGCGCACGTCACCAAACATTCGTCGCTTTGTCCCTCAGGGATCCATCGTTGGCATGATGTTGGAAGTGCCAGAACCGACGACCATTGTCAAAAGTCACGCCTTTGGTGGCTTTGCCCAGCACGATGCCTTTACTTGGGAAATCAAGGACTACAGCTTTGTGACTGTTTCTGAAACCAGTCCCGATAGCCAGCAGACCGACCTGACCTTGAAGCAATGGGTTCGCGAAACATCGGCAGAGGAGCGCAAGAAGTTTTTTGACACCTTTTTTGGCATTTTTCTGGATGCCGGCATCACTTCCATCAATGATCTAACCGATCTCAAACAGCTAGCTAAGGCCAAAGAAATCCTCCAAAATGCCCAGGATCTGGATCCAACCGAACGGGAAATGCTGGAACGCTTAGCCAAGCAGCTCATCGACACTCGCTTTCAAGCTTGGAAAAAATGGCAAACGGTCCCCCGCATCCTGGTTCAAATGGCCGCATTTTTCAAGCGAAAAAAAGCAGTCGAGACTTCCTCACCACTGCTTCTTGAGCACAAGGAGTGAGGCTCAACTACTGACTTCTTCTATTCACTAAAACGCAAAAAGAGGCTGGGACAAAAGTCCTAGCCTCTCAATTATTTTTGGATTGTCAAGCAAGACGCAGTGGTTGAGTGGGCTCTACTACGCTGATTTCATCAGCTTTTACAGCCCTACTCAACTGTGCGGAGGTGGGACGACGAAATCGAATTCTAACGAATTACCGATTTCTGTCCCACTCTCTTTTCTATTTTCTATTGGTTCTGAGGAGATGGAGCATCTGGCGTGCTTGCTTCTGTTACAGCTGTGCTTGCAGGCTCTGTTTCTGTCTCAGTTGTGGCAGGCTTGCTTCCTTCTGAAACTGCTGCTTCTTTTTCCACCGGAGTTTCTGTAGGGACAGGCGTTTCAGCTGTGGTAGCTGCTTTGCCCGCTTCGCTTGCAGATGGCGCAGCTGCCAATTCTGCCTGGAAGGCTTGGATGGCCTGTAGTAAGGCTGCTTTATCACTCTTTGGATTAGCCAATTGGTCAAAGAGAGCTTCTAAGCGATCAAATACCGCATCACTAGCTCCCTTTTCCACCAATTGTTGGTGTAGGGCCATCAATTGGTTATAGAGCTGTTGATAAAGAGCGACATCTCCAATTTGAGGCTCTTCCGTTTGCTTTTGTTTTTGCTTTTCAATGGTATCACTGATTTCGCGTAGAAGTGCTTCCCCACTTGTAATAGCCTTTTCTGGATCAGATTCTTTTCCAAGTTGAGCCAAGACTGCTTCAAAAGCCGTTCGTTTGCCTTGGTCTTCGACTTGTGGCAAGAGCGACTGGATTTGCTCTAAGAGGGCTGTCAAAATCTTGTTCTGTTGACGGGCTTCTGTTGCCTTATCCAACTCTCCATACAAGCCTTTGAGGAAATCATAAACCGCTACGTTGTAAGATGGAGCTTGACTTCCTTTTTGATCCAAAACTGTTTTTTCAATAGGATAGGTTTGGCCTTTTTCTTGGGAGAAGAGCTGGTCAATAGCTTGCTTAGTTTGGTAGAGCTCCATAAAGTGAGACTTGGAATCCCAAGCTTCTTCAAAGGCTTGAGCTCGGTAGAGCTTCAAGGCTAGATCTGCTGCCTTAGTGCGGAGTTCTGGTGTCAAGCGCGCATCGCTCAAGCTTTGGTAGAAATACTTGAGGTAATCGACCGATGTCACACCCGTCCGATCTTGCATCTCCTGAACAGCTTCTAATAGCTTCCCTTCCTGCTCTAAACGCTTGCTGTCCTTGGCAGTATAGGCTTCCTGCAATTGAGAGACCAACTCTTCCTTCTTCAATTGGAAGGCTTCTGTGTCTAGCAAGCGCACTTGTTCCAGCAATTCTTGGTAACGACGATCCAAGGCTGTCTCTTCTTTTGGTTTGACCGCTTGGGTCGCATGAATGTACTGCGCATCAACCTGTTTGAGACTGGCTAGATAGCCCTCTGTTGAGTTACTTGGGAAACTCTTGACATTTTCCAAGAAGTGACCCAAGATCAGCTCAATCCGTCTTTGTTGCAATGGATCAGAAGCATAGAGGCTGCGGCTTTCTGCTAAGAGCTGGTTGACCTTGTCCTCTACGACTTTCTTGTCCAAGTCTCCTTTTTTGTAAGGAGATTGGATGGTTGGAAGACGGTGGGCTAAGTAGTCTGCTAGTCCTGCTGAACGCACCTTGATGTAGTGGTTGTGATCGCCATGCGGGATGACAAACTGACCATTTTCAATCTGGAGGCTATATGGAGAAATCCCTGAACGAAGCGCTGTTGCATAGAGTTCATTGATAAAGTCTAGTTCAGGATTGCCAGTTTCAAGTGGGATCCGGACATGTTCCTTACGAACAGCATAAGGATGGATGTGGGTCGGATCGTATTCTTGGTCTGGATTGTTAAAGACAAAGAAACCATTGGAAATCTTAATGGCCTCGCGAGGGACACCGTAGGTCTTGCTGATGTACTGGATCTTTTCCTCATCTGAGGCATCACGAGAATAGGTCGCAACATCATCTGTCAGAGGCTGACCCTTGTCCTCTTCTTTCTTACCAGCTAGAGTTGCCTCTGCTGCTGCAATCTCTTGAGGAGAGAGGTCCTTTTTATAGAAATAATGGGCATGGTTGCCATGAGCGACCATATAGCCTTCCTCGTCCTTGCTGATGACCTTATCTGCGTGGAAGCCATGGTCGTGCTCCTCTATGTGATCGTGACTATCTCCATGCTCATGATCAGGATCAACTGGTTTTGTACTTGGACTTGAAGGCCGATTTGGACTTATTTCAGCAGGTGTAGAAGCACCTTGGGCCCGAAGCAGTTGGAATTGCCGCGCCAACTCACGCTCTAAAGGAGATAGGGAGCTATATGGAATAAAGTGGAAATGATCCCCATGAGGGTAGACAATCCCTTGATCGGTCCACTTGGTAATCTTACTTGGATCAAAGACAGAACCATCAGACTCCACATGACGAGAAGTTAGAGGGGCTTTCTGCAATTCTTCGATCAGATTGCTCAGGCTTGGACTCGGTTTCGATGTGGACGGTGTAGACGTCGTTGGGGTTGTCTGTGTATTGGTTGGACTGGCTGATGGCTGGTTACTTGCTTGCTTCCCAAGGTTTGGAGAGGCCTGATCCGGAGTCCCTTGCCCTTGCTCTGTGCTTGCTCCAGCTAGGTGTGAGTTTCCAGCCTGATGGCCGGCTTGACCACCTAAAACGGAGAGGGCTGCTGCTAACTCTCCAGCAGATAAAGCACTCTTTGGAATATAATGGAAATGGCCGCCATGGGGCACAATAAAGCCGTCCCCTGTATCTGAAATGACATCTCCAGGGCTAAAGACATAACCATCGTCCGTACGATAGCCACCACCTGTATGGTTCTTAGCCGTCAGCATCTCAAGAGTCTTCCCTTCTTTCAGCGCTTGACTAGGTTGACGGAAGTCACGGGTCTTGCCTGCCTTATGCGAGGAGCTCGCTTGCACCGATCCCGTCTCCCCTTCTTCTTTTGCGCCTCCCTTTTGTTGTTGGGCGATCTCTTCGATCGAGCGCACATTGACTGTATGTTGGGCATCCTTTAAGTAGAGATAGTATTTCCCAGCGCGTTTGATAATATAGCCATCCTTGACCTTGCTCACGATATCTGCTTCTTGCAGCTGATAAGTTGGATCCCGCAAAATCAACTCTTCACTAAAGATGGCATCAAATGGGACCTTGCCGCTATAGTAATGAAAATGATCCCCATGAGAAGTGACAAAGCCTTCATCTGTAATCTTGATGACAATCTGCTCTGCCTGGGTCTTTTCCTTGGCATTGACCGCTTCGATGCTGTCTTCCTTTTTACTGGAGGCAGACGATGACGATTTCTTGTCCGCTTGCAAATACTGAATCTGATTCTTTTTCTCTTCCTTGACTTGTGGTTGCTGACTGAGCGCATAGGCACAGAGTCCTAGCCCCAAGGTCGCTACAATTCCAATCGTTCCCTTTTTCTTCATTCTTGATTTACTCCTCTAATTCCTTGGCTAAAGTCGCCATATTTTCTTCTAAATTTTCTAATAGATCCTTATCGTTTTGCGGATCCGCTTCCAGTGGATCCAAGACCTTGACACGCGCCCCTGTTGCCTTGGCGATACTATCTGCCACTTTTGACGACGTGTGCTTTTCCACAAAGATCGTTTTCACCTTGTAGTCTTTGACAAACTGCTGGATCTCGGCCAATTGCCGAGCGGTCGGTTCTTGCTCTGGGGAAATCCCTGCAATCCCTAACTGCTTGAGACCAAAGCGTTTGGCCAGATAAGAAAAGGCCGTATGCTGGGTCACAAAAGTCTTTTGTTTGGCCTTGTCAAAGAGAGGCTGGTAGTGGGCTACCAGTTCCTCACAGCGCTTTTCAAGCTTTTGAGCATTGGCCTGATAGCGCTCCTTGTTCTTTGGATCGATCTCTCCCAAGCGCTGGGCAATGATCTTTCCTTCCTCTGCGATTTTTACAGGATCCAACCAAGTATGCGGATCATATAAATCCTTGGCTTCTTTTCCCTGACCAGCTTCGACATCCTCTAATCCAGCCACCTTATCAAGGGTCATTCCTTGGCTGCCTTCGATCACTCGCAACTTGGAACCTTGAAGATTGGGATCTAAGCGACCGGCCCAAGATTCCAGGGTCTGAGAATGATAGACAAATACATCCGCATCATAAATCTGGGCCACTTCCTTGGTTGAGGGTTCATAATCATGGATCCCTGCACCTGACTGAACCATCCAGATGTCATTTTGATCGCCAGAGATTTCCTTGACCAGGGCATAGATAGGATAAAAACTCGTGACAATTTTAAGGCCTTTTTTAGAAGGGGGCTTGCCCGCATTTCCTTGACTTCCACAAGCTGCAAGCAGAAAGAAACCGAGGAACAATAGTCCCAGCACCTTCATTTTTCTCCTTTTCATCCTTCACCTCTTTTTCATTTTCGTTAACTAGTTTATTAATCAGTTAATTAACTAGTTAATAATACTGCTAATCATTTGCTTTGTCAAGCTTTTTTTACATTTTTTTCCTTTTAATGTTAGAGACTAGCATTCTGCAAATAGATAGCTGCCTTTTAGACAGTAAAAAAGTTTGAGACAAACCTGTCTCAAACTTTTTATTGACGGTAGAAATATTGATCAGCCGGGTAGTTGCCTGCAGATTGAGTGACCACTAGACGTGGCTTGCTGGTATCAGACTGGTCTCCATCCGGATTTTGGAAACCGATTTTCAGAAGTCCAATCGCAGCACCAGTCTCACCCATCTTCATCTCAACATAAGGGATCTTGCTCTTCTTATCCGAGTCCGCAACAGCCTTGAGGCTACCTTGGCCCTTGACTTTTCCGTCTGCTTGGATGACGATTTCAGCACCCTTGCCATTGCGCCAGGTTCCAGCTAAGCTTGAGAAGTCGCCTCCGTTAATGGCCGCAATATCCAAGTCTTTCTCTTTTTTCGGTTGCGGGTAAGCTTTCCACCACTCTAGATGATAATCCCGGTAGGCCACGTTCCCAAAGAGAATCCGACGTTCTTGGGAAGCTACTCCATCAGGACCTGTCACACCCGCTGGGATCAAGTACAAGGTTTGCTCTTGCCCTTGGATCGCAGTCCCATTTGCCCCAGTGAAATAAACTTCATAATAGCCTTTTCGCTTCTTGGGCTCTTTTTCTTTATTGAACAAGTAACTTGCCCGAGTGCCTCCACTCCAGAAAGTCCAGCCAGTCTCCCCATTTACAATACTTGGAAAGGCATTGGTCTTGTTTTGGTAATATTCTTCTGGAGTATAGCCATAAAGTTTAAAACCGGAATCTGCGATTTCCTTTTCATAGGTATCATTGGAATAAGCACCTTCAAACGGTGAGAGATTGCCATCAAGGACAACATCATTTGGATCTGTCGATTTGAAAAAATCCTCCCGGTTGGCAAAGACCATCTCGTGGTCGGGATTTTTATCAGACATGGTGACCGTGATCAAAGGCTTCTTATCCGTCTTATATTTGAAGACGCGAACAGTGACTGTAAAATCGGTATTGCCATCGGACTTTTTCATCTTGCCTGTCGAAACCTTGTTAGACCCTTCGACCTTCCAATCCGTGCTAAATTCAGCAGCTACCTTGCCGTCAGCCGTTTGGTAGTCGATCTTCCAGGTCTTGCCTTTTTTCTCGATTTTGGCTTCATCCCGTTCATTGGAGACATAATCGCCACTCAAGTCAATGGCTTTTTCTTTTGGCTTGGTGACCTTCTTACTGGTCTGGTTAAATTCCTTTTGATGGTCTGGTTGGATGTTGGAACTAGAGTAGAGATAGACTCCACCGATCAGAACAACTGCTCCGACAAGCCCCAAAATCGGCCCCAGGTATTTTTTCTTCCACTTAAGATTCATTTTACTACCTCCATGGAATAAGATCTTTACACTAGTATACCCTAAATCGAAAGTATAGTAAAATTCCCCTCTATGTAGTGGTTTTCCAGGTTTGAACTGACTAGTTTTAGTAGAAAAATACCTGTTTCTCAAAAATAATATTTTGTTTATCGTTATTTTTTTATCGTTTTTCGATACTTTTTCTTTGACTAATTTTTTATAAGGAGTATACTATAAGTGAAAAATAAATAAACTTCAAGGAGGCTTGCGATGAAAAACTCAAAAACCTTAAAAAATGTCATTGAAGTCTTAACGGCTTTCATTTACTTCTGTGGCTTTATGACCGTGGCTGCACTGGTCGTCCACCTGCTTTCCCGGATGGGAGTGTTTAAGGAGATCGTTCAATCAGGCCGTTTGTCCTTTGATGTGAATGGCATCCAGCTATTCCCCAAACATCCGCAACCCCTCTGGCAGTTTCTCTTTCCACTAGCCTCCAGTGCTATTTATATTTTTCTTCTCATCACCATTCGTAGTTTCCTCCAAAATCTCTACCAAGAAAAGATCTTTTCTCACTCCAACATTGATCTTTGCAACCGAGCTTGGAAGATTCTCTTGGTCTTGTCCTTTATGTCTGGTACACTTGAGACCAGCGGCAATGCTTATCTCCTTCCCTTCACCTTCCAATTGACCTTTAACACAGGGCTTCTCCTTGCCGTTCCAATCGTCTGGGTCCTTGGCAAGATTTTAGAGAGAGGGATTGAGATTGCTGAAGAAAATGAGCTAACCATTTAAGGAGGGTGCCATGATTATCGTCAATCTAGATGTCATGCTGGCCAAGCGAAAAATGAAATCCAATGAGCTAGCCGACAAAATCGGCATCACGACAGCTAACCTCTCCATTCTCAAAACCGGTAAGGCCAAAGCCATCCGCTTCACCACCCTTGAAGCTATCTGCAAAGAACTCGACTGCCAGCCAGGAGATATCCTAGAATACCGGCCAGATGAATAGTGACTATTTTCGGAGACTTTCCTTAGGTGAGGACGGACGGTAGCGAATCCCTTTGGGATTCCATACCTAAGATTTGAGCCCACTGTCTCAAATCTTCCGAGAGTCTGAAACGAAAATGTTTCAGACTCTTTTCTCACTACGGAAGCCTCCGTTAACACGTATTACTAATAGGACTCATCTCCCATCCTTGTAAAACGCAATGATGGGAACCATATCAATACAACAAAAGCACTCCCGCGGGAGTGCTTGAGAGCGTAGACAATTTGTTCTTCCTTACAAATCAAATTAATTTTATAAAAATCAAAAAATTTATTCGTTAGAATTATTCAATCATCTACTGAAACTTTCCGCCGTGAGAAAAGTGCTAGAAACAATTGTGTTTCTAGCACTCGGGAGTTTTGGAACCTAGGGTCCAAAACTAAGTCATGGAACTTCTTCGAAGTTCGCTGACGTCCGTACTCACCTAAGGAAAGTTTTTTAGATGATTTTTTCTTTGTCTATCGTTTAGCCGATAATGCTTCCATTTGGAACAGATGGATCAACAGTTAAGACTGTTAATTGATCTCCGTGTTCAGCAGAAAGAATCATGCCTTGGCTGACATATTTCTTCATCATCTTCCGTGGTTTGAGGTTGGCCACAATTTGAAGTTTCTTGCCGACCAATTCTTGTTCATTTGGATAGAATTTCGCGATACCAGAGAGGATTTGACGGTCTTCACCGTCACCAGCGTCAAGGCGGAAGCGAAGCAATTTGTCTGATCCTTCGACACGTTCCACTTCTTTGACTTCCGCTACACGGATTTCAACCTTGTCAAAGTCTTCAAACTTGATCTCGTCTTTTTCAGACTTGAGTTCCACTTCTTCTGGAATCCATTCTTTTTCTTGTGGTTTTCCAGCAGTCATTTGAGATTGGATGTAGGCAATTTCTTCTTCCATGTCAAGACGTGGGAAGATTGGAGTTCCTTTGGCAACCACTGTGACATTTTCAGGGAAGCCTGCTAGGGTCAAGTTTTCAAGATCGAAGTCCAAGCCCAAGCCAAGTTGTTCCATGATGGCATTTGAGGTGTTCATCATGAATGGTTGGATCAAGTGAGCCACGACACGAAGGCTAGCTGCCAAGTGAGCCATGACCGCTGCCAATTGTTCCTTGTCACCATCTTCTTTAGCGAGGACCCAAGGCGCTGTCTCATCGATGTACTTGTTGGTCCGAGAGATGATGTTCCATACGGCTTCCAAAGCGCGTGGGTAATCAACCGCATTCATTTGCTTGTGGTATTCAGCGATGTTTTCTTCAACTACCTTAGCCAAATCAGCATCAAATGCAGTGACATTTTCGACATAAGCAGGAACTTGACCACCAAAGTATTTGTTAATCATGGCTACCGTCCGGTTAAGGAGGTTTCCAAGGTCATTGGCCAATTCATAGTTGATACGAGCCACGTAGTCTTCTGGTGTGAAGGTCCCATCAGAACCAACTGGAAGGCTACGCATGAGGTAGTAACGGAGTGGATCCAAGCCGAAGCGTTCCACCAACATTTCTGGATAGATGACATTCCCTTTAGACTTCGACATCTTGCCGTCTTTCATGACAAACCAACCATGGGCAATCAAGCGTTCTGGCAATTTGATATCCAACATCATGAGAAGGATTGGCCAGTAGATCGAGTGGAAACGAAGGATGTCTTTTCCAACCATGTGGAAGACGGTTCCGTTCCAGAATTTATCAAAGTTTTCATGATCTTCTTGACCGTAACCAAGAGCCGTCACATAGTTGAGAAGGGCATCAATCCATACATAGACCACGTGTTTTGGATTAGATGGAACTGGAACTCCCCAGGTAAAGGTAGTCCGAGATACCGCCAAGTCTTCCAAGCCTGGCTCGATGAAGTTTTTCAACATTTCATTGAGACGGCCATCTGGCGTAATGAAATCCGGTTGAGATTTGAAAAATTCAACCAAGCGGTCTTGGTATTTGCTGAGGCGAAGGAAGTAAGATTCTTCGGAGACCCATTCTACTTCGTGGCCTGATGGGGCTACCCCACCGATGACCTTGCCATTCTCATCACGGAATACCTCAGCCAATTGGCTTTCTGTAAAGAACTCTTCATCAGAGACTGAATA
>ERZ1699244.437-NODE-437-length-16652-cov-3.471952_pt1 | contig 16652 bp, 16 predicted proteins | sample MGYA00581534_ERZ1699244 | MGnify/ENA primary metagenome ERZ1699244 (study PRJEB42319, sample SAMD00040331) | human oral metagenome | material: saliva | host: Homo sapiens | study: EMG produced TPA metagenomics assembly of PRJDB4115 data set (Metgenomic analysis of...
CTCCATGGCCAAGGTGATGCTGGGCTATATCGCTGACCCTGAGAAGGATGGGCTCAACATTTTGGGCTACAACCTGCACGGTTGGGGTTCTACCTTTACGGTGCTGATTATTTCAGCGGCGGTTGGTTTGGCCTGCTTGCTGCTGGTGGCGCTGTTTGAGGAGCGCATGATCCGTGCCGACCGGGCTTTTGCTGGCGCTGACGGCAAAGACGGTAAAGACACCCAAGGCGAGAAAGAAGGCTAGAAATGGCGGCTGATAAAGCGACTGAAGCTAAGGATCTGGCTTTAGAGGATTTGCTGGAGCTAGTCTGCGACTTGCTGGCTGGGGTACGCCAGACTGTCCTAGATCCCGGTTTTGAGCTGGATGTTGAAACCAAATCTAACCGCAATGACCTGGTTACGGCGGTGGATAAGCGCATTGAGGCCTACATCAGTGAGGAGCTGGTGGCGGCCACGGGCTACCCGCTGCTGGGGGAGGAAGGCCATTCTGTCAGCTCATTTGCGGGGCGGGTGTGGGTGCTTGACCCCATTGATGGCACCATGAACTACGTAACCACTCACCGCGACTACGCCATTTCTTTGGCCCTGTGTGAGGATGGGCGCCCGGTGCTGGGGGTAGTGGTCGACGTCGTCGCTGGGCTCACCTATACGGCTATCGCTGGGCAGGGGGCTTACTGTGATGGGCAGCCACTGGCGCGGGTCAATGAGACGCGTGGACGGCGTGAGGTTGTGATCATCACCGACATTAAGGAAATCGTGGCTTTGCCTCGATTGACGCGCTGCCTGGTGGAATCACGCGGACACCGCCGCTACGGCTCGGCGGCGCTTGAATGTGTGGAGGTGGCCGCTAGCAGGGCTGGCGCCTTTGTGCACATGTGGGTATCTCCCTGGGACATCGCGGCGGCGTACCTGATCTGTGTAGAAAGCGGCGTGACATTTACTCGCCTGGACGGCACGCCTTTGGATGTGCGCTACCCCGGTAGCGTGCTGGTGGGCTGGCCACAGGCCCACACTGAGCTACTCTCGGCGCTAATGCGCCAGGTGGAATGAGCTTTGCGCGATAGACTAGCCGCCAGGGCCCCCAAAGCAGGGCGCCCTGGCGGCAGTTGCAATCAAACGTAATCAAATCACTTGCGAGTGCCTTGTGAGCGGACGGAGTGGTAGCTGATGGAACAGGAAATACCTGAGAAGCAGCCCGGGGAGGCCTTAAAGGAAATGCTGGCTAGGTCGCAGCGGATAAGCGGGCAAGTGCCTCCAGCTATGCAGCAACCAGTGCCTTTTGTGCCGCCGCCAAAAAAGGTGCTTTCTGCTAAGGGTAAGCGTAAGCGGCTGATTTTCTATATGTTGGCGCTTTGTTTTGCTATTCCGGCAGTGTCTCTGATCTTCAGTATATTTATTTTGGGTTACATTATTGCGGGTGTGCCGGGAGATCATGGTATTAATGGTGATGGCTGGGATTCGAGGGCTTTTTTCTCGATCGTATATATTACTCCGATAGGGCTTGTTGTATACGTTATTTCGGCAGCTATGTTGGGTCTGGCTGCCAAAGTTAAAGAGTGATCTAGTTTCGAGTATGCACTGGCATTAAAGAGGTCTAATAAATGTGTGAGAGTCAGTCAGAAAAAGCGTTTAATGAAAAGTTGACTAGATCGCGGTGGGTAAGCGGACAAGTGCCGCAGGTTTCGTTGCAGCCAATGCCTTTTGTACCGCCGCCGAAAAAGGTGCTTTCTGCTAAGGGTAAGCGTAAGCGGCTGATTTTCTATATGTTTGCGCTTTGTTTTGGTATTCCGGCAGTATCTCTGACCTTCAGTATATTCATTGTATTCGGTATTATTGCGGGCGTGCCGGGAGATCATGGAGATGGTTTTGGTTGGACGATTCTTTTAGTGATCGCATATATTACTATGATGGGGGCTGTTGTATCTGCTATTTCGGTAGCTATGATGTATTTTGCTGCCAGAGTTAAAGGGTGATCTAGTTTCGAGCGCTGGTATTAAAAGGGTCTAATAAATGTGTGAGAGTCAGTCAGAAAAAGCGTTTAATGAAAAGCTAGCTAGGTCGCAGCGGATAAGTGGGCAAGTGTCGCAGGTTTCGTTGCAGCCAATGCCTTTTGTGCCGCCGCCGAAAAAGGTGCTTTCTGCTAAGGGTAAGCGTGAGCGAAAGAATTACTTTACGGCAGCGCGCTACCTTGGTATTGCAGGTGTGATCATGCTCTTAAGCCCATTTATTTATGCTGCTCTTCTGTCAGGGTATCATGGTAATAATGAAGATGGCTTAGCTTGGGGGCTTTTTTTTATGATTATAACTTTTTTTCCAATAGGGCTTGTGCTATCTGCTGTTGCACTAATTATGTTTGATTTTGGCAAGAATCTGTGTAAGTAGATTGGGTTCGATATTAGTGTTGGCAAGGATTTTATTCGCGTATGGGTTGTATCTACAATGGGTGATAGTTCATCTTGTTCACGGCAAAGCAAGTTAGAAAATGAATAATGATCAAACTAATGTCGAATTCTATACGCTGTCTCTGATTGACGATGTATCAAATCCTGATGACCAGTCGGAAAAAGCGTTTAATGAAAAACTGGCTAGGTCCGAAAAGGTTGCTCAGATAGGTAAGGGCTCGCGGGAATTAGGCCGTCAGAAATGCGAAATCTTAACAGCGTTTTCAACTGTATTTGTCAGAATTGGACTGTTTCTAATAGTTAGTCCACTTATAGTGTTCATTGTTACTCTCCTTGTTTCTGAAGAATATAGCAGCGGTGTAGGTTGGGCACTCTTGATGTTTTTAATATCTTTTTTTATGTTGGTACCTTTTGGATTTTTATTTCTTATAGTTGCTGATTTGTTGGCTTTTCGCGCTCGAGGGTGCGTGGGGGCGGTGCATCGCGGCTAGGTAAGGAGTGGAGTCTTTCGATGATGAGGATTCATATATCGTTTATCTGAAAATCTCGATACATTTAGTACTATCTTTGAACGCCCTGACCTAAGCACTCCTCGGAACCGACAGATTAAAGCTCCAATTATATCTACAATCATGAAGGTATGCTTTGTCTAAAGCAATAAAAGCTGTACTGAAATATTGGTATGGTTTAGGGGGCTTAATTTCGTAGTAACTACAAAAGATAAGAATTTCGAAAGTGGTTGATCGGGAATTAGATGGTAGCTAATTTTGATAAAAACTTTGTTATACCTAAGCAGTCAGCTGCCCAACTTCCTGTGGGTAAACACGAACGAAAGCGGCAGATACTGCATATAGTTGCAGTACGTAGCGCACTGGTTGGATTTGTTTTAATAATGAGTCTATTTGTTGCTAGCGGTCTTGCTGCTGTTCCAGGTGCTCATGTCGATGATGTTGACAGCTTGCCCTGGATGGTTGCAGGTTGCTATCTCTAAAGAGTAAGTACCGCCAAACAGTGGGTAGCCCTAGCGGCTGCTAGATTTGCGCCGTCGCAACATGCTGATTTTGGTCGCAACATTTGTTCGAACCGCAGGCAACCTTGAGCTAGGCTTAGCTTGCCCCTCTTTGAAGCGGCCAACACTACCAGCTCACCTCTTTTAGCGGCTTATGGCTGGCAAGTGATTGGGGTTAGAAGGGAGGTGGGCTTATGTCCGGCAAGTCCAGGACTAGTCAAGGTAAGCAAAAGGCCCGGAAGGAGAACATTGACACCGCGAATGTCACTGCTCTCATCCAGGCCCTAGCGGCTTTGATTGGAGCCCTCGCGTCACTGCTCATCGCTCTTAAGTAGCAGTGGCTGAGGCAGTCAGTCCTCTTTAAATAGGGGATTGGCTGCCTCCATTATGCCTCACGCTTATTTACTGCCTCCAGCCTTTTTTCTGGGCTGTGAGCTTAAAACGCTGCTCTAATTTTGAACCACCACTTGCCAAGGGCTTGCTAGGCTTATTTTGCCCTCTTTTAAGCGGCCAACGTTCCCGGTACATCTTCTAGTGGCTTATGGCTGGGAAGCGATTGGGGGTTTGAGAGGAGGTGGGCTCATTGTCTGGCAAGTCCAAGACTGGTCAAGGCAAGCGAAAGGCCCGGAAGAAGAGCGTTGACATCGCGAGTGTCGCTGCTCTCATCCAGGCCCTAGCGGCTTTGATTGTAGCCCTCACGCCACTGCTCAAGAACTAAAACAACAGTGGTCAGAGGCAGTCAGTCCCCTCGCGGGGGCTGGCTGCCTCCATTATGCCCCATGAGCCTCTAAAATCTCCAGCCTTTCATAGGCTGCTGGCGAATAGTGACCAGTTAGCTAGTTACCAGCTAGTGACGACGCGAGGGGCGCTTTTCGCAAGCAATGCCGTCCTTATCGCGGTCTAAATCAATTCGGTAACCGGGCTCGCCACGGTAAATAGGGGCAGCTCCAGCATTCCAAGCTTCAGTGCAGTTGCTGTAGTAGACAGAACTGGACTCGTTGGCGGGCGCTTCGGCTTCCTCGCTGTTTTCTTCCGACTGAGATTCAGATTCTGGTGCTGGCGCGGGAGCGGGTGCAGCTTCAGATTCGAGAGTGGGAGTCGGGGTAGGTGTTGGAGTTATTGTGCATGCGCCTACTGTCAGCAAGAAAAAGCAATGATGCCTATGATCAGCCTTCTGAACTTCATTTTATAATTGCTGAGTTTGTGGAAATAACGATTTCTGTAGAGATAAAGCAAAACCCTCACCAAATCTTGGTGAGGGTGCACTGTCTGAAAAGTACCCCCTGAGGGACTCGAACCCTCGACCTGCGGATTAAAAGTCCGTAGCTCTAACCAACTGAGCTAAGGGGGCAGGCCTGCTCACTGCTGCACGGCTAGCATCTTGCGGATGCGAGCAACGCCTAACGGGCTTTTGGAACGGCCCGCAGCGAACTGACAGCCCCCATCATAGCGGACTTGTTAGCCTACGTCTAAAAGGAGGCATGTATGACCCGCCAATTCCGCCGCCCCGTCCTCATGGAACCCGCCGAAGCTGAGCGTTACACCGGCGCTGAAGACACTGCCGCCACCTCCGCTCTGGCTCACCAAAGCGCCCAGCTGCTCATTGGTGGCTACCTTGGTGCGGACACTGACGCCACGCTAACCGCCGCTGGGCTGCGAAAAGTTGTGGCCTCCCACGGCGTGGATGCGATTGGCGAGCTGTGGGCCACCAGCCCTGCGGGCACCTTACCTGGCGCGCTTTGGCGCCTACTACTGCTACGCGAATGGATTGAGCGCGACCCGGCCCTGGTAGAGTCGCGTTACGCCACAGTAGTAACTATTAACGACGACGCCGCTCAGGCCCGCTTTGAGACCGCTTCATCCCAGGGGCAGCGGGTAGACAGTGTGGCTCAGGTGCAAGCCCAACTAAACGAGCTGCTGCTAGGTGGTGGGTCCGCTGGCAGTCAACGGACGCCGTCGCGCCGATCCCAGCTGTACCCCACGCTACTAGCCAGCGCCGCCCTGCTAGAACGCCTCAGCCGCGCTAGTGAGCAAGACAGCTGGATTACTGACGAAAACGATCCGCTTTACGACGTGGTCACCTCCCGTGCTCGCGCCCTGGCTGCCACCGCCGCAGAGCTACGTGAAGCAGCTACTAAAGCCGCCGTCGGGAAACTGGATTAATCCCCAGGGGCATTAACACCCAAATATCAGTACAATATTGCTGAAACAATTAACCTCTATCACTGACAGAATACGAGTATGCAAGATCACGCTGCACAGGATGTCGACGTCGAAGAAGCCAAGCGCACCGACGCAGCCATAGCCGCCGTTATTGAAACCGCAGATCCCCGAGATTTCGAGGATGACGCTGGCCCCGCCTATGCGGACGAGGACTTCGAAGAGGAGGCAAGCTCCGACACTGACGCTAGCGGTGTCGAAGCTGCTATCGAAGTGCTTGAAGCTGGTGAGACTGGCGCCGCAGAAAGCGTTAAGGGCGGTGTTAGGGCTGACGTACCGCCAGCTAAAAACGCTAAGAAGAACTCAAAGCGCGGCAAGACCACCAAGCCCTCCAACAGCGCAAAGGCTGCTGATGAAGCTGGTTCGGCTAAAGCTGGTAGCACTAGTGCTGCTGGTGGCGCTGGGGGCAAAGCCGACGGCGCTGGCGCGGGAGCTAAAGACGATGCCGCCGCTGGCGCCAGTGCTACTGGAACCAAGGGTGCTACTGGCGCTAAAGGCGCCAAGGTAGACAGTGTAAAGGCGAGCGGTAAAACCGTCGCCAATGACGCTAAAGCTGACGCAGCCAAGCGTGCCGGTGAGACAAAAGATACCAAGCCGGGCGCCGTCGTCGGCATCGCAAAAACCGCAGGCAGCACGCAACTAGACGGTGTCAAGCCAGTAGAAGCTGTAGAGGTAGTAGACCCCTCAAGTAAGGAGTACTGGGCGGATATCGACCGCCTGCAAGAAAAACTGCCCGCGCTAGACAAATTCCCCGAGCGTTTCGTAGACCGGGAACTGACCTGGATAGATTTCAACAAGCGCGTGCTGGAACAAGCCCAAGATCGCAACCTGCCAGTACTAACTCGCGCCTGGTTCCTATCTATCTTCTCCTCCAACCTAGACGAGTTCTACATGGTGCGCGTGGCCGGGCTAAAGCGACGCATCGCCGCCGGGATCACCCCCGTACGCGCCTCAGGGCTAGACGCCAAGCAGGTGCTAGAGCTAATCACCTCGCGCGCCAAAAAACTCACCGCCGCCCAAGCTGAGCTATTCCAAAATGACGTGCGCCCAGCCATGGCCCAGGCAGGCATCGAAATTACCGACTGGAAATCGCTGAGCCAGGAAGAACGCGACAAGCTCACCCGCTACTTCCGCTACCGGGTCTATCCGGTGCTGACCCCGCTAGCGGTGGACCCCTCGCACCCCTTCCCCTACATTTCCGGTCTGTCGCTGAACCTGGCGGTTATGCTGCGCAACCCGCGCAGCGGCAAAAACCACTTCGCCCGCATCAAACTGCCCGACTCCCTGCCACGATTCGTACAGGTGCCCGGGCGCGAGCTAACCAACGCTAAACCGCGCAACCTGGCGCTCATCCCGCTTGAGGAAGTCGTGGCCTACCACCTGGACCATCTCTTCCCGGGCATGGAAATCGTGGAGCACCACGTCTTCCGCGTCACCCGCAACGAAAACCTCGAAGTTGAAGAGGACGACGCTGAAAACCTGCTCGCCGCCATGGAAAAAGAGCTGGGACGCCGTCGTTTTGGGCGGGTAGTGCGTCTGGAGGTAGAAGACTCCATCAGCGAGTTTGTGCGCACCTACCTGGTACGCAAGCTAAACATCACGCAAGAAGACGTGTTTGTCTCGCCCGCGCCACTGAACTTGTCTGACCTGTCCGAAATTCACGACCTGGACATCCCCGAGTTCAAATACAAGCGCTACGTGCCAGTCACCCCGGCCGGGATCAACCCGCGCGAATCGGCGCGGCCCCGCAGCATTTTCGCGGCCATCCGTGAGCACAACATTTTGCTGCACCACCCCTACGACGCCTTCTCAACCAGCGTCCAGGAGTTCATCTCCCAGGCCGCCCACGACCCCAAGGTACTGGCCATCAAGCAGACCCTGTACCGCACCAGTGGCGACTCACCCATTGTTGACGCCCTGATTGAGGCTGCTGAACTGGGCAAACAGGTTGTGGCCATTGTGGAAATCAAGGCCCGCTTTGATGAAGAAGCCAATATCGTGTGGGCGCGCAAGCTTGAGCGGGCCGGCGTGCACGTGGTTTACGGCATGATCGGGCTAAAAACCCACTGCAAGCTGTCGCTGGTGGTGCGCCAGGAAACTGATGGCCTGCGCCGCTACTGCCATGTGGGCACGGGCAACTACCACCCCAAGACCGCCCGTGGCTATGAAGACCTGGGCCTGCTGACCTGCGACCGCGACGTCGCCCAAGACCTGACCACGCTGTTCAACCAGCTTTCAGGTTATGCCCCGCGCGCCCGCTTCCGTCGCCTGCTGGTAGCCCCGCGTGGCCTGCGTAACGGGCTGCTGGAACGTATCAAGCGCGAAATAGACAACCACTTGGCTGGGCGTGAAGCCTGGATCAAGATCAAGGTTAACTCCATTGTTGATGAGCGCATTATTGACGCCCTCTACCGGGCCTCGCGTGCGGGTGTACGCGTTGACCTGGTGGTTCGCGGTATTTGCGGGATCCGCTGCGGAGTTGAGGGCTTAAGCGAAAACATTCACGTCACCTCAATCCTGGGCCGCTACCTGGAGCACTCGCGCATCTACGCCTTTGCTAACGACGGCAACCCCGAGATTTTCATTGGTAGCGCTGACCTGATGCACCGTAACCTGGACCGCCGCGTGGAGGCCCTGGTTAAGATCACCCAGCCGGATCTGGTGGAGCGCCTGCATTGGCTGATTGACCTGGAAACCTCCGGCCGCATCAGCGCCTGGCACCTACTTCCTGACGGCACCTGGCAGCGGCGCACTCATGACGACGACGGACAGGAGCTTGAGGACGTGCAAAACGTGCTGATGTCCCAGGCCCGGGCCCGGGTTAAATGAGTCTTGTAGCTAAGGCTGGTGCGCGCAGCAAGCAGCAGGCCGGGCGGCAAGCTAAGAAACAAGCCGAGCAGCAAGCCCGGCAGTCGGCCAAGAAACAAGCCAGGCGCCGCAAGGAACGGGGTAAGCGCCGCAAGAAAAGCTTGCGGCTCAAGGCCTCACGCCGCCCGCCGGTGCTAGCCGCCGGCGCGCTGGTGTGGCGCCTTAAAAACGATAAGCTGCAAGTGCTGGTAGTGCACCGACCGCGCTATGACGACTGGTCTTTCCCCAAGGGTAAAGCCGAACCCGGTGAGTCCATGGTGCTCACCGCCATCCGAGAAGTAGCCGAAGAAACCGGCCGCCAGATTGTGCTGGGGCGCTACCTGGGCAAGGCCCGCCGTCGTCTAGTAAGCGGACGCAAAAAACGCACCCTGTACTGGGCGGCCCAGGTATTGCCTGAAGCTGGCCCGGGGGAGGGGCTGCGAGCTGCAGTAAAACCCGCGTCCAAGCACGAAATCGACAAGGTGCGCTGGTGGAAGGCGGAAAAGGCCGCCCGCAAGCTCACCCACGCTGACGACAAGCGCCTGCTAGCGCGCCTGGTGGACTGGTATGAAAGCGGACAGCTGCAGGTGCGCAGCTTGGTGCTGGTGCGCCACGCCAAGGCGGTTAGCCGCGCCACCTGGGGTTATGGGATTAATAGCGAGATTACCCGGCCTTTGGTTATGGGTCGGGGGCAAGCCCAGGCCCGGGACGTGGCGGCTCTGCTTAGCGCCTATGGGGTAGGGGAACTGGTTTCTTCGCCCTGGAGGCGCTGCGTTGACACCCTGGCGCCCTATGCGCATGGCTGTGGCCTGGATTTGCGCAGTGACGAGGCATTCACCGAGGTCAGTGCATTGATGGTGCCTGAGCTGATGCAGGCTAGTTTCCGGGATCTGCTGGAGCGCGGGTCTGCACTTGCGGGCCCGCCGGAACCTGAGGCTGTGGGGCTGCAGGGCCGCGAGCCTGCTGGTCCGCAGGGCCGCGAGCTTGGGCTTGCACTTGCGGGCCAGGCCGGGCCTGGGGCTGCGGGCCCGCCGGAGCCTGGGGCTGCGGGCCAGTCGGAACCTAGCTATCCGCTGGCGCTGTGTGTGCATCGGCCCTGTTTGCCGCTGCTTTTTGAGACTCTGCGTGAATATATGGGTCCTGAATTGGCCACCAAACTCCCTGACAGTGATCCTTGGTTGCGTCCAGGTCAGGCGGTAGTGGTGCATTTGCGTCGCCGGCCCGCCTGGGTGCAGTTAGGGACGACGCCGGAAGGTGACGTTGAAGCTGGGGGTGGCGGCGACGTCGTTAAGGGCACCCGGATAGTGGCGCTGGAACTGCACTAAGAACTGCACCAAGGCGCGGTAGCTGTACTGGTATCCGCCCAGGTGCTAGGCCACGGCCACCACCACCACGGCTGCCACCACGGTTGCCAGGATGAGGTTGCCAGGGTGAGGTTGCCGGGGTGTGGTGGCCAGGTGCAGTTACTAGGGTGCGGTTACTTATAAAACCGTCCGTTACTGGGAAGTCGTCCGTTCCCTATAAAACCCCATGGAAAAATCATAGGGAAGGGATGATTTTGCCTGTATTTGTCTGACTTTGCATGTGTTTGTAGGCAGCAAAAAGGGGCGTACCAGTTAAAACTGATACGCCCCTTAAAGTTTGCCTGCCTCAGCAGGCCTGGGCATTAAATGTGGTCGTTAGCACGGGCGCTAACCGGGCAGCGCTTGCCGTCCTCGGCCGGCAGGCTGTCGTCCAGGCCGGGGTTACCGGTCACGGTTAGCTGCCAGTACATGTTACGTACGCTGGAACGGTGCAAGTAAACCAGCTTGCCGTTAGGCATGCGGTAGGTGATCACGAAGACCGGCATGAAGATCAGACGGGTCAGGGTCTGAGACAGACCAGTCTGGTTCAGGGTCAGGGCCATGGCGAAGGGGCTGTTAGCGGTCAGCTTCCGGCCGTCAGCGGACTTGGTCCAGGTGCCGTGGTACTCACCAACCCAAGCGTTCCACTTGGTGTTTAGAGTGTTCTCAACGGTGCCGTTCAGGGAGGTCAGGGTGGTGAAGTCACCAGCGTCAACCTTCTTGAGCACCGAAGCGGTGTCGGGGCTGTTACGCAGAGCGGTCATGGCCTTCTGAGTCAGCGGAGTCCAGGAACCGTTGGTGGCCCAAGAGTCCCAGGGGTGGCCACCCTCGTTGCTGGAGGAAATGTTGGTGAAAGTCGGGGTGTCACCGTAAGCAGCCTTCGGCAGCAGGAACATAACCTTGGTGCTAACGATGCGGGAGGGGTCCAGCTCAGCGCCACCGGGGGCAACGGTGATGTCCAGACCGTTCTCACCGGCGTCAGACTTGGCGCCGAAGTAGAACTTGACGCCCTGCTTCTTCAGGTAAGCGGTACCAACACGGGAAATGTTGGGGTCGTTAGTGGCCCGGCCACCACCCAGGGTGTCATTCCAGTTGATGACACCGTTAACGGCGTAAGGCCAACCGCCGATTTCCGTGCAGGTCAGGCCCTTACGGCCGGCAGCAACACCCGCAGCGTTGATGTTTTCGGGGGTGCCGCGCATCTTCATGTACATCTGGGCCACGGGGATGATGTCATTGGGGGAGGTGGCGGCCTGAGCAGCAGCCTCGGCGACTAGAACAGCCGGAGCGGCCCAGGCGGAGCCCTTAACAAGGGTGCGACGCTTGATTTCAGTCATTATTAGAGAAATCCTTCAAATGGGTAGGGGAAGATATGTAGAGATTACATCCAGGGGACCGGAACAAGACTCTACATGTTCAACTAGTTAAAGGCTATGTGATCTAAGTCTTTTGGGGTTGTGGTGGGGTTGTAAGCCCTCTAAATCGCCTCCCTGAAAGGTCTCAAATTTGCAACAAAATGCATTAAGCACCTTTATAGGCTCCACTTGTTGACCAGCTCGTCACATAGTCAAGTAAGTAGGGACTAATTGCCCAACCCCTGGTTTTGGGATAAATTCCCGTAGCAATGGTGCCCACCTGCTTAGACTCCGGTTTAAACTAGTGGTACCCCTCCCAACCGTCCCACGGAAGTCATATCTCCCCCACCCCCCAAACCGGTGTGACGCCGTCGTCGGCCTCCCTTAAGCAGAACTATATCTATGTCAAAAATAGGAGACAGACATGCCTAGCGGTGTAGAACGTCGGCAGGTGCTGCGTGGAGCAGTATGGGCTGCCCCAGCAATTGCGGTGTGCGCTAGCGCCGCAGCCGTCAATACCTCTCAGCTAAACCCGGTATATTCCGGTTATAGCTGGAACCAGGGCGCTCCAGCCAACATCCCTAATGGCTACGACCCTCGACGGGAACGTGACGCGCGCATCAATGCTGATCAGACCTATTACTTCGGGTTCTATAACAATGGCTCCGATGGTAATGAAGAATTCTCTCCGGTTGGTTGGCCTAACGTTGACGGCTCCACTTACCCCACTAAGGACACTGGTCTGGCTAGCCCCAATGCTGGTACGCCGGCCAACCTAACTGGTCTGTACCAGGTGTTCTGGATTAACACTGCGGAATACTCCAATGTCGACTGGCAGCCGGTTACCGGCAATACCGATGGCATTAACTGGCCCACCACCTCGCTGAACTTTGCTTCCTGGTCTAAGCCGGAGGCTAAGACCCTGGCTGGGCTGCTGGCTGACTCGCGCTTTAACGAACATGCCAAGGCGGTTCAGGCCAAGCTGGGCGCGGATATCAGCAACTGGACGCCTTATGTATCCACTTTCTCGGGCACCTGGCGCTATGAGAAGAACGATCTGCGTGCCAAGACTAACGCCCACTTCGCTGCGGTGCTGCACGTACACTCCAACAACACCCCGCTAACCTCCTTACCAATCGTTATGGGTGCAGTGGTTACCATGAGGGAAATCGGTAGCCAGAACGCCATCACTAACGCCAACAACTCGCCTGTCCTCAACCGCATCCCGCTTTCTGGTGTGGTTAAGGCCGGCGGTCGCTAAGGTTTATCGCTAAGGTCTTAGCTGCCTCACCTAAACGGCGGTTCCCAGGGGTCGCGCTCACTGAGTGCGGCCCTTGGAGTTTTTAAGCTTGCCTTGGGTAGCTTGGCTCAAAGTGCAACAATTGAACTATGAGTGGATTTGAGGTGCCTGACTATACGCAGGCAATCAGTCAGTTTGTTGTTGATTCTCCCACCAGCTACCACGCCGCCCAGGCTGTGGCCGCCCGCCTGGAAAAGCGTGGTTTTAAGGCCGTAGATGAGACTGTGGCTTGGGATAGTTCCATTCCTGCACGCGGATATGTGATTCGTGACGGCGCCATTGCGGCCTGGTGCCTGCCTAGCGCCCCTAGCGAACGCACTGGCTTCAGGATTGTGGGTGCCCACACTGATTCTCCGGCGCTTAAGCTCAAGCCCCAGGGTGCGATTGTGCGCGAGGGCTGGGAAATGATTAACGCCGAAATTTATGGTGGCGCTCTAGAAAACTCCTGGCTAGACCGTGAAGTTGGTTTGGCGGGACGTCTGACCACCTACGACGGCGCCGTCCACCTGGTGCGTACTGGCCCCATTGCCCGCACCGCGCAGGTGGCTCCCCACCTGGACCGTAGTGCGCATGAAAACCTGCACCTAGACCGTCAGGCCCACATGCTGCCGCTAACTGCCCTGGCTGGCGAGGCGGTAAGCTGCCACGACATTGAAAACTACCTGTGTGAGCAGGCTGGTATCAGCCCTGATCAGCTAGCTTTCCACGATGTGTTCACCTATTTGGTCCAGCCCCCCAGTGTCTTTGGTTTGCACCAGGAGTTCCTGGCCAGCTCGCGCCTAGACAACCTCTCTAGCGTTCACGCCGGCCTGGTTGCCCTAGAAAACCTGGCTGGTACGGAAAACGATGCTGCCGTGTTTGTGGCCTTTGACCATGAAGAGGTTGGTAGCGGCACTCGCTCGGGTGCGGGCGGTCCCTTCCTGCAGGATGTTTTGCATGGCCTGGCTGCGGTTATGGGCTTCGTGGGCGACGGCGAGCGGGCTCTGCTGGCTCGCTCTAGCTGCATTAGCGCCGACGCCGGACACAGCGTTCACCCCAACTACGGCCAGCTGCATGACCCGCAGGTGCGTCCGCTTATCAACCACGGGCCACTGCTGAAGATTAACGCCCGGCAGCGCTATGCCACTGATGCGGTAGGTGGGGCTATCTGGAAGCGTGCTTGCAGGGCGGCGGGTGTGCCCACGCAGGATTTCGTTTCCAACAACTCCGTACCTTGCGGCACCACCATTGGTCCGATCACTGCCTCACGTCTAGGCATCACCACTGTTGACGTAGGTATTGCGCTGCTATCCATGCACTCTGCCCGTGAGATGTGCGGCGTTGAGGACGGCCCCTACCTGGCTCGCGCTCTACACGCCTACTGGGCCGAGAACTAAACAACGACGCCCAATAGAACGTGGGGCCGCGTATGCCGTTTGGTATACGCGGCCCCAACGCTAGTCATGTTCACTAGTCAGACTAACTAGCCGTGTTCGTTGGTCATATGAACTAGGCGGACTCACTAGTCACACTAGCTAGGCAGACGCACTAGTCATAGTTTTGACTATATGATTGTATTAATGTTGTCCGTAGACGTTCTGGTAGCGATCATTAAGCCGCTTGATCATGTCATCAGGTATCTGCTTAATTTCACCTAGCGTACGTGCTAGATAAGCGGTGCGGGCTACCTCTTCGCACATTACTGCAGCTTTTACGGCGCTACGTCCATCCTTACCTACGGTGAAAGGACCGTGGTTGGCCATCAACACCGCTGGTGAATGGCAGTTGCGTAAGGTTTCAACAATTCCGCGCCCGATCGAATCGTCGCCGATAATCGCTAGCGGGCCCAGCGGAATGTCACCACCAAACTCATCAGCCATCATGGTCAGACAACAAGGGATAGGTTCACCAATTGCCGCCCAAGCTGTGGCGTAAGAGGAATGGGTGTGCACCACCCCGCCAACTTCAGGCATATGCCGGTAGACGTAGGCGTGAGCTGCCGTATCCGAGGAAGGAACAAGCCCGCTAGCGTCGTCGTCAAGCAGCTGACCTTGCAGGTCACACACCACCATGTGGGCAGACTCCATACCCTCATAGGGCACACCGGAAGCCTTAATCACAAACAGGTCTGTGCCCGGCACACGTTCAGATACGTTACCGGCAGTCCAAACCACCAGCTCCCAGGCAGGTAGTAGCGCGTGTAGCTCGGCTACTACCTGCTTGGTGCGCTCTACCTGAGCACGCTGGGACTGGCTTAAATCTGCAAGTTTCACTCCTGCGGCTTCTTAGCAGCGGCGCGCTTGCGTTCAACCGCGCGGCGACGAATGTCCTTGAGACGGTGCATAACCTCGTTCTCGCCGCGACCGAAGTAGTCGTGCAGCTGACGGTACTCGTTGAAGAGCTCGTCATAGCGGGCGGTGCGGTCATAGTTGGGCACGTAGGCGGCCGAAACCTTGCCACCCATGGCCAGTGAGGCCTCCTTAATGCTGGGGTAGAAGCCGGCAGCTACCGCCCCGTGAGCAGCAGCGCCTAGCGCTCCACCCTGCTTGGTGGTGGCCACGCTCAGCGGCACCAGGTGATGTCAGCCAGGGTCTGCATGAAGAACGGGTCCTTGATCAGGCCACCGCTAGCTACAATCTCATCAATCTTGACGCCCGCGTTGGTGAAAGACTCGATAATAGTGCGGGCCCCGAAGCAGGTGGCCTCCACCAGAGCCCGGTAAATGTCCTCAGGCTTGGTGGTCATGGTGATACCCAAAATGGCGCCAGAAAGCTCAGAGTCAACCAGGATCGAGCGGTTACCGCTGAACCAGTCCAGAGCCACCAGGCCGTGCTCACCAATCTCCTGGGCGCGGGCCTTTTCGGCCAGCAACTCAAAGATGCTGATGCCGGCCTTTTCGGCAGCAACCACGTAGGAGTGGGGCAGGGCGTTGTCCAGGTACCAGGCAAACACGTCACCCATGCTGGACTGGCCGGCCTCAAAGCCCCACAGCCCATCCACCACGCCGCCGTCGACACACCCGAACATACCCGGAACCTCACGGAACTGCGGCCCAGAGACGATGTAGCAAGCAGAAGTACCCAAAATAGCGGTTAGCTGCCCCGGCTCCACAGCCTGCACAGCTGCGGCGGTTACGTGGGCGTCAATGTTACCGGTGGCCACGCTAATGCCAGGCTCCAAGCCCATCCAGGCGGCGGCGTGGGCGGTAAGCTTACCGGCCTCAGCACCTAGCGCCAGCACCTGCCCGGGCATCTTTTCGCTAAATACCTTGCCAAAACCAGGCGAGAGCAGCTCCAAGAACTCCTCGGAGGGGTAGGCGCCGTCCTGGAAGTTACGCTTGTAACCAGAGTCGCCAGCGGAGTAAACCAGGTTGCCGGTCATACGCCACACGATCCAGTCCAAAGCGTCCACAAACACGTCAGTGTCTGCATAAACCTCGGGGGCCTTCTCATAGGTTTCTAACACCTTGGGTAGCAGCATCTCTGCAGACAAGATGCCACCATAGCGGGCCAGCCAAGACTCACCGCGCTCCTTAGCCAGGGACACAATACGGTCAGCCTGCTCCTGGGCGCCGTGGTGCTTCCACAGCTTGACGTAGGCGTGCGGGTTGTTGGTGAACTTAGCCAGGTCACACAGCGGGGTGCCGCCTCTTTAGCGGCAATTACCGTGGCGGAGGTGAAGTCAATACCAATACCCTTGATCTGGGCCGGGTCCACCATGGACTTGGCGATAGCCTCAGGTACGGCGTGCTTTAGCACCTCAATGTAGTCGCGCGGGTTTTGCAGGGCAAAGTCAGCAGGTAGCTTCTGGCCGTCAGCCACGCTCAGTACGTCATCCATGACGGCGTTGGGGTACTCGTAGACAGCGGCGGCCTTTTCTAAACCGTCAGCCACGCGCACAATCGCTGCACGCCCAGATAGCGTGCCAAAGTCAATACCTAGAACGTAAGTCTCTTCCATGTTACTTCCTTGTGTTAGGGGCTTGCGTTTTCAGTTTTCAGCACCGCTGACGCGGTCGGTGGGTACCGGTGCGCTAGCCCAGTACCCGCCAGGGGCAAAGAGTTCGTCTACGCACTCATCCAAAATGCCCAGCTCCCACAGCACATCCAAAATGGTGTAGCTGGTGAGGTTCATCTGGGCGCGGGTGTAGGTGTGACGCCTCTTTTCCAGGCTGATACCAATATGGTCGGGGTGGTAG
>ERZ1699244.446-NODE-446-length-16367-cov-3.409606_pt1 | contig 16367 bp, 8 predicted proteins | sample MGYA00581534_ERZ1699244 | MGnify/ENA primary metagenome ERZ1699244 (study PRJEB42319, sample SAMD00040331) | human oral metagenome | material: saliva | host: Homo sapiens | study: EMG produced TPA metagenomics assembly of PRJDB4115 data set (Metgenomic analysis of...
GGTGTAGGGCGTGCACCAAATCGGAGACCGCATCCACCTGTTCAGGCTCCATCAGCCACGGTTCAGAGACCGGCCCGGTGGAGTAGACCTCCAGCGAGGGGTAACGGTGACCCACCCCAGCCAGGGCCACGGCGCCGTCGTTAGCGGCCACAACCAAACCCGCCCGGTAAGCCCAATCCACAAAATCGCGGTAAATATTTCCGTTAGCGTTCACGCGGGCAATCTCAGCTTGCAAGCTAGCCCCCAGCGAATCCACGCCCACCACCTGTTTGTGCAGGTGATCGAAGCTAGCCCCGGCCGGGCGCAGCCAGTTTTGGAATACGGCCACATACTTAACGTGCTTGTTTTGCAGGTATTGCGCGTGCATGGCGTTAACCGCCCACTGGGTCCACACGCGGTGCTCGGTCACGCTTAAAGTGGCGCTGCCCGCTAGGCCGGTAGTGTCGACGGCGTCATCGCGCCAGTGGCGGCGGGCCACCAACACATCATGGCTGCCCCCGAAAAAGCCGGCGCTGTGACGGCGAATGTCGCTCAGGTTCAGCTCGGCAATCTCTGTGTCACCAGCTCCGGAGGCGCGCAGCTTGGCGCTGACAATAGCGCGCAAATGCTCGTATCCGGCGGCGTCAGCCAGGTAGTTTTCAAGCCGGTCACGGCAGCGCTCAGGTAGCTTAAAACCATAGTTAGCTTGCCAGTAATTGAACGGCAAAATCTCAAAAAGGTTGGGGATACGGCGAAAGTCGGCTACGCTCTGATCTAAGTATTCAGGCAGCAAGCCAAAAAATGTGTGCCAGGTGTCGTCAGCCCCGGTGTTGGCACCCAGCCTGGCGTTGGCCCCTGCGTCGGTATCAGCGGCACCCGCGTTACCAGAGCCGGCGTCGGCGCTAGCGGCGTCGTCGTCCTTAACCGAGGCAAAACGCACGATACGGGCATATTCAGGCGGCGTCTCCAGATAACGGCCGCTACAAAAAGCACAAGTGTGAGTGTGCATGTGGGAACTGAGTGGACGCACCTCAACCTGAGGCAGGCGCAAGGGGCGGTTAGCGCGGCCGGGTACAGTCCACACTTCCGTGCCAGTGAAAGGGCTAAGCTGTTTGACAGTACCGTCACAAAGACGGCGCAGGTAGGGGTGATCGTCCATACCTCTATTGTGCCGGGTTTTAGATTGGAGGGAACATGCTAGGAGATGCCTTTGGGGCGCTGTTTTTAATCGCCACCGTAATATTTCTAGCGCCGCTCATTGCGCGGGCCATCCCGGGCGGGTTTGTGCCGGAAACTGTGCTTTTGCTGGCCGGTGGAATGGCCATGGGTGCGGCTGGCTTTACACTCACCGAGGCGGGCGAACCGATTTCCTTCCTGCGTGAACTGGGCGTGGGTTTCCTGTTCCTGCTGGCCGGTTATGAGCTGGACCTGGGGGAGCTGCGCGGCTCAGGCGGGCGCCACGCCATAGTGGGGTGGTTTGCCTCGCTGAGCTTGGCTTTCGCGGCGGTGATCGCCATGGGGGTGGGGTCAATTACTGATATGCGCGACGGCGCTATAGCCCTGGCTATTGCCATGACCTCCACCGCCCTGGGCACACTACTGCCGATTTTGCGCGAGCGTGGGCTGCTATCTACCTCAGTGGGTGCCGCCGTACTAAACCATGGGGCGATTGGTGAAGTCGGCCCGATTGTGCTGATGGCGCTGCTGCTGGGAAGTCGCGCCACCTGGGCTTCGGCGCTGGTGCTGGCCGGCTTTATGGCTATCACAGCGCTAATCATCGTGTTCAACGAGCGAGTTAAGCGGGCTGGCACGCGCCTGGTCGCGGTAATTCAGCGCGGGCAGCACACTACCGCCCAAACCACTATTCGCGCCGCCGTGTTGCTGCTGGTGGGGCTGTGTGCACTGGCTGAAGTGTTTGAGCTTGACGTGGTGCTGGGGGCGTTCGCGGCGGGAGTTATTTTGCGCCGGGTGCTGCCTGAGGGTTCGCGGCCCTTTGAGGAAAAACTTGATGGTTTGGCCTATGGTTTCTTCATCCCGATTTTCTTTGTGACTTCAGGTATGACCATTACGGTGTCGAACCTGAGTGAAAAGATTGGCCCGATTCTGGGTTTCTTGGTGCTGCTGGTGGCCGTGCGCGGAGTGCCGGTGCTGCTGGTGAGCGCCGCTGAGCGCAAACGTGACGGCTCACGGGTGTTCAACTGGCGTCAAAGCCTGCAGGTGGCCTGCTATTCCACCACCGCCTTGCCGATTATTGTGGCCGTGACCCAGGTGGCGGTTTCTGCCGGAACCATGACCCGCGACGTGGCTTCCACCCTGATTTTGGCTGGTGCCTTGTCTGTGCTGATTATGCCGACGGCGGCGCTACCCTTGTCGCGGCGTACCGATAAGCTGCCCCAAACCCAGACCATGGGTGTGGTGCAGGGGCCGGTGCGTGCCGATGGTTCCACCACTGCTAGCACGCAGGAAGAAGATGGTTACGCTGTGGGCCGTCCTAGCGACGGTGCCGAGGCGCAAGATGCCCCCGAAGTGCGTACCGCCTTGTATGTGCCCCCGCATGAGCGGGTTGACGCCGGCCGTGACGCCCTAGCCCAGGCCCAGGGTGAAACTGGCGTGGAATCTGGTGGGCGCCTGGGCGGCGTGCAGGTGCGTCTAGGGGTGCTTTCGCACCGCCTGCAATGGCAGGGCGATGAGCCAGTGCACTGGCAGCTGCGTAGGCGCATGGTCAAGCGTATAAACCGCCGTCGCCACAAGTAGGCAGGTGCAAGTACAAACACAGGCAAAATACATACAAATACAGGCAAAATCATCCCTTCCCTATAAAAAATTCATGGGGTTTTATAGGGAAGGGATGAAATGTCAGTATCTGTAGTTCAACTACTTATACTTTAGTTCAATAACTTATACTTTGGCCAATTCTAGGCATTTTTGGTCGCCGCCAGGGCCGACGCCGGGGCTGCCGCCGCCGGGGCCGATGGCGATGTCGCCGAGGCTGACGACGTCGTCCGGGCCGCTGACGATGCCACCGCCGGGCAAGCGCGGTGCAGTAAGCGGCTGGCTGTGTATCAAAGGATCAGCTCAGCCTACGCGCCAAGACGCAGGTGTTAGGTGCTCTGCCCGGCTGGTTAGCTTGACCGTAAGGGTTGACGTCGACGCCGCCGCCAGGGCCACCGCCGCCCGGACAAGCCACCGCACGACCAGGTCTAGGCGCCGTTACCGTAGTGCGGCGGGACGTCACCTAGCAGTCGCGCGTCATTGGCGTGCGCAGACGGATCCTCGCGGCGCAAATCTTCACGGCTCCAAGCTGGCCTTTCAGTATCCACCTTGCCCAGCGCCTCCTGCACAATCTGCTCAAGGTTGGCGCCCTCGGCCACCCGTTCGCGGTCCTTCGGCCCCAAATGCACTACGCGCCGACGCCGCCGCACGGCTTGGGTGGGGTGTCCGGCTTGGGTGGGGGAAGCCTGAGCCAGTGGGGCCTCAGTGTGCCCGGCTGTGCTGCTCGCCGCCGCAAAGGCAGGGTTTGCCTGATCGGCCGCTACGACTGCGCTGGCTGGCGCGCCAGGGATGGGCGCGCCAGCGTCTGCACTGTTTTGGCTGGTCATTATGGTTCTCAGCTCGCTTGGTGGTGGCCCGGTTGCAGCTCAGCTGCGGCCACGCTTGACGGCGTGGTGTAGCACCGCGTCCACAGTGGTGCCGCGTCGCTTGAGGGCTAGGGTTTCGCGTAGCTGCTCCACTTCCTCATCCTCACTGCGTTCGACGCCGTCAGAGCGAATCCAGGACACCAGATCGTCAAGCTGATCGTCGCTGTAGGCCTGCAACGGCAAGCCCTGGGCGATCGGTGGGCGCACGTCACGCTCGCGGGCAGTGTCACCGGCCCCAGCACCGTCACCGGCTCCAGCTGCATTAGTGCCGACGGCGCCCTGGCCAGCTCCTTGGGAACCCTGCCCGGCGGCGGCCGCGCTGTGGGCACTGGCCGCGCTAGCGCCCTGGCCAGCGCTGCTAACGCCAGCGGCGTTGGAAGAGAGGCCAGGCGGGGGAGGAACCGGCCGCTCACCGACCGCGCCAGTTCCGGTAGCGCCAGAGCCGGCAAGCCCGCCGGCCCCGGTGGTGTGGCCACTGCGGCTGCCAAGCCCAGCGCCAGAGCCGGCAAGCCCACTAGCCCCAGCCCCGGTGGTGTGGCCACTGCGGCTGCCGAGCCCAGCGCCAGCCCCGGCAAGCCCACCAGCCCCGAGCCCAGAGCCGGCCCCGAGCCCAGCGCCAGCTCCGGCAAGCCCACCGGCCGCGCCAGTCCCGGTAGCGCCAGCGCCGGCCCCGAGCCCAGCGTTAGCCCCATATCCGGCTGCCGCCGAGTCGCCGTCGTCGCTAATTAGCTCCGGAACCGCCTCGCCGTCGTCGCTGACACTTTGACGCTTATCAACAATGTCGAGCACCAACTGGCAGATGCGCTCAGCCTCAGCGGAAGGATCCACAAACACGCCAGCGCTAAAGGCCCGGTACACGGTCCAGCCGCGCCGCTCCAGGCGCTCCACCCAGTAGCGCTCACGCATACGCACCGAAGGCTCATCCATATAAGCCTCGTCGTCGGTAAGCACCGCCACCAGCAGCTCATCGGGGTAGTCGGGGTGGCCCACAGCCAATGGAATCGCCCCGGGCCCATCCGTGCCGTAACGCGGCACCACAGACAGGCCCATCTGGAAGCAGTGCAAAGCCAGATCCAGCAGCAGGCGGTCAGGGGCCTTACCGGCGTCGTCGAGAGGCAGCGGCCCCACCTGGGCGCGTTCAAGCAGCTGACGCAGCAAACGCTCCCCAGCCCCATGCAGGCGTGAGGGGTCAATGTCGGCCGCGCTCAGGCAAGAAACCACAGTGGTAGTGCCGCGCGAAGCACACAGCGCCGCCACCAGCCCGCCGGCGCCGTCGCGAGTAGACAGCTGCCCGAAAGAGTGCACCAGGGAGCCGTTGGGGGTTTTGGCGTAACCCACCGCAATAATGATGTGGTCGCGGCGCAGACGGTAAGCCTGGCTTATATCCACCACCACAAACGGCTCGGACTTGTCTGCGTTAAAGAACTCCTCCAGGGCGGGAGAGCCGTTAGTTTCAGCCGCCACCGCCGCGCGGATCGCCTCAGCGTGGCGTGAGTTGAGAGCCACCACAGCCAGGGACTGCTCCGGGCGGGTTAGGGCGGCGTCAATAATGTGATCGACGACGGCGTCCACCTCGGCACGTACCGTCTCCACCTCGTTGCGGCCCGGGGCGGGAGTGCCGCGCCCATCAACCGCAGTCAGGGTCAGGGTTTGGGCCCCCGGCGGGGAGGGGATCACGTCAATCACGTCGGCGTAACCGTTAGCAGCCAGGAAACGGGCAATCTCCGGGTCCAGGTTGTGGCGGGTGGTGGACAGCTGCACGTGCTGGAGCACCGGCGCCAAAACCCCGGCCACACCGTTATCAACCGCGTGGGAGTCACCCACCACCACCAGTTGCCGCGAGCGCGCCAAAGCCGGCACTACCTGGCTTAATGGCAGCGGGTAGGAGGCGTCAATGATCACCAAATCCACCTGGGTGGTGGGTTTAAGCACGCTGGGCACCAGCGAGGGCGGCACAATCCAGATCGGCTTGATGATTTTGGCCAGCGGGTAGGTGTCCAAAACGTCGCGCAGGGAGGCGTTGTCGCTGCGGCCCAGGGCCCGGTACAGGGCGCGGGCTTGTTCCTTGTCTGCCCCCACCTCTTGGCGCACGCGCATGGCGTAGGCCTGGGCTACCGGTGCGGCCAGGGTGTGTACCTGGTTGATGTCGGCTTGGCGCAGCTGGGAGGCCAGGTTGGCGAGGGCGGTGGTGTCTAGGCCGCCCATGTCGGGGTCTTCCGCCAGGCAGTGGGCCAGGATGGAGGACCACCAGCAGTAGGTCAGCTCTTGTTCCAGGTGCTGCTTGGGCACCTGACGCTGGGCCAGGTCCGCCACCAGGTCGGTTAGGCCGTAGTGTTCTAGCTGCTGCTCAATGCTGTTGATGCGGGGAATGTCTTTGGCGCTGGCTTCTTCAGTGTCCAGCTCGCGCAGCATCGAGTGCAGTTTCATGATGGGCATTTCCATCAGGTCCATGCCCTCAGCTGGTCCTTCTAGCAGCGGGGCCAGCTCAGCGAGCATCTGCTCGGTTTGGGCGGCGACGCGCTCCATTTCGTCTAGCCCCAGCGGTAGGCGCGGCCAGCCCCCTTCGCTGGAGTAGCGTTGCCACTGTTCTCGACGGCGCTGCACTAGTACCAGCTCAGAGTACAGGTCTTCGACTTGGCGGCCCGGGCGCACCAGAGAGCGGGCTTGCTTAATGAAACGACGCCGGTCAGAGCCGCTCATTTCTACGTGCTTGTCGCGGCGCCACTGCTTGGTGGCGGTGGCGATCACCATGTCTGCGGCGGAGCGTTCAAAAACTTCGGGCACAAACACGTCTAGGGATTCACGTACCCCGTCAAGCATGGCCAGCTGCTCATGCCACTGGCTCAGGTTCAAGGGGCGGTGTAGCTCAGTTTGGGTGATGGCGGAGCTGATCTGTTCACGCACCAGCGGCAGTAGCTCTGTGGCCAGCTCATGCACCTTAGAGACGGTGCGTTCAGCCATAATTGCGCTGTTTAGCGGCACCTGCGACCAGGGGTTAGCAGGCCGATCCTTATCCAGCATCCCCAGGTCATAGGCCTGGGTGAGGATCTTGTTGGCGTTACTTAAACCCTGCATGTCAAGGTTAGCTAGGCCCGCAGAGCTGATGCGGGCGCGGGTGCACGCATGGTTATCGCCGCTAGTGAGCTCCACCAGCTCATCTAGCGCCTCATACACCGACACGTTCCAGGGGTGACGGCGCTTGTGTAGCGCGTCCGCGTAGCGTTGCATCCGACGACGCAAAGACACCAGGTGAGCGCGGGTGGTGGCGATAGCCTCCACATCCACCTCAGGCACCTTCACGCCCATAGCCTCACGGATAGAGGCCGAAGCGTGACGCCTAAAAGCGCCGTCGACAGTTAAATCCAAAACCAAATCAGACAGGCCAGCATCGCGCAGCACCTGCGCCACAGCCCGCCCATCAGCCCCGGAGGCTGGAACATGCAGTACATGGCGGCCACTAGCGGCGGCGTCGGCCAAAATAGCGGCCAAAGTTGCGGGCACATCCACCCCGGGCGGGGCATCCAAAAGCAGCTGGGCGCCCGTGCCCACAGCCTCAATGGCATAGGCTTGGGAAGTATCTAGATCCCCAATGCCACGCTCATAGTCAGGGTCCAAATCCGCGCGGATCGCCGGCGGCAAATCAACATGCAAAGCGGCGCGGGCATGATCGTCCCCCAAAGCGGCGGCAATCAGGGGGTTAGTGCGCAGCAGTGGAATAACCGCCTCAAAGTCAGCCAGCAGGCTCTGGCCCGGGTGTACAAAAGCACCCACAACCAGGCGCTCGTGATACTCAAAGCCGGGCAGATACTCGCGCCCCAAACTGGCAATCCGGGTCAAAACCGCGCGCGGCGTGAACCCACCAGGGCTGATAGCGGCGCGAGCAATAGTTTCCACATCCACCTTGCAGCCATAAGCCTTAAGGGCCTTAACCAGCACCGGGTTAACCGCGATGGAAGAATCCAAAGTCAACGCGCTCTGGGCGGTGTCAGTGCTCAGCCGCACTGGGCGCAGCAAAATCGGGGCGTTAACCGTGCGCACCGGGCCGTTGCCCACCTGCTCACTAAACTCGGCCACACCCAACGCCAAATGCACCGCAGCCTGACCAAACTGGCGTTGCAGCTGGTGCGAGCGGGTAGCCAGGGCGTTGAAAGAACGCTGAGCCACACTCAGAGAGGCGTTTTCGCGCACCAGGTTACGCAGGCGTGTAGTGCTGCCGCCGTAAAGCTGCGCCAAGCCCGTGGGGTGACCGTCAGTTAAGTCAATAACCGCCGCATCCAGGAAGCTAACATCGTCAAGGCTAGCTACTTCCCCCAGCGCGTTAAGCTCAGCCCGCCAGGACTTAATGGCAATATCTAGGGTTTCATCCAGGCTTAAAGGGGCGACGACGTCGTCCGCGTCAGTGCCGTCCGAAAAGTCTGTGGGGTCTACCTCAAGGCCAGAATGCTTACCAGAGCCAGAAAAACCGGCAGAACCGGCAGAACCAGCTGCGGAGGCGGCGTCGGGAACTGAAGCGGGGGAGGTGGCGCTCGCGGAGTGGGAGGCGCCCGAATGCGCCGATAGGGACGCGTCAGTTTCGGTGGGCGCGCTGGTATCGCTTGAATCTGTGGCGAAGTAGCTCTCTTCCGCAGACGTGTCGGAATTGTGCCTACGATGGCGACCGAAAGAGAAGAAAGCTGGAGTCATGGCCCTAGATTAACTGGCTAAAGTTACCGCTCGGGGCAGGGCGCGCTAAAAAGTTGACTTTTGTTATGGGGCCTTAATGGGCTATAGTCGTGCGTGCCCCTCGTGTGGCGTTATCTCGTGAACTCCCCCAGGACCGGAAGGTAGCAAGGGTAAGCGGGCTCTGGCGGGTGCGCGAGGGGTTTTTGCTGCCCTTTTAGGCCTATCGCGGCGGACGGATTACGCTAGGCGGTAGCGCTACAGCGCTATTGCGTCGAGCCTGCGTGCTTGGGATTAGCAAAGCGTTTAGAGTTCAGCTGTGACCACTGCTCTGTATCGCCGCTACCGCCCCGACACTTTTCAACAGGTGATTGGTCAAGAGCACGTGACCGAGCCGCTGATGGCTGCTTTGCGTGCGAACCGCGTTAACCACGCCTACCTGTTCTCTGGGCCGCGTGGCTGCGGTAAAACCACTAGTGCTCGCATTTTGGCCCGTTGTCTCAACTGTGAGCAAGGGCCGACGGATACTCCTTGCGGGGTGTGTCCCTCCTGCGTGGATTTAGCTACCGGCGGCAGTGGCTCACTGGATGTGGTGGAGATTGACGCCGCCTCCCACAACAGCGTGGAGGACGCCCGTGAGCTGCGTGAACGTGCCTCGTTTGCACCGGCCCGGGATACTTACAAGATTTTTATTCTCGACGAAGCCCATATGGTCACTAATCAGGGATTTAACGCTTTGCTGAAGCTGGTGGAGGAGCCGCCGCCGCATGTGAAGTTCATTTTTGCCACCACCGAGCCTGAGAAGGTGATTGGCACTATTCGCTCGCGCACCCACCACTATCCTTTCCGCCTGGTGCCGCCACCGGTGTTGGAGGACTATTTGCGCCAGCTTTGCCACAGCGAAAAGGTTGAGGTGGGCGACGGGGTGTTGCCGCTGGTGGTGCGGGCTGGTGGGGGCTCGGTGCGTGACACCTTGTCGGTGCTTGACCAGCTAATTGGTGGCTCTGACGGCAAAGTTGATTATGAGCAGGCCATTGGTTTGCTGGGGTTCACTGACATTTCTTTGCTTGATCAGTGCGTGGATGCGATTGCTGCCCGCGACGGCGCCGCCTGCTTTGAGGTGGTGCAGCGCGTGGTTTCCTCTGGTCATGATCCGCGCCGGTTTGTGGAGGATTTGCTGCAGCGTCTGCGTGACCTGCTGATTTTGGCTGTGGCCGGGGATCAGGCGCAGGCGGCTTTGGGTTCGCTGCCGGTGGATCAGCTGGAGCGGATGCAGGTGCAGGCGCGCGCTTTGGGTGCTGGACAGTTGTCTCGCTGTGCGGATATGTGTGCTGCTGCTTTGGGCACCATGGTGGGGGCTACTAGCCCGCGTTTGCAGCTTGAGTTGTTGATGGCCCGCCTGCTGGTGGTGGGTTTGGCCCAGCCGACGACGGCGCCGCGCTCCCTGCCTGGTGGCGGCTCTCAGGGTGTGGTTGGGGCACAGGGTCAAGATGGCGCCGGGCGCGCCTCGGTGGGTTCGGGCCGCGCCCCGGAGGGTTCGGGCCGTGAGGCGGCGCGGGCTGCTTTGCAACGCGCAAATATGGCAATTCCAGTGCTTGCTGAGGCCCCAAGTGGGCCGGGTGTCGGGGGAGGCGTTGGCATGAATGTGCCGGTGGCGCCCAACGCCCCGGCGGCCCCTAGTGTTCCGGGCACTGTTCCGGGCACGCCCAGCGTTCCGGCTGGTCCTAGCGCTGCCAGCGCAGCTTCCAGCGCGCCTGCGGCGCGCTCTGCCGCAGCGGCTGGACCCGCAACTGCTGGATCCGCTGCGCAAACCCGCTCGGCTGCCCAGGCGGCAAATAGCGCGGCTGTCCGCCCTGCCCAGGGGCCGGGGGCTGGCTCGTCGTCGCCGTCGGAGCTGATCCGTAACCGTTGGGGCGAAGTGCTGGCCAAAGTTAAGGCCGCTAGCCGCGTGACCAACGCCCTGGTGGGGGCTAATGCGCAGCCGGGCAAGGTGTCGGGCGAGACTTTCACGCTGATTTTCGCCTCGCCGGGCCTGGTGCGCAGCTTTAACTCTGGGCGTCACCCGCAGGTGGTGGCCGGGGCGCTGTATGAAGCTTTGGGTTTGCGCCTGCAGGTTCAAGCAGTTAGCGACGGCGACGCCGCAGCGGTTGCTGAGCCCGGCTCAGCCCCCTATCCACCTAGTGCAGCTAGCGCCACTCATGTAGGCGGCCGTCAAGGTCGTGGCAATGAGACGGCAGACGGTCAGACAGAGCAGGTGCAGGGACGCGCCCAGCACCCAGGGGCTGGGGGCGCAGAGCCCCGAGAATCACGCTCTGCACAATCGCAGCCTGCGCAGCGCTCGGAATCTCAGCGCGCGGACTCGCGCCCTGCGCAGCGCTCCAAGCCGACTCGGCGTGAAGCTACTCCGGCGCGCGAGGCGGCCCCTTCAGCTTGGGACCAACCAGCTCCGGCCAGTTGGGATGAAGACTGGGAAGTAGTGCAAATCCCCAACTCGGGTAGTGCTGGGCCAGGCGGCGCTGAGGCGCCGGTAGACCAGGCCTCTAGTGACTCACATGGTGGCGCTCCCACGGACGGCCCTGCTGGCGGCGTCCCCACGGGTGGTCCCGCTGGTGGCGTCCCTACCGGGGCTCAGGCTGGTGATCCTGCTAGCATCCCCGCTGGTGGCCCCACGGATGGTCCACAAACCATGGGCGGCCCGCAAGCCGCTGGCTCCCCACAGACCGGCAGCCAGGGTGATTGGGCTGGTGGCGGCCAGTTTGATCAGGCGCAAGACAGTGTCTACTTTGGTGACCCGGCGCAGGGTGAAGGGCAAGCTAGAGGCCAGTTTGATGCCGTGCCAGGCGGCGCAAGCCCTGGCCTAGCAACAGTAACCGCAGGCAGCGCCGCAATTGCAGCCACCAGTGCAGCTTCAGCCAGCTCCCACTTGGCGCCAGCTAGCCCGATAGCGCCAGCCACTCCTATGGCTTCAGCTGGTTCCAGTGCAGCCGCTGCGGCCCTGGCTGCCTCGCGCGCCAACCACCCCTCCAATGGTGCGGCCAGCGCAAACACCTGGGAAAGTACCTGGGAGGCCGCCCCGATTCCCACGCCAGACAACTACACGCCAGTGGCGCCAGAGCCTGAACTAGCCACTGTCCACCGCCTGCACCCCCTGCCTGCGCTACCCAATGGGGGAGCACAGTCAGCCCCGGCGCCAGAGGCAGCTCACAGCTGGCAACCCGATCCGGGAGCCTCTAGCCGCATGGCCCAAGCTATCGCCGCTGCAAGAGCCGCAGCTAACGCGGGCGTCGTCGTCGACGATGAAGAAGACATGCCCTCCATGGACGACGCGGACGCAGACGAATCCGGCGCTGTAGGCATAGAAGTAGTCAAACGCCTGCTGGGTGCGAAAGTAATTGAAGAAGTAACCGTGCGGGCAGATGATCGCTAAAGACGTATCTGAGCGTTAAAGACGTGGCGTCGCTGCAATCCATGCCTGGCGCGAGTTGCTGGCTTAGCGCGGCCCCAGCCGTCAGCCTGCGGCCCCAGCCACCGGCCCACACGCTCAGCCGTCACCGCGCACGCCCAGCCACCGGCCCAGCCGGCTCAGCCGCCACCGCGCACGCCCAGCTACCGGCTTACGCCCCAGCCACTGGCTCGCGCAATCAACCACGGCCCCACACCCCATTAGCTGCCAATAACAACCCAAGGAGACGTAAGTGCCCGCCATTTACGAAGGCGCAGTACAAGACCTGATCGACGAACTAGGCGCCTTGCCGGGGATCGGCCCCAAATCAGCCCAGCGCATCGCCTTCCACATCCTTGGCGCCGACGCCGCCGACGTAAACCGGCTGGCCCAAGCCCTAACCGCCGTAAAAGCCAAAGTACGTTTTTGTGAAACTTGCGGAAACGTTTCGGAGGAAGAGCAGTGCAATATCTGCCGCGATCCGCGCCGCGACCAGGGGCTAATCTGCGTGGTGGAAGAGCCCAAAGACGTCGTCGCCGTTGAAAGAACCCGCGAATACCGGGGCCTTTACCACGTGCTAGGCGGCGCCATTGACCCCCTCAACGGTATCGGCCCAGATGAGCTGCGGGTGCGCCAACTATTGGCCCGGCTGACCCCACAAGTGCAAGAAGTAATCATTGCCACTGACCCAAATATCGAGGGGGAGGCCACAGCAACCTACCTGGCACGTATGCTGACCAGCATGAACGTGCCCGTCTCACGTCTGGCGTCTGGTCTGCCGGTGGGCGGCGATCTGGAATATGCTGATGAAATCACGCTCGGTCGCGCTTTTGAAGGTAGGCGCCGGGTTGAGTAACGCCAAAAAGACGCTACGCGCAGGCTAAAAACAGAAAGGACCTTTATGGCCCTGGTAGTGCAAAAATACGGAGGTTCATCCGTTGCGGATTTAGCGGCAATGCGCCGCGTAGCCGCACGGGTGATTGAACGCCACAACGCAGGCGACACAGTGGTAGTAGTGGTTTCCGCCATGGGCGACACTACAGATGAACTGTTGGATATGGCCGGGGAATTAACAGACAACCCGCCCGCCCGCGAAATGGACCTGCTGCTCAGCGCCGGCGAACGTATTTCTATGAGTCTGCTGGCCCTGGCAATCAATGAGGCTGGCGTTCCCGCAACCGCTTTCACCGGCGCCCAGGCGGGCCTGCGTACCGACGGCCAATACGGCAAGGCTTCCATTGTGGGTGTGGTGCCCGAACGTGTGGCGCGCGCCGTGAGGGAAGGCAGCGTGGCAATCGTGGCCGGCTTCCAGGGCCTGGACTACGACACTGACAATGTCAACACGCTAGGTCGCGGCGGCTCAGACACCACTGCGGTGGCGCTGGCAGCCTCCCTGGGTGCGGACGTCTGCGAAATCTATACCGACGTCGACGGCCTCTTCACCGCCGACCCGCGCATTGTTCCCACCGCCCGGCGCATCACCTCCATCTCCAGTGAGGAGACTTTGGAACTGGCCGCGCACGGCGCCAAGATCTTGCACCTACGCGCCGTGGAGTTCGCGCGGCGCTACCACGTGCCCTTGCACGTACGCTCTTCCTTCTCAGACAAGGAAGGCACCTGGATTCACACCTCCAAACAGGAAGACACCGTGGAAGCCCCTATCATCTCCGGAATTGCGCATGACCGCAGCAACGACAAGCTAACCATTGTGGGTGTGCGTGACCAGCCTGGCTTCGCTGCCCGCATTTTCTCGCTTCTGGCTGGCGCCGGGGTGCAGATTGACACGATCGTGCAGGACGTGGCCACGGCCGGCAACGGCTTCACCAACATTTCGCTAACTATCCCTGAGGGTGACGCCGCCGCCGCGCAGGAGGTGCTAGCTGGCGCCAAGGAGGAGCTGGGGATCTCTGATCTACAGTTCAACCCCAATGTGGGTACCTTGTCTTTGGTGGGTGCTGGTATGCGTTCGCACCCGTGGGTGAGCGCCAAGCTGTTTGATGCCCTGTTCCAGGCGGGCATTAACATTCACCTAATTTCTTCTTCTGAGATCCGTATTTCTGTGGTTGTCGACGACGACCGTCTAGATGACGCTGTGCGTGCTGTTCACACCGCTTTTGACTTGGATGCTGATCAGATTGAAGCCGTGGTATATGGAGGTACCGGTCGATGAGTGAGCTAAATCAGGGTTGCTGCGCGGGCCACGCTGACGGCGCGGGTGAGGCTGCCGAGCACGGCTGCTGCTCGCATGAGGCTGCAGGTGCGGCTGGTGCGGGCGCGGCTAAGCCGGCTTTTGTGGCCGACGGCGTGAACGTTGCGGTAGTGGGCGCTACCGGCCAGGTGGGCCGGGTTATGTGCGCGATGCTGGATCAGCGTGACTTCCCGGTTAAGAGCCTGCGCCTGTTCTCTTCTGCGCGCAGCGCGGGCAGCGTGGTGACTTGGCGCGGCCAGGACATCACTGTGGAGGATGTGGCCAAGGCTGATCTGAACGGCATTGACGTGGCGATTTTTAGCGCTGGCGCTACCGCTTCACGTGAGTACGCCCCCAAGTTTGCTGCCGCCGGGGCTGTGGTGGTGGATAACTCTTCGGCTTGGCGTAAAGACCCGCAGGTGCCGCTGGTGGTGGCGGAGGTTAACCCGCAGGCTCTGGCGCAGCGCCCCAAGGGCATTATCGCTAACCCTAACTGCACCACTATGGCCGCTATGCCTGCGCTTAAGGTGCTGCACGACGCCGCCGGGCTGCGTCGCTTGACGGTGTCTACCTACCAGGCGGTTTCGGGCTCTGGGCGCGCTGGCGTGAGCGAGTTGGCTGGCCAGGTGCGTGCGGTGGTAGGCCAGAACCTTGAGGGTTTGGCGCTAGATGGCCGCGCGGTTGAGTTCCCCCAGCCCCAGGTTTATGTGGCTCCGATTGCTTTTAATGCGGTGGCTTGGGCTGGTGGCGACGCCGGTGATGGCTCGGGCGAAACCGATGAGGAGCAGAAGCTACGCAACGAGTCACGTAAGATTTTGCAGATTCCGGACTTGGCGGCGTCGTGCACCTGTGTGCGTATCCCGGTTTTCAGTGGGCACGCGCTAGCTATTAACGCCGAGTTTGAGCGTGAAATCAGTGTGGAGCAGGCCCGCCAGCTGCTGGAGAACGCGCCGGGCGTGACCTATGTGGAGGTGCCCACGCCGTTGGACGGCGCGGGCCGAGACGGCACTTTTGTGGGGCGTTTGCGTGCTGACCAGGCCGCCGCGCCGGGTAAGGGCCTGGCCTTCTTCGCGGTGGGCGACAACCTGCGCAAGGGCGCTGCCCTAAACGCCGTGCAGCTTGCTGAGCTAGTCGCAGCCGAGCTAACCGCCTAGCTGGCGTTCAAAACCAAACAAGCGTTGCCCGGGGCGATTTTCATCGCCCCGGGCAACTGTTGTCTTACCCTCATGTATAAGTTATTAACAACTTGCCATGCGGTTTTCCCCGGAATGCTGCGCTTACTTTTCTTCGGCTTCAATTCTGAGCAAAAACGCTGGTGAGATCCCCGCCCTAGATGTATTTGAGCTTGTAATATGCAGATATGGCTGATCCTCTGCTTCCGATGACGCTAGGCGTTGGTGCGTCTTTAGTTAAGGTACTCCTGCAAGCTAATGACCACGTAACAGAAGCTAACTTTGTCGAGGTTGTAAAAGAAGGGCTTGGCATTCTGTCTCGCTGGGAAAACCGGGGTGATGATGCAGATGAGCAACTTGCTAAGCAGATTGCTGAAATTCTGGCATATAAGACTCGTGGCATGTATGAGGAGTGTCGTGGTAAGGGTATTGATGAGGAGCAGCTAGAGGGTGTTGTTACTGAGGTTAAGATTCTTTTCGATAAAGTCGTTGAAAATGATGAGTTACTCCTTTTAGCTGTAAACGATCCTGACAGTTTCTCTGAGGTACTTCAGGATGATATTAGGCAGCGGCGTAAAAATATTGAATCTCGACTTGAGCCCTATTTTGATAAACTTGTTGAGGCTGCGGTTGATGAGTATGTCAAGCTTGCGCCTTGGTCGCCAAAATTCCAGATCGAGGCACTTAAATACCTTGACAATAAGGTTGATGAAATTCTGAAAAACACTGTCAAGGGTTTAGAAAATGATAAAATTACTCATGAAAAACTAGATGATTTACCGAATAAAATTGCTTCGGTTGTAAAGGATCGTGATTATAGTCAGGAGCAGGTTTTGGGCCCTGACCACCCTGACACGTTAATTACTCGTAATAACTTGGCTGGTGCTTATGATTCTGTTGGTCGTTTTGGTGAGGCGATTGAGTTGTATGAGCGGGTGTTGGCTGACCAGGAGCGGATTTTGGGGCCTGATCACCCTGATACGTTAACCGTCCGCAACAACCTGGCTGGTGCTTATTACTCTGTTGGTCGTTTTGGTGAGGCGATTGAGTTGTATGAGCGGGTGTTGGCTGACCAGGAGCGGATTTTGGGGCCTGATCACCCTGATACGTTAACCGTCCGCAACAACCTGGCTGGCGCTTATAAGTCTGCTGGGCGTCTTGCTGAGGCCGTTGAGCTGTTTGAGCAGGTGTTGGCTGAGTATGGGCGTGTGTTGGGTTCTGACCACACTGACACGTTGGCGGCTCGTAATAACTTGGCTGGCGCTTATTAACATGTTGGTCGCTTTGGT
>ERZ1699244.449-NODE-449-length-16251-cov-2.961734_pt1 | contig 16251 bp, 13 predicted proteins | sample MGYA00581534_ERZ1699244 | MGnify/ENA primary metagenome ERZ1699244 (study PRJEB42319, sample SAMD00040331) | human oral metagenome | material: saliva | host: Homo sapiens | study: EMG produced TPA metagenomics assembly of PRJDB4115 data set (Metgenomic analysis of...
CTACTGACCATTTCTAACGGGGTGGGCTTGACGCCGTCGAAACCGGAAGTAAGTGCAAAAACTGAGTGCAGTGAGCCCAGCGGGCGGCAAGTCGAGACTAAGCAAACTCCCGGGGAAGCGCAGCCAGAGGGTGAGCAGATTTACCGGCTGCTGGTGGTGGGGCGTTTCTCGCGCGAAAAAGACCAGGCCACCGTCCTCAAAGCCATGCGCCACAGCCGCTACGCCTCCCAAATCCAGTTGGTTTTCGCCGGTCGTGGGCCCACAGAAAAATCCTTGCGACGCGCAGCTAGCCGTCTAGTGCACGACGGGGTGCTAAAACATGCCCCCAGCTTCGACTTTTTCGACGCCGCCGGGTTGGACGCTCAAGCTGAGCAAGCCGACCTCTACATTCACGCCGCATTCATCGAGGTGGAAGGCCTATCCTGCCTGGAGGTGCTACGTCACGGGGTGGTGCCGGTAATCGCACACTCGCCACTTACGGCCACAAGCCAATTTGCTCTAGATGCCCACAGCCGCTTCAAGGCCCGCGATCCCAAAGCCCTGGCGCGCGCCATCGACTACTGGTTTAGCGATAATGAGCGCCGGCAAACCGAGGCGCAAAAATACTTAAATATTGGCGCGCACTACGACATTAACGATTGTGTTAGTAGACTAGAGTCGGTTTACCGCAAACTGGCCTCTGGCAAAGCCAGTTAGCGAAGCATATTAGACAGCCAAAACGCTGTAGGCGCTGATCACTGTGAAGAGTGTTGAAGAGTGTTGAGCGCCAAGAAAGTGTGGCTATGACGAAGGAGCGTGCCCGTGGGGCAAGTAGAGACAACTCAACGCGAAGAATTAAGGGACTGGTTGGGGCGGTTATCCTATATTCTGCGCAGTAGCGACCATCTGCACCAAAAATTGGGGTATGTCAGGAAACAGTATAAGCAGCCTGACTATTGGCAGCCCTGGAAACTAGCCCAGTTTTTGGCTAACACCATTAGGTACTCTGGATTTGCATTATTGCTGCTTTTTGCTGTGGTTTCGATCCCGCTGGTATTTATAGCTGATGGCAAACAGTCTGGTGCCGCTAAATCACTTGTAAATGTTGCTGTTCTAATAATTTTAATCTTGCTTTATTACGGGGTATGTAAACTCACGTATTTTGTGACAGAGCGAGTATTGGTTAAAAAATTAGGCTCTGAAGCTCTAGAGCGGCAAGAGCGGATGCGTATTCGCGGTAAAGAATACTTAGTTCTACCGGTGGCGGTGGGGCACCTGGTGCCGTTCTTGCTGCTCTGGCTGATGATAGCGGCAAGCCCTTATAAGGAGCCCACCGTGGCTAACGAAACTCTGATGCTGGCTATCTGGCTTTTCGTAAACCTGCTGGTTGGCGCGGTAGCTAGTGTGGTAACGTTGCTGTTGCACAACCGCAAGGTTAGGGCACATAACGCTGCTGAAACTGCTGGCGCTGAAGCTAGAAACCTCCACAACCAGCGCGTTTATGACAGCGAAAAAGAGCTGGTGGATGAGATTAACACTCTAGTTGGAGAGTTTACAGACACCTACCTGGGTAATTTCCCTGCCGCTTACTTAAGGCCCGGAGTGGTTGACTATATGTGGCAGCTAGTTACCAACCACCGTGCTTCCACGCTCCAAGAAGCAATCAACGTTTATGAAGCTGACGCACGTCAGCAGCAGCTGGCCGATCAGCAGCGCGCGATCCTTGATCGCCAAAATCAGATCCTTGCGCAGCAACAGTATGCAAACACTGTGCTAGTAACAAACATGATAATGAACCACTAAAAAGCTCAGAAAAGCTTTAGTTAAGGTTCGTGTTGCGCACGGCGTTTAGGTTCCGACGCCGCTAGTTAAGTCTTGTTTCAGGCCCGCGCCTGGAGCGCAGGTCTAACCGCTGGCAGGGGTTGGTTACGCCGCTCTGCCAGTGGTAGATTATGGCGTCAGTCACCGTGAAAGTGTTGACTATAGGAAAGGAATCTTAGACATGGGGGAGTCTGAACAGCTAACTCAGCGCGAGGAGCTTAAAAACTGGTTAGGACGCTTGTCCTATATCTTGCGTCGTAGCGACGAGCTACACGAGAGCCTCAAAGCTATCCGCGAGCAGTATCGTTACGCCGACTATTGGCAGGTCTGGAAGCTACCCCAATTTTTCGCCAATACGGCCCGCTGTGCTTCGTGGGTATTTGTGGTATTCCTTGTGGTAGTTTTCGCTGAGGTTGCCAAAGGAAGTCTTGTGGCAGCTGTGTACATGATTGTCATGATCGGGCCCTGGACTATTGGCCTCTACTTCGGCATACACAAGCTTTCTCGTCATGCAGCCAGGAGAATCCTGGTAGCTAAGCAGGCTGGCTCCATTAAGGGCGGCAAAGACTACGCGCGTTTGAAAGCTTGCGAAAAAGAACACTTTGTTTCGCTGACAATTGTTTCAAACCTGGTACCATTATTGCTGGCCTGGACGCTGCTGGGTTTGTTAATTTCCCTCGGGTCCAAAAACCCCACGATGAATATGCTGCTTACGCTACTGTGGCTATTTGGCAACCTGGTTGTAGCCGCGCTGATCGCTGCCATTATGCTCGTGGTGCATAATGCAAAAGTTAAGCGCCACAACGCCAGGGAAGAGGCGGCCACTGACGCTCGCGAAGTCCATAATGAGCAGGTTCACGGGCTTGAAAAAGCAGTAGTAGATGAGATTAACTCCCTAGTAGGGGAATATCGGGATAACTATCAAGGTAAATTCCCAGCAGCATATTTGCTAGCAAATGCTGTGGCCCACATGTGGCAGTTAGTTGATAACTATCGTGCCTCTACCCTGCAAGAAGTGGTCAATGTTTATGAAGGCGATATGCATCGTCAACGCATTGAAAATCAGAATCAAGCAATGCTCAACAACCAGCTACGCATGCTTAACAACCAAGAACGCATTGTTGCTGAGCAACGATACACGCGCTGGGCAGTAACCAGTGCAATTGCCCTTACCCGAACCCGACGTGCCTAGCTAAAAACAGTCGCAAGTGTAGCCTGTTGAACTAGAGTGAAAGGTAAAATCACCCTATGCATCAACTAGATCCTGACGCAGCTAATCCAGTCTTGTTACAGGCTTTTGCCTGGGACTTAAACGCTGATGCCAGTCACTGGCGCCTGCTAGCTGACAACGCCCAGCTACTGGCAGACTCCGGGGTTACTGCAGCCTGGCTGCCGCCCGCCTATAAAGGACACACCGGCATAGAAGACGTCGGCTATGGGGTCTATGACCTCTATGACCTGGGCGAATTTGACCAAAAAGGCTCCATCCCCACCAAGTATGGCACTAAGGATGAGTACCTGGCCGCCGTCGACGCCCTGCACAGCGCCGGCATCTCAGTGGTGGCAGACATCGTACTTAACCACCGCATGGGCGCAGATGAGCTAGAGAACGTAAAAGCCATGCAGGTGGACCCCTATGACCGGCGTCGGATCATTGGCGGGCCTGAAGACATTCGGGTATGGACCCGCTTTACCTTCCCCGGGCGCAATGGCAAATACTCTGACTTCATCTGGGATCACACCTGTTTTAAGGCTGTGGACTGGGATGATGCGCGCCAGCAAACCGGCCTGTGGCTCTTTGAAGGCAAGTCCTGGAACCAGAACGTTGATGACGAGCTGGGTAACTACGACTACCTAATGGGGTGCGACGTGCACGTATCTGACCCTAAGGTGCATGAAGAGCTCGACACCTGGGGGCGCTGGTATGTGCAAACCACCGGCATTGACGGCCTGCGCCTAGATGCGCTTAAGCACGTGGGCGCTGACTTCTTCGCGCTATGGCTACCCAAGCTGCGCCAGCGGACCGGCAAGGCGCTGCCGGCGGTAGGGGAGTACTGGTCGCGGGATGTGAACGTGCTGCGTTCATACCTGGCTACTGTACCCTACATAAGTCTGTTTGATGTGCCTTTGCACTTTAAACTATTTTATGCATCATGCTCGAATGGTGAAGTGGATTTGGGTGCATTGTTTAATGACACTTTGGTAGCGGCGGATCCTGAGCGCGCGGTTACCTTCGTGGAAAACCATGACACTCAGCCGGGCCAGTCGCTAGAGTCGCCGGTGCAGGCTTGGTTTAAACCCTCCGCTTACGCGCTGATTTTGCTGCGTGAACAGGGGATGCCTTGCGTGTTCTGGGGCGATCTGTTTGGCACTCCCGAAACGGGGGACCTAGCTGCGGTTACTGAGCTGCCGGTTTTGATGAATATCCGCCACTTCTTGGCGTACGGCCCCCAGCACGACTACTTCGACGACGCCGACGTGGTGGGCTTTACCCGTGAAGGTGACGACTACCGCCCCGCATCGGGTGTGGCCGTGCTGTTCTCAGATCGCCGGGCCGGCACCAAGCGCATGTATGTAGGCCGGGCACACGCCGGCTCCTACTGGACGTGCATGATTGGCGAGCAAGACACTGTCCAGGTGGATGAGGAAGGTTGGGCTACTTTCCCGGTCAGTGACGGGGGCCTGAGTGTTTATGTGCCCTCTGTGGCCCGTGAGCTGCTCGATTACGGCCAGGATAAGCTCACCCGCCCGCGTAATTAAGTGCCGACGGCGCAGTGCCGACGGCGCAGTGCTGACGTCGCAGTGTTGACGACGCAGTGCGACGCCGCCTCTCGGTTAGGCTCGACGGCGCACCTACTGTTGTGGGCTCGACGCCGTAAGCTCCCGTTGGCTTTCGTGGCCAGCGGGAGCTAAAACTGGGAGCTAGCTAGCCCAGTAACTTAGATTCTGACGAGCCCCGGAATCTAAAAAATCTGCAAGCAGCTCGTTGACCTGATCAAACTCGATCAAGAAGCCGTCATGGCCGTGAGCAGAGTGAATTAGGGCGTAGCTGGCGTTAGGGATCAGACCAGCCATGCGCTTGACCTGGGCGGGGAAGAAAAGACGGTCACTGTCTACCGCGATACACAGCGTTTTAGCGGTAACCGTGCGCAGCGCAGAACGCAGCCCGCCGCGTTCACGCCCCACGTTGTGGCTGATCATGGTGCGACACAGGGCCACGTAAGAGCCTGCATCAAAACGACGCACCAGCTTTTCGCCGTGATAATCCAGGTAAGACTCCACCGCCAGGCGTCCACCGGTTAGCGGATCCTCAGCGTTTTGCGGCAGGCGCCCAAAACGCTCATCGAGCTCATTGGGACAACGGTAGGTGGTGTGGGCGATCTGACGGGCTAGTGCCAGCCCCGCTACCGGGCCGACGGCGTCGTCGTAATAATCCCCACCATTCCAGTGCGGATCAAGCTGCACCGCACGAATCTGAGTGTGAGCCCAAGCTGCCTGCTCAGCGGTAGTTTGGGCACCTGAAGCAACCATCACCAGGCGTTCTACGCGCCTAGGATACATGGTGGCCCACTCGATAGCGCGGTGACCTCCGAGTGAGGCCCCCACAACCGTGTTCCAGCGCTCAATCCCCAACAGATCCGCCAGGCGAGCCTCTGCGCGCACCTGATCGCGGGTGGAAATCACTGGGAAACGCGAGCCGTAAGGGGTGCCGTCCTGAGCAATAGAAGCCGGGCCGGTAGAGCCCTGACAGCCACCCAGCACGTTAATGGCAACCACAAAGTAGCGGTTAGTGTCGATAGCCAAATCCGGGCCCACCACCTGCGACCACCAACCGGCAGTAGGCTGACCAGGCTCAGTCTCGCCAATAACATGGGCGTCGCCGGTGAGGGCATGCTCAATCAAAATGGCATTGGAGCGGTCTTCGTTAAGCTCGCCCCAAGTCTCATAAGCGAGCGTAATTGCCGGCAAAATAGAGTCATTTTCGAGGCGCAAATCGCCCACATTAGCGAAGCTACGACAAGCACGTGGGTCGGTGATTTTCCAAGCGCCGGATACGGGGGCAGGCGGAAGCTGACGGTTGTGGTTCATGGGAATGCCTTCTAAATCTGGGCGCGCAGGGGCGCAAAATTACAGATGCGATAACGCTCGCCAAGGCACGCAGATGTGGCTCAGCGAGCGTTCGGCATTCGTCCCATGAGGGGTAGCAGAGGTAGGACGGCGAAACGAAGAGTAGGTAGCACAAAGCCAGGGCACACCAGCGCCCGGGTTGAGCTAGCTACTTGCGTCACAGTTATCTCCAATTACGTCCAATACCGCGTTAATTGTCTTAAGCATAACGCGAGTACGTCAAGGATGTAAGCTCACAAAGTCTGGAGGATCACTCTAGCGGCTAGCTGGCGAGTGTGTGGAGGTGGTGCTAGCAGTGGCTGAGGCAGTCTTGCGTTTGAGCAAGATGAACACTAGCGTTGCCGCAGCCAAAATAATTGCGATGATGACAATAATGCCTGCGTTTACTAGATCCTGGACGGTGTCAGCCTTAGCGGTAGTTGATGTAGGACTTGAGGTGGTTGCGCCAGGGAAGTAGCTGGCAGCCTCGCTATTTAGCTCTACAGTCCCTTGCACCACACCGTCTGGCATAGTGGCTTTCATGAGGTAGGTGACTCTGTCTTTGTCGACTTCTTTTTCTCTGTTGTATCCAGTTCCTGGAGCCCCGTTATCGGTAGTTAAGCCAAAAGTAACGGTGGATTTGACTGGTAGCTCTACCTTCATCCATTCTGCGGAGGGACTAAAATCCGGATAATATTTTTTCAGGAATTCTAGAGAATGCAAAGTTGGGTTTTCTAGGCGGACCGAGTACAGGTTGTTACCCTTAGGGGTTAGCTTGAATACCGCAGATTGGTTTGCCTTAAAATGCCCTTGGATTATGCAAATGCCTCCAGTGTCGCTACCGTATCCTTTAGTCGATGAATATAAGGCTTTATAGTTGCGATGTTTCTGAACGCAATTATCTTCAGTGACATGCTCTCCACTGACCCCTATGGTCTCGATAGTGCTGCCGTCGTCTAGTAACACATAGCTAAAATTTGGGGTTCGTGTGTGTTCAGATGCGGTTGTGGGAGGCATTATTGCGGCTGTTACCCCTAGTAGCGCTAGGGTCATGAGTGCACTAAATAAGCGGCGCATGAGTATCCTCGGTGAATATAGAAAAGTCGGCTATAGCAGCAGTATAGCTGCTATAGCCGAGTGTTAGTTGCCGGCGGTGATGTCACCAGTCAAAGAAGCTATTATCGTTGTCGCAACTGCTGTCGCTGCCACTATCGTAACTATTGTCATCGTTATAGTCGTAGTCGCCGCTATCGCTATCGTAGCTGGTGTCGTCGTCGCTAATGTCGTAGTAGTTGCTAACGCCGTCACTTCCAGATAGCCAGCTCATGGGTGATGCATTAAACCTAGGCTGAGGTTTACGAGCTGAGTCTTTCGAATTTCCAGCTATCATAATTAAAAACATGCCTGTTGCAACGAAGACTATAATTACGGCAAGAGGTATAAACCTAGAATCCATATCTTGCTGTTCCTGGCTATAGCCGGAATTATCGTAAGACTGGCTACTGTAACTATTATCGCTGGTCGAATCGTCGTAAGACGGATCTTCGTAGGTGTCATTGTTGGGATCATCGTAGGAGTGATCGCTGTCGTAATTGTTGTAATAGCGGTTGTAGTAATTAGAACTTCCTGAACGAGAGTTAGAACGCCCCAACCAAGAGTTACGTCGTGAAGAAGAACCAGAACCGCTGGAATTAGAGCCCCCAGAACTTGAACGGCGCGAGGAAGAGCCAGAACCGCTGGAACTTGAACGGCGCGAAGAAGAGCCAGAGGAACTGCGTCCGCTTGAACCTCCGCTGTTGCCTCCACGACCTACCGGGACCGCATTACGCCCCGTTGTGGCTGCGCCAGAAGTCGACTGGCTGCCGCTCACTGAGGTGCCTGAGATTGGGGTAATAGAACTGCGAGCAACGCTGGCGCTAGCACTAGGAACGCACAGGCACACAGCTGCGGCAGTGGCCAAAGCCAGTAAAGCATGTTTGCGAAGTTGCGTATTTAATTTAGTGGCAGAAAGGGGTGAAAACACGCTCACGGTTATTCCTGAGGTAGTGCTGATGTAGTTAAAACTAGTTCCTAATCAGAATAACCGTTGCTCTAGAGGTGGGCATCGGGGAATTATCCCCGCCGCCACAGTTTCACTTGCCTAACGAGGGAATACAAAGATAATCCAGCTAAGATAAAAAGTGCGATTTTCAGGTTCTTGTCTTTTTTGTAGTCATCGTCATCAGAGTAGCTGCTGTAACTAGAGCCTACGTGGCCTGAGCTAGAGTGTCGTCGCCCAGAGTTGTGGTGCGAAGAACCCGATCTGGAGTGCCCTGAGCTGTGCCCGCCACTGTGCCCACCGCCGTGACCGCCGCCATGGCCACGCGTGGGGACCCTGTTATGACCAATAGCTATGCTCACAACAGAAGTTGATTGGCTGCCACTTACTAAGGTACGTGAGCTAACGGCTGTGCGCGCAACGCTGGCGCCGGCGCTGGGAACGCACAGGCATACGGCTGCGGCAGTGGCCAAAGGTAACAAAGCGTGGTTGCGAAATTGCATATTTAAATTATCTGTAGATATTTTCGCTCGAAAAATTATGGTTAGGCTTCGCTCATTGCTTTAAGCACGCCACCCACTACTACTAAACCTACTAATACAGCTAATATGATTAAAGTTGTGCGCTTTGAAAATTCGATTCCTAGTCCCTCGCTGTCGTCATAGCGGTGGTAATTGTAGTAGTCGTCGTAGTCGTCATAGTAATAGTTGTTATAGTAATTGTTGCCGTAGCGGTTGTAGTAATTAGAGCTACCTGAGCGCGAGTTTGAATAACCTTGCGAGTTGGAGTTACCGGAGTAGTAGTTCGAGTAACCCTGAGATCCTGAGTTGCTTGAGTAAGGATCGGAATAGCCGCGTGAGCTGGAGCTACCAGAACTAGACCCTGAGTAGCCCTGAGAATTTGAGTTGCCGGAGTAGCCTTGTGAACTGGAGTTACCGGAGTACCCCTGTGAACTGGAGCTGCCAGAGTTGGATCCTGAATATCCACGCGAGTTGGAATTTCCAGAGTAACTACGGGAGTTAGAGCCCCTGGAGTTGGAGCTACCTGAGCGCGAGCTGGAGCGCCCAGAACTGGAACTGCGACGTGAAGACCCTGAACTGGAACTTTTTGAGCTATGACGTGAAGAACTTCTGGAGCTAGAGCGTCCGGAACTTGAACTTCCAGAGCGCGAGCCGCTAGAGCGAGAGCTGGAGCGCCCAGAACTGGAACTGCGACGTGAAGAAGAACTAGAGGAACTGCGCCCGCTTGAACCTCCACTGCTGCCTCCACGGCGTGCCGGAGCCACGCTACGGCCAATTGCTGTGGTTAAGCTAGAACTTGACTGGCTACTGCTTACTGAGCCGCTTGAAATTGAGCTGACAGCAGTGCGTACAACGCTGGCACCGGCGCTAGGTACACACAGGCACACGGCTGCAGCAGTGGCCAAAGCTAGCAAAGCGTGTTTGCGAAGCGGCGTATTTAATTTAACTGCAGAGATGGGCAAAAATGTGCTCACGGCTATTCCTGAGGTAGTAGTGATTTAGTTAGAGGTCGTGCCTGAGCAGATAGCCAGGCTCAACCTAACTGTCAGTGGCTACACGCGCGGCGGGTAATTCGGGTAACCAGGCGACGGCATAACCGCTTTGGTTGCCTTGTTTTTACGCGCAATAAGAACCGCGCACAACACTGCAGCAATTACCCCAATCGCAACAACGGCTATCAACACATACATGACAGTGTTGTCTTTAGTGGAAGAAGTAGACTGCGCTGCGTTAGTAGTGAGTGTTGGTGTAGCAGACTCAGTTGTAGCATAGCTGCTTGCGCTAGGGGTAGGTGCTGGGGAGTCACCCCCATATACGCGGAAGTAGGTGGCGGCGCTAGCGTCTAGTTTTACGGTTCCCGAAGCCTCCACATTAGGGGTAGAGACAGCCCAGTCATATTCGATGAAGGTGTTGTTAAGGATTGGGCGCGTATAGTCATAGGTTTTGGTGTCTAGACTAGAACCTTGCGGCAGGCTTAGCGTCACATATTTAGTGGTAAGCGTGTAGTCTGGGAAATACTTTTTAGCAGTTTCCAGATACTGCACATCTAGGCTCTTAAAAGACAAAGAGTACTTATCGTCACCCAACGGAGTTAACTTAATTGCTTGCGAGTCGCTGGGCAAAATTTCCCGGGTGATGGTGCAGAAAGTCTGGTCTTGCTCCTGGCCATACTCAACTTGGAAAAGACTCGTAGCGTTAGTCTTAGTGCAGTTTTCTTTGGTTACACCAGAGCCGATCACCTGCACACCTTCTAGGGTGTAACCGTCAGGGAACAGCTTGTAAACGTAGGCGACGGTTAGCTCTGTATCTGCTGCAGATGTGGCTGGCATCAAAGCTGCACATGTGCCTAATAAGCTAAGCGCCATTAGCGCATTGAGTATACGACGCATCATTGCTCATCCTCATTGAGTTACTGCAAACAACTGTGAGTGCAGTATATTTTATTAACGGCGCAGGGCTGGCGGGTATTAAGTCTCAAATACTCCGCCAGCCCTGCTAGAACACTTTACTTAGTGTTCCAACCATAATCCTTGGGATCATAGTTTTGCCAACCATTATTCTGGTTGTAGTTATTGTTTTGGCCGTAACCGTTTTGTGAGTAGCCGTTTTCATTGTAACTACCCGCGTTATAGCCATCTTGGCCGTAGTTACCTTGACTGTAACCACTCTGGTCGTAGCCACTAGAGGCGTAACCGTTTTGACCATCGTAACTGCCGGCGTCGTAGTTACTGGTGCCGTAGTTACCGCCACCATAGCTGCTCTGCCCATAGCTACCAGCACCGTATCCGCCCTGATCGTAACCGGTTTGTCCGTAACCAGTCTGGCCGTAGTTACCGGCAGAGTAATTTCCGTCAGAGTAGCCTCCCGCCGAGTAGCCTCCGGGAGAGTAACCTCCTGCAGAATATCCACCCGCGTTATAGCTGCCATCAGGCGAATAACCATTAGGGTCATAGCCGCTCGGTCCGTTGCCGTAAGGAGCGTATTGGTCCTGCGCATAGGCGTTTTGGCGAGCGCGCCAGATAAATACAAAGACGAAAATGAGCACCACTGCCAATAATGCAAACATGATCATGGCCGTGCGATCAGTCATGGTCGAGTTTGAGCTTCGGGATCCGTGGTGGTGATGGTAGTAGTGGTAACGCGTGCGATAGCCTGAACGATAGCTTGAACGCCTGCGAGAAGAGCGGCTTCTGCTGCCTCGGCCCCTGCCGCCGCCACGACGGGCATGAATGTTGGAACGCCCGGTTGAATTATCGACGCGTTCACCTACCCCAGTAGAGAGCTCAGTCTCCCCAGTAGAGATCCCAGCCTCGCTCAACCCGTTAGCGGCTAGCTGGCTAGAGACTAACTGGGTTGAGCTGACTGCGACACTTGAGGCATCAGTGAAAGTATGCGCGGCAGCTGCGTCTGCGCTTGGAACGCACAGACACGCGGCCGCAGCTACAGACAGTGCTAACAGCGCTTGTTTACGTAGCGGCTTGCGGCTTTTAGCTGCAGCTGCGCGCGCATTCCTATTCACTGTGAATCCTGGTTTTAGTTGTTCTGGTTGAAACGCGGGTACTGGCGAGTGGGAGCCAGGCCCTCGTCTTGCCCCAGGCGGATAGTGGGGTAGTAGTCCTCAGCGTCGCCACCAGCTGCCGGCGCGGCGTCGTAATCCTGCGGCTGAGCGGGGGTTACCTGCGGGGGCAGGACGACGTCGTCACCAGCTGAGCTGGAAGGAAGCGGCTGGGCGGGGGTTGCGGGCTGAGCCGGGGTTGCGGGCTGGCCAGCAAAGGGGCTGCCGGCCGCAGCGGACTGAGCTGAGGGAGCTGCCGCGTATCCCGCTGACGGAGCTGACGGGTTCGGGGACTGATAGCCGCCCTGGGCAGCGCCGTTTTGGGTGGGGCCACCCTGAGCAGCACCGGGGCCACCCTGGTAACCGCCTTGCGGGTAGCTAGGGGCTGCAGGAGCGCTAGGAGCTACCGGAGCAGAGTTGCCGGCCGGAGCGTTAGGACCACCATAGTTAGGGCCGCCAGCAGGACCGTTAGGGGCGCCATAGTTGGGGCCACTTACCGGACCATTGGGTCCGCCTACAGGGCCGTTGGGGCCGCCGTAGTTGGGGCCACCAGTACCCATGCCACCAGCGGGGGCGCCGGGGCCAGCGGGGCCAGAGGGACCACCAAAGTTATTGGGACCATAGCCGGGGCCAGCAGGGCCACTGGGGCCAGCCGGGCCGCCAAATCCAGGGCCGTTAGGGCCAAAGCCGGTGCCGGGAGCGCCCGGGTAGGGGCCGAAGTTAGCCTGGTTGTTCTTCTTGCCGTTCTTCTTGACCACCAGCACAGTGGCGATGACACCGATAACCGCAATCACGGCCACAACAGCAGCAACGATGTAAAGCGTGGTGTTGTCGTCGTCAGAGCTGGAGCTAGAACTGCTGGAGGTCTGCGCAGTTGAGGTGGCGCTAGGCGCGGGGGTGGCACCCTTCTGATCGCTGGTAGGCGAGTCGCTGGGGGCGGGGGAAGTGGTGGAGTTCTTAGAACCGCCAGAGCCGCCGGAGTTGCCATTCAGATCGCCGATACCAAGATCGTCACTGTTGGAGCCACCGCCACCGTTGGAGCCACCGCCACCGTTGGAGCCGCCGCCACCGCTAGAACCGTTGAAGTTGACGGTACCTGAAGCTTCAGGAGTATAAGTGCTTGTATCCCAGCCGTAGACATCACTGCTAGCGGTGCCTGCTGTTTGAGCTCCATCAGCCGTAACGTTCGAGCCCTTGGGGACCGCGAGCATGGTTCCTACTAGCTTGATATCCAAGCCACTTTTGCCTTCTACGATGCTTTTAAGAGCGTATGAATAGCCCTTAAACTTAAAGTCGTAAGAGCTGGAAGTCTTATTGGTGACAGTGACCCCTAGAGGCCGCGAAGTAGAACTGTAGGTCTTGTAAATTAAGCACGTAGAGCCTGAGGATTTGGGCGAAAAGTATGCTTGGTAGTCGCCGCTAGCCTGGCAATCAGATTTACTCAATGACCCAGTCTCATCGTAGACCATTATGCCCTGGTTGATGCTTCCCTTCTTGTCCATTATGGTGATGGCATAGCCCTCATAACTGTCTGCCGCAGTTGCTGCAGGGGCAAGTAAGCAGGCAAGTATGAGTGCCAATACTCCTGTTAATGCTGACAATCTTGCGCGCATCTGTGTGTCCTCTTCTGTATGCCGCAGGTGCGGCTAGTAAAGCTGGGCCTGGTCTTATAGATCTCTATATAGATCGGGCCCAGCTCTATCCTAGTGTCGTAGGGCTAAAAATATCTTGAGTTTTCTTGGGGGATAACTCCCCTTAGTGGTTTGTGCCGGTCCCGTTACCAGGCCCGTAAGGGGCCGACGGCGGCTGGTTTCCGGGGTTGTAAGGGGCCTGGTTGCTTGGCGCTGAGGGGGCCGACGGCGGCTGGTAGTTGGAGGTTGAGGGGGCCGACGGCGGCTGGTAAGGCTGCTGCTGGCCTGAGGAGGGCTGGGGCCTGTAACCGCCTGGATAACCGCCCTGGGGTGCGCCAAAACCCGCGCCCCGAGGGCCTGGGCCAGTGCTGGGAGCGCCTGGGCCGGTTGAACCAAAGCCTGCGCCAGGACCACCCGGACCACCGGGGTAAGCCCCCGGGTAAGGGCCGGGATAAGTGGGGCCAGTAGGCTGCTTTTTCTTGTTTACAAGCACAATTGCAGTGATTGCGCTGGCTGCGAGTACCACTACAGCAACGCCGATCCCAATGTACAAGGCAGTGTTGGAATCTGATTTGTTGCTAGCTAATGCGTTAGCAGTGGCACTAGGAGTAGCCGATTCGCTGGTGGGGCTGGGGGTGGCTGACTCAGTGGTGGGTGTGGGAGTGGGCGATTCGCTTTCAGAAGGATCACTATTCCCCGTGATGTATTGTGCTGCAGAAGCATCTAAGGTAGTGGTCCCCTTGACATAAATAGAGGAGCTTACATCATCCCACCTATAAATATCGTATTTATCATTACTATCGTTTGTTGCCTTTTCCACCCCGGATGAGAAGGTAGTACCTTTAGGCATACCAAGGCTGATGCTTGTGAAGTTTAGTGTGCGGCCAGAAAACAGACTTTCAGCTTCTGACTTGAGTGAGGAAAAAGACAGGGCAGTGAACCTAAAGGAATACTTGTTATCTCCCAGCGGAGTTAATTGAATCGATAGCGCCCCATAAAGTTTTTCTGGCTTATATTGATAACCAACCGTGCAAGTACCGTCGCTTTCATCATAAAGTGGCTGATATGTTGAGGACTTACAATCCTCAGCGGTGGCGCCTGAAACAGAGATTCCCTCTAGGAATGTGCCGTCTGATTTCATGCCGGCTATATACTCTGCCTCCAGCTCTTCTGCGGCGGCAGTGGGTGCAATCGCGCCTGTGACGGCCAGTGTTAAGAGTGCCATTAATGCTGTCAGTTTGCGACGCATAATGTTCCCTCCTCGGATGATTGATTATTTAGAGCATAGCGCATGGGGCGCCTAACTTTTTACGCCTGTGGATAGTTTGGGTCTGATCCGTAAGGTGGCTGGCCCTGGCCAGGCTGATACGGTGGCTGAGGCGCTCCAGGAGTCAGTGGCGCTCTCATACCAGGCCTACTTGCGGCAGGATAGGGGTTGTAGCTGGGGGTTGCGCTCTGCCTCTTCTTAATAATTACGACGGCGGCAATTGCGATCGCTGCAATTACTACTGCTGCAATGGTGATACCTACATACAAGCCAGTGTTGGAACCTGAATCCTTAGCCGGGGCTGTGGCGCTAGTGCTCTGAGTGGGCATAGCTGAAGTGGCAGGGGTGGGGGTTGAAGATTCTGTTGTTGCGCTGGGAGTAGGCGTGGGTGAGGGAGTGCCAGCCGCTAAGTAGCCTGCCACAGAAGCATCGAGGGTGGTGGTGCCCGTTACTGACATTAACGGACTGTATTCGGTCCAGCGATAGGCGTCAGTATCGGTGTTGTCTAATTTTGTGGCATTACCTTTACCGTTGGTGATAACACTACCTACAGGTAAGGCTAAAGTAAGCCTGGTGATCTTGATGCTATCGCCTCGATACACATCGTGGGCAAGTGCCTCGTAGTCGCTGACAGAAAGAGTGCTGAACTCAAAGGAATAGCTGGTACCGCCATTTGAGGTTAGCTTAAGCGTAAAGGCTTTGTTGATCCTCTCGCCTTTAAAAGTCACTCCAATCAAACAAGCCTTGCCTTCAGGATCGTAAGTAGGCTTGTATTTCGTGGATTTGCAGCTTTCTTCAGTTACGCCTCTAACAGCAATGAATTCCGTGATAGTGCCGTCGCTAGAAAGCTGGGTTACATATGATCCCTCGTATTCCTGTGCGGTGGCGGTAGGTGCGATCATACCGGCGCCTGCCAGCATTAAAAGCGCCATTAAAGCTGTCAATTTACGACGCATGTTATTTCCTTCCCTGGTAGTGACTATTTTGTTGCCTAGGTACCGATATTTAGCTACGTGGATAATTCGGGCCACTGCTGTATGGCGACCGCTCTCGACTTGTAGGAGCTTGCCCGTTATGGGGTGAGCTGGGATAGGGGTGTAGAGTATTAGGTCCACCAGGGGAAGAAAATTGAGGTTTAGCTGGCTTTTTGTGTCTCTTGGAAAGCAGAACAGTCGCCATGATCCCAATCGTGGCAACTAGGCCGCCCACAATCATGGCAAGCAAGAGACTGTTGTCGGCTTGCCTAGAGGTTTTCTTGACACTCAGTGCAGTAGGAACAGCTGAAACTGGGGGAGCCGACGAAGCCTTACCAGTGCGTTTAGTTAGGCCAGTGGTGGTCTCGCCGGTAGCAGACGGGGTGCTTTGTGGGCTTACGCCAGAGTTGATCGTAGGGGCGCCATCTGCTGAGGCGGCCAGTTCCATAGTCCCTGTTACGGTAGCTGCACCGGTGTCAGTGGTGCTCCCATTCCAAGTGTAGTAAGCATATTTATTATCTTTGCTTTCCGCCGGAGAAAGTGTTTTAGTGACTACTTTTGCCCTCAGTGGGATAGCGAGTACAGTACTAGTAACGTTAAGATCGTTGACATTTATCTCAAGACCAGCCGCGATTTTAACGCGCATGGCAACTGAGTTTGGTATAAACATAAAATTGATATTATTTTTTGAACTGTTGGGGGTTCTTAACAGGGCTGCAAGGTATTCGTTCTCATCATAGTACTGATAGAACATGCATTCGCTTTTACTACCTGATTGGCTGAAATCAGCAGTGTAATCATCAATATCGTCGCAATTGGAGTCATTGATAGTGCCGTCAGTGCTACTAAGAGATATTG
>ERZ1699244.461-NODE-461-length-16074-cov-3.474008_pt1 | contig 16074 bp, 8 predicted proteins | sample MGYA00581534_ERZ1699244 | MGnify/ENA primary metagenome ERZ1699244 (study PRJEB42319, sample SAMD00040331) | human oral metagenome | material: saliva | host: Homo sapiens | study: EMG produced TPA metagenomics assembly of PRJDB4115 data set (Metgenomic analysis of...
GTGATATCACTGTGGAGGGGACTATCACCAATACCTCCACTGGGACGCTATCTGGCTTTGATATGCGCGTATCGCTGCAGTCACGCTCCCAGAGCTCAGTGGAGCTGCTTAAAGACTGGCTGGTGTTTGACGACAGCTCCTACAGCTATGTAGCCCACACTGAGCAGCTAAACCACTCCCTGGCAGCGGGCGCCTCTATGCGTTTTTCGCTAAACATTCGCGCCTCGCAGCTTCCCAGCGCTGCCGGCAATAACTGGGGCGCGCGCGGCATGGAAGTGACCGTAACTTCCGGTGAGCTAGTTAGTAGCGACCGCGCCATTGCGGTGTGGTCACCCAACACCCAGGTGCAGCCCACCAAAGTCACTGCGGTAATCCCCCTCACCGCCTCAGCTATGCAGATGCGTGAGCTACTGGCCTTGCAGTCAGGGGCAGCCTTTACCCCCAGCCAAAGTGATGGTTTTAGCCCCAACGCCTGCATCACCGGTGACAAGGTAGACCTCAAACTTGCCACCACCCAGATGCGTACACGCACTATCGAAATACTTAACGCTGCTAATAGTCAGACAATTGTGGCTGTAGACCCCTACCTGCTTTCTGCCCTAGGCGCCACTGCCGCAGCGGTTAACCAAAAAACCGCAGACGCTACCCCTAGCGCTACGGCCAGCCCAACTGCTAGTGCCCCGGCCACCGCCTCTGCAAACACTGAGAATTCCACGCCTAGTGCCACCGCTAGCGCCACTCCTAGCGCCTCAGCTACCCCTGCCCCCACTCAAAGCTCCACCCAGAACGCAAAAGCAGTTGAGGCCCAGCAAGTCGCGGCCCTTAACCAGGCCCTAGCTGGCGCTCTAAAACGCGGGGGCATCATCGCCCTGCCGCCTATGGACGCCGACCTGGTTGCCCTTAGCCATGTCAGCACTGGAGCCAGCCAAATCAGGGAAGCTATCAACCAATCTAAAGCCATGGTTGGTAAGGACCAGCTGCTAAGCGGGGCCCGTGCAGACGTAGCTATTTCCTCGTCGCTAGAGCTAGACCAAACCTACCTGGACGCGGTAAAAGGACAGGTGAGCACGGTTATCTCGCCGCCTGACGCGCTATATCCAGCTGGGGATTTGGACTACATTCCTGACTCCACAGCTTTCCTCAACAACCAGCGTGTACTAATCCCTGATCAGACCCTGTCAGAGTCTGTTTCTGGGGTGCTAACCACCTATGAGGGCTTTTTAGGTAACCTAACCGACTTTGACGCACGTCAGCTGGCGCGCGGCACTACGGCTGTTATCACCCGTCAGCGCCCGGATCAGGTGCGCCACGTTTTGCTGCTGGTAGAGCGTGACTCTGCCTCCAATATGGATGTTAAGGACCTAAACGACCGGCTTTCGGCCATAAACAACAGCTGGTCCACCCCGGCCCCACTGACTGAACTGGAACAGTTGGCTAGCACTAAAGCTAGCGACGGCACTGAGATTGAACGCGAACCTCTGCCTGTCAGCTCCACTGACCCCTACCGCATCAACGAGCAAGAACTAGCCACCGCCTCCAAAACTGTTAGCACCACCCAAAACATGGTGTCTATCTACAATGAGCCCGCAAAAATCGCTGGCTCTACCCTGCGTCTAACTGAGGTGGCTACGTCCTCAGCTTGGCGTCAAGGTAAGTTCATGGTGGTTATCGACGACGTCGGCTGCCGCAATAAGATCATCGGCAATATGCTGCGCACCCTGCCCAGCTCCACCATTAACCTCATTGACTCCTCCGCGCACCTACCTGTGCGCGTCTCTAACGACACTTCGCAACCCGCCAAGGTCACTATCCATTTACGCCCTTCGCGTTCGCTACTGCGTTCCAAGGGTGACACCACTGCAGTTATTCCGGCTAACTCCCAAACCACTGTGATGGTGCCGGTAAATGCCGTCGGTAGCGGTGATATTGACGTCAAGGTTTCTATGAAGAACGCCTTGGGGCAGCCGGTAGGTTCCAGCTCCACTGTGCATATGCGTGTGCGCGCCAACTGGGAAAGCTGGTTTACCTGGGGCTTAGGCAGTGTATTTAGCGTGCTTATGGTGGCCGGTATCGTCAGGACGGTACACCGTGGTCGCCGTGTGGTGATCTCAGAAGGGTAAGTAATGGCAAAAGCACCAACACTGGCGCGCTCTAGCGCAGTCATGTTTATGGGTACGCTAGCTTCCCGCATGTTGGGGCTGGTGCGTAACGCCATGCTGGTGGCCGCGCTGGGTGCTACCGGATCGGGCGCTGCTGACGCCTTCACGGTGGCCAATAACGCGCCCACCATGATCTATAACCTGCTGGCTGCCGGCGTACTAAACGCTATTTTGGTGCCGCAAATTGTGCGGGCGCTACGTCAAAAAGCCGGTGAAGAATTCATTAACCGGTTAATTACCACCGCTGGCGCCCTGCTGGCGGTGGTTACCGGCGTATTGACGGTAGCTGCCACCATAGTGGTAACTATTTATGGTTCCCAATTAGGTCAATGGCATGGTTTAGCTACCGCGTTTGCCTACTGGTGTTTGCCACAGATTTTCTTCTATGGACTTTATGCCCTATGGGGCCAGGTCCTAAACGCTAAAAATAATTTCGGCCCCTACATGTGGGCGCCGGTATTAAATAACATTATTTCGATCGTTTCCCTGGCTGCCTACCTGTTTATTTACGGCGAATACTCCGGCGGCGGTAGCCCAGCTGACTGGGATTTCACCCGCACTGCTGTAATTGCGGGTACCTCCACCCTGGGTATCGCCATCCAGGCTTTGGTTCTGTACATCCCGCTGGTACGCACTGGCTTTAAACCTCGCCTGGTGTGGGGTCTGCGCGGTTCTGGCTTGGGTCAGGTATCCAAGGTAGCCCTGTGGGCAGTGTTTGGCCTGATTGTGGTGGAGCTAAGCACCTTGGTGGTCTATAACCTGGGTACTGCGGCTTTAAGCGCTAGTGAATTACCCGAATATGCCCATACGGTGGTGCCTTCTACGGTTATTTACACCAATGCGCAAATGATTTTCATGCTGCCGCAATCATTGGTGACTACCTCAATTATTGTGGCGCTATTTACCCGCATGAGTGAAAAAGCGGCTGCGGGAGATGCTGAAGGCGTTAAGGATGATTTGTCTTTAGGTCTGCGCACTATCGCTATTTTCACCACCCTATTTAGCGCCGGTATTTTTGTACTGGCCGGGCCTGCCATGCAGGTATTTGTACCCACTTTGCGCCCTGAAGAGGTTTCCGCTTCTGCCGCTGTGCTGATGATGCTGGCAATCGGTATTGTGCCTCAGGGTTTATGGGCCACTATGCAGCGTGTAATGCTGGCCTATAACGACACTAAACGTATGCTGTGGGCCGACGTGCCCGTGGGGCTTTCACAAATCATTATTTGCGCGCTGGCTTATATTTTTGCCCCGGCCACCTGGTGGATGATCCTGGCGGCCCTGGGCTCAGCGGCAAGCCAGGCTACCGGCTCGATAATTATCGTGTTTTTGCTGCGTAAGCACCTGCCGCATATGGATGTGCGCCGGGTTAGCACCACCTATGCATTGCTGGGCCTAGCCGTAGCCCCCGCCGTAGTGGCTGGTTACCTGGTGCGTTATGGGCTCAACCTGATTCACATCAACAGTGGCTTTAGCGACTCTCTGGCGCAGATCCTCATTGTTGCCCCCATCATGACCCTGGTGTATCTACTCACCGCCCGGGCCCTGCGCGTTGAGGAACTAAACAACATTGCCCGCCCGGTTACCTCCGTGGTGCGTAAGGTGGCTTCCCTGCTGCCCGCCCCGATCGCCAAGGTGCTTAATAAGGGTGCCGCCGCCCTGGTTACCCCGCCTGCTTACAAGAGTGAGAGCGTGCCGCTTAAATACTCTGACGTAATCGCTGAGGGTGAGGTTATCCACGCGGCTGCTACCGACGTCGTCAGTGATCAGGCAACCGGTAAGGTCACGGTAGCTGAGAGCACCCCTGCCACCCTAGCTGCCGCCAAGGATGCCACTGCGGCCGCCCGTGACGCCGTCGACGACGCCGCAGCTGAGGGCGCCACCGGGGACTTAGCTAAGGGCGCTACCTCTACCAGCGTAAGCGACACCTCAAAGACTTCTTCGTCTGCATCTAAGTCGCTAGGTACAATCGCTAACGCAGCTCCTGCTGCAGCTATTCCGCCAATTCCTCCGCCCCCGGCGTCGTCGGGCGCGGATACGCCAGCGCCTTCTATTCCTATGCAGCCAGAAGCAGAAAATCTAGTTCAATCTTTCCCGATCGGTTCGGGCCGCTATCACCTGTGTGGCAATCTGCCCACATCACTTCCGCACGTACGCCGCTACCACGGTATCGACACGATTTTGGACCAGCCGGTGGCCATTTATGTGCTCACCGAGGCTGTACGCAACCAGGTCGAGGTGCTTGAGTCTGCTCAGCGCGCTGCCTTGGCTACCGACCCGCGTCTGGTACGGGTGCGCGACGTCGAATTAGAGCCGGCTTTCATTGTCACCGACCCGGTTGAGGGGGTCTCCTTCGACCGTCTCATTGAGGACGGCTTGGAGGTTGAGCAGGCCCGCTCCATTATTGGTGAGGTAGCTTCCGCTTTGGATAATGCCTCCCGTCGCGGCCTGCACCACCTGTGCCTGAGCACTGAAGATATCCGCGTCACTGTGGACGGTAAAGTGCGCGTATTTGGCTTGTCTTACGAGTCAGCGCTGCGCCACGTAAAGATTGACCGTGACGAGCATGGCTTGTTGGCTTACGACATTACTGATGCCAAGGCGCTACTGGATCTGCTCTACTACGGGTTGACCAAGCGCTGGCCGGGTAAGCGCACCGGGATTCCCAGTGCCCCCATGACCGGCGGTCACCCGGTTTCCCCGGCCACGATTAACCCGCAGGTTCCGGCTGACCTGGACGAGATTTTCGCCCAGCAGTATTCGGGTAGGCCCATCCGTAGCGCCGCCGCGCTGGTCACCGCTCTGGGCACGTGGCAGCCAGTTAAAGGCTCCCAGCTGCCGGTAGCTCAGCCCACTGAGTTCACCACTAAGCAGCTTGAAGAGGGCGTTGAGGGCCTTGAGGCTGTTAAGGGCCTGATTAAGAACACTCGCATTAAGACCACCCAGTTGGCTTCGCGCGTGGGTAACAGTGTGCGTGAGGACATTAAGGCGGCCAGTGACGCCATTCCGGCTGCCCCTGGCCCGGGCCGTGAGGTTGATTTAAGCGATCTGAGCGACATCATCTCTATGCCCACCATGCCGGCCACAAAAGAGGCCCTAGACGCACCTCGTCCTATGCCCAGCAAGGAAGAAAACGAGGCAGAGTACATCCAGTACAAGGAACGCAGCCGCACCTCCTGGGCGCTGCTGGCCGCCTTAGCGCTGGTAGTGATTCTGGCAGTGGTGTTTGCCTTCTCGAACCTGCTGGGTCTGTCTAACGTTTCCTTCGATGAGGATGATGGTCCCGCCGCTTCGACAGTGCCCACAGTCACCTCAACCCAGGGACAATAGTTACCGCTGCTAGTTAAGTTAGCTGCCCCTAGTTAATAGGGCGCAGCTAACATTTGTATTGGGAACATTCGGACCTAGGTCTCGGTTGTACCTGCCAACAAGCATTGAAGAACAGGAGCAGCATGGTTCACGACGTCGTTATCGTAGGTTCCGGGCCTGCCGGTTACACCGCCGCTATCTACGCGGCCCGAGCCCAGCTCAAGCCGGTTCTGGTAGCAGGCGCCGTAACTGCCGGTGGCGCCCTAATGAACACCACTGAGGTGGAAAACTTCCCCGGTTTCCCTGAGGGTATTCAGGGCCCTGACCTGATGAACAACATGATGGAGCAGGCTGAGAAGTTTGGCACCGACATCCGCTATGAGGATGTGGTCAAGCTGGAGCTGGCTGGCGAGGTAAAGCGCGTGCATCTAGAAGATGAGGTGCTTGAGACCCGCACCGTCATCTTCTCCACCGGTTCGGCTTACCGCAAGCTGGGCTTGGAGGAAGAGGATAAGTACTCCGGTCACGGCGTTTCTTACTGCGCTACCTGTGACGGTTTCTTCTTCCGCGACCAGGACATCATTGTGGTGGGTGGCGGCGACTCGGCTATGGAAGAGGCAACCTTCCTAACCACTTTCGCTAAGTCTGTAACTGTGGTGCACCGCCGCGACGAGCTGCGCGCCTCGGCTGCTATGGCTAAGCGCGCCTTGGAGAACCCCAAGATTAACTTCGCTTGGAACTCGCGCGTATCAGCACTGCATGGTGAGGGGGCGCTAGAGAGCGTAACCCTAACCGACACGGTTACCGGTCAAACTCGCGAGCTGGAGGCTACCGGGCTGTTTGTTGCCATTGGTTCCAGCCCGCGCAGCGAGTTGGTGCGTGACCAGCTGGAGCTGGATGCCGCCGGTTATGTGGTGGTTTCTCACCCCTCCACCCGCACTAACGTCCCCGGTGTCTTTGCTTGCGGCGACGTCGCAGACCCCACCTACCGTCAGGCCATCACTGCTGCCGCCTCGGGCACCCGCGCTGCCCTGGACGCCCAGCACTACCTGGCTGAACTGAACTAACTACCCGCCTGATAACTAGCGTGGGTTTGCGCCCACAATCCTTTCAATCTCTACTAGGCTAGAAACAGCTATCAAATACAAGGAGAACAACATGTCGAACGCTCTCGCAGTTACTGACGCTACCTTCCAGGATGAGGTCATCAACTCTGACAAGCCCGTAGTGGTGGACTTCTGGGCCACCTGGTGCCCGCCTTGCCGTCAGATGGCTCCGGTGGTTGACGAGGCCGCTAAGCAGCTTGAGGACGTCAAGTTTGTGAAGGTGGACGTGGATGCCAACCCGCTAAGCGCCGCCAAGTACGGCGTGCGTTCCATCCCGGCCTTCCTGGTGTTCCGTGACGGCGAAGTCCGCCACGAGTTCGTGGGTTCACGCCCCAAGGCTAACTTTGTGGAAGAGGTCCAGAAGGCCGCCTTCCCCAACGCCTGAGCTATACACACAGGTACACACAGGCAATTTCAGACAAATACAGGCAATTTCATCCCTTCCCTATAAAAATTCCATGGGGTTTTATAGGGAAGGGATGATTTGTCAGTTTTTGTGCTCAGCCCCTTACGCCCACCTCCCTTAAACACTAAATATCGACGACGACGTCGCCCGCCAGCCACGCGATAAACATCGTGTTTCACGTGAAACACACGCGCCACACACACCCCGCGCAGCCGTCGGCCCAGCACCCAACCGCAGCGCCACCGTCGGCCCCACACCCAAACCCCAACATCCCAACCCCAGCACCTCAGCACTTACGCCCTCAGTAGCTTTCCGGCATTAGACGCCATCACGTGGCAGAATTAAAGCTACGCGCGCCTGGGCACAACCAGCCCACCAGCGCTTACGAAAGGAACCACCGTGACTGAGAATCAAAGAGGTAACCGACTCGACCCCTGGCTAGACTCCTACGCAGAGCGAGCCGCAGGGCTGCGCGAGTCAGAAGTGCGTTCCTTATTCTCGGTGGCATCGCGCCCGGAGGTAGTTTCACTGGCCGGCGGGATGCCCAACCTCAAAGACCTGCCCATGGCTGACATCGCTGAAGCCACCAAGCAGATGCTGCTACGTGACGGCTACAAGGCCCTGCAATACGGCAATGGTAAGGGCCTGCCGCAGCTAGCAGAGCAGCTCACTGAAGTAATGGCTTATGAGGGTATCGAGGCTGACAGCGCCAACATCCTCATCACCACTGGCTCCCAGCAGGCCGTGGACCTAATTACCGAAATCATGATTAACCCGGGTGACGTGGTGGTCTGTGAGGCCCCCTCCTACCTGGGTAGCCTGGGTATTTTCCGCGCCTATGAGGCTGAGGTAGTGCAGAGCCCTATTGATGCCGACGGCGTCATTCCCCAGGCCTTGGAAGAAACTTTCACTCGCCTGGAGCGCGAGGGCCGCAAGGTTAAGTTCTTCTACACCATTCCCAACTACCACAACCCTGCCGGGGTATGCGTTAGCGAGGAGCGTCGCCCGCAGATCGTGGAGATTTGCAAGCGCCACCACGTACTGATTGTGGAGGACAACCCCTACGGCCTACTGGGTTTTGACGGGCGCACCTACACTTCGTTTAAGAACCTGGCTCCTGATCATGTGGTGTATTTGGGGTCTGTCTCTAAGATTTTTGCTCCCGGTTACCGCGTGGGCTGGGCCTGTGCGCCGTCGGCAATGTGCGAAAAGCTGAAGCTAGCCTCTGAGTCTGCGATCCTGTGCCCCACCTCTATGGGCCAGTATTCGATCTCCATGTACCTAAGCGAGTTTGACTGGCGCAACCAGATTTCCACTTTCCGAGGCATGTACCGCTCGCGACGTGACGCCATGATTCAGGCACTTAACGATTACCTGCCCATGTGCCAGTGGAATGTTCCCGAGGGCGGTTTTTACACCTGGGTTAAGTTGCCGCAGGGCCTGGACGCCAAGGACATGCTGCCGCGCGCGGTAACTAACTTGGTGGCTTATGTTTCGGGTACCGCCTTCTACGCCAACGGCGAGGGCCGCGACCATATGCGTCTGTCCTACTGCTACCCCAATGAGCAAGATATTCGTGAGGGCGTGCGCCGCATCTCTGAGGTGGTTAATCGCGACCTGGAGCTGGTTTCGCTGTTTGGCACGGCCAAGCGCCCCACTCCCGGACAGCACTAGTCGCCGGGTCCCTGGTTACCAGCTTGCCTCGCCCGCCCCGGCGCCCGTCAGCTTGCGGGACCGTCACCGGACACCCGGGTCCCACTTACCCCTATTTAAATTTTTAGCCGTATAGAAAGGCCTTTCATGACACAGCAATTGCGTGTGGCCATCATCGCCGGCGGCCTCAACCACGAGCGCGAGGTTTCGCTGCGCTCGGCTCACCGCGTAGCTAGGGCGCTGCGCGAGGCCGGCCACGAAGTTAATACTTTCTGCCCTGACGCCTCTATGCTGGCGTCTTTGCGCAACTACAACCCGGATGTGGTGTGGCCACTGGTGCACGGCTCCACGGGTGAGGATGGCAGTTTGCAAAACATCCTGTTGGCCCTGGAGGTGCCATTTGTGGGCACGCACTCTGATGGCTGTCAGCGCGCCAGCTACAAGCCCACCGCTAAGGCTGGGGTGCGTACGGCGGGTGTGGCCACGCCTGATTCGCTGACTCTGCCGCAGTCTTTCTTCAACCAGCTGGGCGCCAATGAGCTGCTGGATTTGGTGATTGCGCACCTGGGTCTGCCGCTGGTGGTTAAGCCGTTCCAGGGCGGCTCGGCGCTGGGGGTTTCTTATGCCGACGACGTCGACTCGCTGCGTTCTGCGATGGTGGAGTGTTTCGCCTATTCTGACAACGCCTTGATTGAGGTGTTTGTGGAGGGCGTGGAGGCTTCCGTTTCGGTGGTGCGTGACGGCGACGGCGTAGCTCGGGCCCTGCCGACGGTGGAGATTGTTACTGACGGCTCCTACGACTACGATGCCCGCTATAACCCTGGGCGTAGTGAGTTTTTTGTGCCTGCGCGTTTGGATCAGGCGCGTGACGACGCCGTGCGTGAGGCGGCGGTAAAGGTTCACGAGACTTTAGGTTTAGGGGCGCTGTCACGCTCTGACTTTATTGTCGACGCCGAGGGCACGCCTTGGTTCATTGACGTGAACGTGGTGCCGGGCATGACTGAGACTTCGCTGCTGCCGTTGGCAGCTGAGGTGGATGGTAACTTCACGCAGCTGTGCCAGCAGCTGGTGCTAGCCGCCTACAACAACTATCAGGGCGAGGGTCAGGACGCCCAGTAGCCGCTAGCGCCCTTGGCCAGCGCCGGCACACTTCCCTAACGGGAGCCGAGTCAGCTTGCCCGGCCGCAAAGCTTCGCGCACCGGGCGCAGCAAAATACCGACTACATAGCCTGCGTTGGGGGTGAGTGTTTCACGTGAAACACTCACCCCCAACATTTTTTGCCCGCACCCCAGCCACCCTGAAATTTGGTATTTAGTAAAGTAGGCCCTGGCAGATAATTGTCTAGACTGCAAGACTTGTCTCATCGAGTATCTTCTAGACGAAAGACCTAAACGCTATGGCAGCTAAATCAGCTCACACTATTTCACCGCCTAGCGCTGAAGCACATAAGTCCAAGCAGGCTGGCAAAGTTTCACTCATTGCCGTCTCGCTGACTCTGTTTTCGATGTTCTTCGGAGCCGGAAACCTGATCTTCCCACCAGTGATGGGCGCCCAGGCGGGCACCGCCTTCACTCCTGCAATTACCGGTTTTTTGATCGGCGGCGTACTACTACCGGTTATTTCTGTTTTTGCTATTGCGGTGGCCGGAGCTGACCTGCGCGATCTTTCTTCGCGCGCCGGCAAGGTGTTTGGGGTTATTTTCCCTTCGGCAGCGTATTTGTCGATTGGTGCGATTTACGGTGTGCCGCGTACCGGCGCGGTCAGCTACTCAACCGCTATAAAGCCGATTATTAACAGCACCGGTATTTTGCCTTCGATAATTTTCAACGCCGTGTTTTTCACCGTGGCGGTATTGCTTTGCTGGCGTGAAGGCAAGGTGGTTAATTACCTGGGCAAGATCCTCACCCCCGCCTTGTTGCTACTGCTAGTGCTGTTGGTGACGCGCGCGCTGAGTGTCTTTAAGGCCGCCCCCGCCGCCCCTAAGGGTGATTACGCTACGCAGCCGATTAATGCCGGTTTGCTGTCGGGTTATATGACTATGGACTCGGTGGCCGCCTTGGCTTTTGGCATTGTGGTGGTTAACGCCTTCACTTTCGGCCGCACCGGCATTTCCCGCTCGGGGGCTACCACCCACACTGGTATCGCTGCACTGATCGCTGGCGCCCTGCTGGCGGCGGTTTATGTGGGTTTAGGTTTTGTGGGCCAGTTGATGCCTAATGGGGCTGGTTATAGCGACGGCGCCACACTGCTTTCGGATGCTTCGGCGCTGGCCATGGGTTCGTTTGGCAGGTACGCCTACGGTTTGACGGTGCTGTTGGCTTGTATGACGACGGCGGTGGGCTTATTGGCAGCCTCAGCTGAGTTCTTTAATCGGCTTATTCCAAAACTTAGCTATCGCCTGTTGCTGATTGTTTTTGCGGCGATTGGTTTTACTTTTGCTAGCTATGGCTTGGAACGATTGCTTAAGTTTTCCGCGCCGCTGATTACTTTCCTGTACCCCATTGCGATCGCTTTGGTGTTTGCGACTTTGCTCAGCCACGCGTTGCGTCTGCGTAGTAATTTCATGTTCGGCTTTGCTGCGTGGGGCGCAACCTTATGGTCAGCGCTTACCTTTGCCAGTGAGCATGTTAAAAACATGCCAACGCTGCTAACTGACTTGCTGGCTCTCTCCCCCGGCCAGGGTGCGCAGCTGGGCTGGATTCTACCTACGGCATTGGTGGCAGGCTTGGGTTTGATTGTGGATCTATCGCGCGCCAAAGCCTAAGAAAGACTCCCGCGAGCCATGGCTCGCGGGAGTGCTTTTTTGATCAGCCTCAATTGGAGCTGGTTTTAGACCAGCTTCCATCCGGTTTAGACCAGTCTCCACCCGGTTTTTAGACCAGCCTCCATCCGGCTGCCCGGCTGCGGGCCTGCCAGAAGGCCCGGTATTGTCCATCGCTTTGGCTATAGAGCTCGGCGTGTGTGCCTACCTGGGCCACGCGACCAGAGTGGTCAAGCACAACGATCTGGTCTGCGGCGGTAATGGTGTCGAGTTTATGGGCGATGACAATGAGGGTGGCGTTGCGTCGCAACGCATCCATGGCGTCGGTGATGCGGTTTTCGTTTTCGGGGTCCAGTGCGCTGGTGGCCTCGTCGAAGAGAACAATGGGGGCGGCTTTGAGCAGGGCGCGAGCAATGGAGACACGTTGACGTTCGCCGCCCGACAGGGCGCGGCCTCCTTCACCTACACGGGTTTTCCACCCTAGTGGTAGGCGCTCAACGATTTCGTCGACGCCGCTTAGGCGGGCTGCTTCTTTAACGTCGTCGTCGCTGGCGTCGGCTCTACCAATGCGTACGTTAGCTTCGAGTGTGTCGTCGAAAAGATATACATCCTGGAAGACTAGCGATAGCTGGGCCATGAGCTGGGCAGTGTCCCATTGGCGTACGTCGCGTCCCCCCACGCTCACGCTGCCGGCGTCGACGTCGTAGAAGCGAGCAACCAGGCGCGCGATAGTGGTCTTACCACAACCTGAGGGGCCTACGATCGCCGTCATGGTTCCCGGCGCAACCTGGAAGGAAACGCCGCGCAGGACGGGGTGGTCGGCTTCGTAGGCGAAGGACACGTCAGTAAGGGCCACAGCGGAATCAGAGCAGGCCGGGTCCTGATCGGAGCTGAACGGATCATGATTGGAACTGGCCGGGTCCTGATCGGAGCTGGACGGAAGGATTGGCAGTTCGGGGGCGCTAAGGACCTCGTGGCTTAGATCCAACACTGGGCGGCGGGTTTCAAAAGCGGAGGCTAGCATCCCAATATCAACGAGGATCTGCGTAAAACGCAAAAGCAAACCAATCGAGACGATCGCCTCCACAGGGCTGACGCTACCGGCCACCGCCAACAAACCAATCGCAATAATCAGTGAAACCACGACCACCTGAGCGGCCATTCCGTTGACAACCTGACCGATGGTTTCACGTATCAGTGAGCGCCGCGCGGCTTTCCCATAGGTGTCCTCGGCCCGCTCAAGCGGATCATAGGAGCTGGAGCGCCCGCACGCACGCAAGGCTCCCTGCTTGGTTGCATACTCTACGATGCGGTGAGACAGCTCTTGGGCGGGAGGTTCTTTAAGTGCAGATCCGGAATTCAGGCAGGTGCGGGCCACCCACACTCCCCCAGCGATGACGGGAATAGCTAGCACACACACCAGCCCCAGAGCCGGTGAGAACACAGTGATACCCACAAGCATCGTCAGTGAAGTGACGATCGCAGCAATGAAGGGCGAATACATGTGCGCGAACATCTCGCCTAACAGCATTAGTTCACGTGAAACCAGGCGTGACATCTTTCCGGCCGTGTCCGCCCGGAAAGAGCCCAGCGGCAGGGAGGCTACCTTGTCGCCGATTGCGCGGTGCATGTTGGACAGGAAGTCGAAGGAGACCATATAGGAGCGCATAGCTAGCAGGTATTCAGTGATGAACGAAGCTAGCGCGCACAACGCCAGTACGATGAGCCAGGCAGTTAGGTTCATGCCCCAGGCTGGCCGCCCTGAAGTTAAGGCAATTGCGGCCGGGATGAACGCGATCAGGGATAAACCTCTAACCACGCCAACAATGCAGGAAAGCGCCGTCACCTGCCTGAAATTAGTGCGTCCCGCAGCAGACAGTGGTTCACGCAGTCGTGATATAAGCTCAAACATGTCAGTGTCCTTTCACTGCGCTCATGCGACGCATGTATGGGTGGTCGGCGAGTTGCTTGGGGGTGCCTTGCGCAATGAGACGGCCCGCCTCAAGGATGACAATCTGATCGACGCCGGCAATTGAGGTAGCACGGTGGGCGATCACCAGGACTGTCTTGCCTTGGACCAGTCGGGTCAGGGCTGCTTGGATATCGGCTTCAGCCTCCGGGTCTGTGAAGGCGGTGGCCTCATCAAGTACAAGGATGGGGGCGTCTACAAGCAGGGCGCGGGCAATCGCAATACGCTGAGCTTGGCCGCCTGAAGGATGCGCATCCTGGCCGATGACAGCGTTAAGACCTTGAGGTAGGCCGCGCACATAATCATCTATGCAGGCAGCTTTCGCAGCAGCCCAGATTTCCTCATCGCTGGCCTCAGGCATACCGAGCGCAATATTGTCACGTACGGAAATATCAAGAAGTTGCGGGTCTTGAAGTACAAACGAAACATGCTTGTAGAGCGCATTTGGGTCGACGTCACGCAGATCTACGCCCCCAATACGGATCCTGCCTTGGTCCGGGTCAGCAAAGCGCGCAACCAGTGTGGCCAGGGTGGACTTACCAGAGCCAGAAGAGCCCACCAGCGCAGTGATACTACCTTCGGGCACGCGCAAACTTACATGGTCTAAGGCGAGCGTAGGGCCGTAGGAGAAGCAGACGTCGTCGATCTCAATATCCGCCGCTTCAGGCACCAAAGTGCCAGTGGCAGGCAGAGGATTCACAGAAAGCAGGTTAACGATACGCAGCGCGGCAGCACCGGCAATCTGGTATGCCCAGGCCGTCGTTCCCAGCACCTCGATAGCCGCCGGGATAACCAGGGCGATAAGCGCGCAGGTAATGACCTGAACCGGGCTGACTGCGCCCGTGGCCGCCAGCGCCGCGCCTCCCGCCGTCGAAATAAGCAGAATCAAGGAGGGAGACACGCTGGCCTGCCCCAATGCAGATCCCTTCAACATGGGGTCGCACCACTCGCGGTAGAAGCGTGAAAATTCCTCAGCAGCCCGGGTGAAACGCTGGTGTGAACGCCCCACAGTACCGAAGGCTTTAACCACGCTAATGCCGGAGACGAACTCAACCATGGTGGCTGACACGCGCGTGAGGTGGCGGTCCATCTGCGCTGTTTTATCCCCCATACCTCGCAGCATCCACGCATATATGAGGCCATAGATGGGGATGGTGGCAATCGAGAGGAGTCCAAGTCGCCAGTCAACAATGAAGGCGTAGATAACTAAAGAGATCGGCGCGCTGATGGCAGCGGTGGATTCGACGGGCGCGTGGGCGATAACAGTGTGTACGTCGTGTGTGTCGTCCTGGATGGCTTTGCGCACGGTCCCTGAGTTAGTGGAGGTAAACCAGGCTAGGGGGGCACCGGATAGAACTTTAACCATGCGAGAGCGCACGATGTGCCCAAAACGCAGGTCCGCGAAGTGGGTGATGCTTACGGCCACAAAGTAGATTCCGTAGCGGGCCCCAAAGGCACTGATAAGCCACATCAGGAGGTCCATAACCTGACCGCGATCGGGTGAGACGCCCGCCCGGGCGGCAGACAGCAGCACCTGGCCAAGTTGAACGAGGATAACGTAGGGGGCCACCGCGAGCGCCCCATAGAGAACCCCGAGTACCTGGGCAATGATCATGGATTTACGAATTGGGGCGGTTAGCTCTTTGAAGGCGCGTTTGCCTGCCAGGTAGGCGGCGCGTGGATCGTCGCCCTGCGTGCCCTGGCTGCTTTGCGCACTGCTCTGCGCTTCACACACACTGCCCTGCGCGCCCTGGCTGCTTTGTGTACTGCTCTGCGCTTCACACGCACTGCCCTGCGCTTCACATAGGCAGGCAGTTTGCGCTGCCTTGCTCTCGTCTTGGTTGGTGGTCATTGTTGGTCTCCTTCGCGGGCGCAGTAAGCACCCGTCGCTGTGAGCGTGATTAGTCGGTCTGCGCAGGCTGCGGCAAACTCGCCGTCGTGGGTAACAACGACGACGGCGGCCCCCTCGTCCGCGATGCGCCGCAGGGTGGCGGTGATTGAATCTAGGTGCCTGGCATCCACCCCTGAAGTGGGTTCGTCAAGGATGACGATGGGTCTACCGGTTGCGCGGGCGGCGGCGATAACCAGGCGCTGTTTTTGCCCACCCGATAGGCTCAGTGGGTGGCGCTCGCCTAGGTTAGCTAGGTCGAAATCAGCCAGTAGTTGTTCCCCACTTTGTCCGCTGGCGTGTGAGGCGCCAATTGTTAGCTCCCCGGCGAGGGTGTCGGAGAAAAGTTGGCGGCCGGTGTCTTGCATGACTAGGGCGCAGGCCGAGCGCCGGGTTTTGCGTGAGGCGGGCACGCCATCCATGCTGATGCTGCCTGAGCTGGGGGCGGCTAGCCCGCACAGCACCCGCACTAGGGTGGTTTTGCCGACGCCGTTGGCTCCCGCAATGCAGGTGATCTGCCCGGCTGGAAAGTCGGCGTCGAGCCCTTCAAAAACCGGGCTGGCACCGTAGGCAAAGCTCAGCCCCCGGCATGACAGGCGTACCTGGCTTGGGCTGGCTTCCCTGTTTTCCTGGCGGCCCACCTGTTTTTCCTGGCGTCCCGCCTGGACCTGCCCTACCCAGGTTTCGGGCGGGCCAGGGTCCACAAGCGTGCGTAGCCCCAGCGAGCGACGCTGTGCCTGCCCCATAGAGAAGAACTCTGCGCCATTCCAGCGCCGCGTCCCCCTACCGCTTTCCATGAGCAGCCCCTGATCGGCCAGGCCGCGC
>ERZ1699244.475-NODE-475-length-15804-cov-2.000574_pt1 | contig 15804 bp, 12 predicted proteins | sample MGYA00581534_ERZ1699244 | MGnify/ENA primary metagenome ERZ1699244 (study PRJEB42319, sample SAMD00040331) | human oral metagenome | material: saliva | host: Homo sapiens | study: EMG produced TPA metagenomics assembly of PRJDB4115 data set (Metgenomic analysis of...
ATGAATAATAGATTGAGGATGAATAATCACTTCCATTTCATCTGCCGATGCATTAAATAGCCAGCGTGCCTCAATGTATTCTAAACCTTTATTCATCATCGTGGCAGAATCCACGGAGATTTTTTTACCCATTGACCAGTTTGGGTGAGCGACGGCTTGTTCTGGCGTAATATGTTCAAACTCGTTTAATGGCGTATAACGGAAAGGTCCACCAGAACCGGTTAAGACAATTTTACTGACCCCCAATTCTTTCAAAGGACAGAACCCAACCTTTTCTTGTGCCTCAGGCGGTAAGGATTGAAAAATCGCGTTATGTTCGCTATCAACAGGCAATAATTTTGCTTTTGACTGCTTCACTGCATCAATAAAGATCTGGCCACAAGTTACCAATGATTCTTTATTTGCAAGCAAGACTTTCTTACTCGCTTTTACTGCCGAAAGAGTTGGTAGTAATCCTGCAGCCCCAACAATGGCGGCCATAACTTGATCTGCGTCCGGATGTGCGGCCAACTCACAAATGGCTTTCTGCCCGGCTAAGACTTTTGTTTTAATGTGGTGTGAGGCTAATTTTTCTCGCAATACCTTTGCTGCATTTTCATCATCTAATGCAGCAAAGTGCGGTTGAAATTTCATGCATTGTTCAAACATGGTCTCAACATTTTTGCCTCCCACTAACGCAAAAGCATGGTATTTGTCGGGGTTATGTTCGATAACTGAAAGGGTGCTATGACCAATAGAACCTGTTGATCCTAAAATAACAAGATTTTGTTTTTGCATAAAATTTCGACCGCACTTTGTGCTTTTATTTCTTCATCAGAATAGAACAAGGGCAGACACTTGGTCTGCCCCAAAACATGGTTCGACAATTAGAAATCCATTAATTCTTTTTCTTTATCTGCTAAGATCTCATCAACTTTTTTGATATAGCTATCAGTCACTTTTTGAATGATTTCTTCCGCTTTATGTTGATCGTTTTCGCTGATTTCTTTGTCTTTTAATAATGCTTTGATTTTATCATTTGCATCACGACGTACGTTACGAATCGCGACTTTACCTTGTTCACCTTCGCTTTTTACGATTTTGATTAAATCACGACGACGTTCTTCAGTTAATGGAGGAAGAGGTACGCGAATTGTTGTGCCTGCTGAAGATGGGTTTAAACCTAAATCAGACGTTAAAATCGCTTTTTCTACTGCACTGATTAAAGAACGGTCAAATACTGTTACCGCTAAAGTACGCGCATCTTCTGCAACAACGTTAGCTAATTGACGAAGTGGCGTCGCTGCACCATAGTATTCCACTTGGATTGCGTCTAATAAGCTTGGTTGTGCACGCCCTGTACGGATTTTTGCAATATGCCCACGCAACGCTTCGAGGCTTTTTTCCATGCGAGCTTCAGCATCTTGTTTGATTTCATTAATCATTCATCTGTCCTTTTTAATAAATAAAGATAAAACGCAGTGATTTTACTGGATTTTTAGGGAGTTTTGAATAAATTTATTCACAAAAAAGGCGAGATACTTTCTCGCCGTTTTATTCGTTTAAAAATTAACTAATCGTTGTACCTTCTTCTGTACCGAGTACAACTTTGCGTAACGCACCTGGTTTACACATATTAAATACACGAATTGGCATACCGTGGTCACGCGCAAGTGTGAATGCGGCTAAATCCATTACTTTTAATTCTTTATCAATCACTTCTGCATAAGATAATTTATGGTATAGCTTCGCATTAGGATTTTTTGCTGGATCGCAATCATACACACCATCAACTTTAGTCGCTTTTAAAACGATATCCGCTTCAATTTCGATACCGCGTAAGCATGCCGCAGAATCTGTAGTAAAGAACGGGCTACCTGTACCGGCTGAGAAAATAACTACACGTTTTTCACGTAACATTTTAATCGCTTCAGACCAATTATAGGTATCGCAGATACCATTTAATTGGAAAGCAGACATTAATTTTGCATTCACATCAGCACGGAATAAAGAATCACGCATTGCCAAACCATTCATCACAGTAGCAAGCATTCCCATATGATCGCCCACCACGCGATTCATTCCCGCTTTTGCTAGTTTTGCGCCACGGAATAAGTTGCCTCCCCCAAGAACGACACCGACTTCCACGCCCATTTCAACTAATTCTTTAATTTCAACAGCCATACGATCGAGAATCGCAGGATCGATACCAAAACCATCTTCTCCTTGTAACGCTTCACCGCTTAATTTCAATAAAATACGTTTGTAAATTGGTTGGCTCATTTGTCTTTTCCTTTGTCGGTTACAAAATTTGGCTTATTCTAGCAAAAGAGCGAAAAAGTTAAAAATGGAAATTGGTCAGAAAAGTGCGATAAAATATCGCTGTTTTGATTTTATAGGTAAACTTTATGAAGATTTCAAAAACCTCACAAATTTTAACCGCACTTTTTTCTTTGGCTTGTGCCATTGCTGCCGGTTATTTGATTTTACGAGGTTCAGGGATGTTTCCTGAGCCATCTATTAGTCTGATTTTACTCACGGCTATTTTCATTATTTTATTAAGTAGTAGCCGAAAATCTTTCTATTTTATTTTATTCCCCTTAGTTTGCTTACACGCAATTTATACGCCGACAGGCTTAAATTTTGGTGCGCCAAGCTATCAATATATTGCATCGGTTCTCGCGACGGATATGTTAGAGACCAAAGAGTTTCTCATGCAAATCCCCGTGAGTAGCTATTTAGCGGCATTGGCTATTCCACTATTAGTCTTTTTACATTACAAAAGTGCGGTCAAATTTGGCGTGAAATTTTATCGCAATAAAACATTTATCGCTTTGGCTACCTTGTTAATTGGTTATAACTTACCAATTGCTGCGCCATTAAAAGAAACAATAGATTCGAGTGTACAAATTGTTAATGAATGGCAAAAATTGAAAAAAATGTCACAGGAAAGCAACTGGGGACAATCCACATTAGAAAATTCTAAATACCAAGATTATGTGATTATTTTGGGTGAAAGTGCGAGAAAAGATTACTTACATGCGTATGGATACCCCGTTAATGACACGCCATTTATGTCATCAGCAAATGGCACACTTATTGATGGCATGACATCCGCCGGAACCAACACTGTCGCCTCATTGCGATTGATGTTGACTTTACCTGATAAAGAAAAATGGGAACCAAACTATGACTTAAGCTTAGTGGATCTCATTAAGTCTGCAGGTCTGAAAACCTACTGGCTGTCTAATCAAGGTTTCTTAGGTGAATATGACACGCCAGTTGCTTCGCTAGCCTCAAAATCTGATGAAACCATTTTCTTGAAAAAAGGCGGGAGCTTTAATTCTACAAACTACAGCGATTTTGATTTAATCCCTAAATTTGCCCAAGTTTTAGAAGATCCAACGCAAGGTAAACGCTTTATTGTATTACACATTTACGGTTCGCATCCGCTTGCTTGCGATCGCGTTGAAGATTACCCGAAAATTTTCAATGACAATGACATTGAGAAAAAGAACGAATACTTAAATTGCTATATTACATCCATTAAGAAAACCGATGATTTTATTAAGAAAGTGTATGAAACCCTCAAAGAAAATGAGCAAAAAACACACCGCACTTTCTCGATGATTTATTTTTCAGATCATGGTTTATGTCATCAGGAAGATGATAAACATGGCGTAACCTTGTTTAACCAAAACTGTCACAGCCAATTACATCATAATATTCCGCTCTTTAAGATTTCATCTGATGATACGGCACGTAAAGAATACAAAGCCTTTAAATCTGGTCTGAATTTCTTAGAAGGTATTGCTAATTGGATAGGGATCAAAAATCCGAAGCTCACATTAGAAGAAGATTTATTCTCTGAACAAGCTGACAAAAATGATTATGGTCTGAAAAAACTGATTGAAGAAAAATATCGTAAAGATGCAGATCCTGCCATCGATATTCGTCCAAAGAAATAGAAAATCTCAAATTTTAGACAACAAAAAAGCCGATATTCAATATCGGCTTTTTTTATATCTCAATGGAGAAAATTAAGCGTTACCGCCAGTGATTTTTGCAACTTCAGCTGCGAAATCTTCTTCTTTTTTCTCGATACCTTCACCTACTTCTAAACGGATGAAGTTAGACACTGAAGTATTTACTGATTTTAAGAAGTCGCCTACAGATACAGAAGGATCCATTACGAATGCTTGACCTGTTAATGAAACTTCACCAGTGAATTTCTTCATACGGCCTTCAACCATTTTCTCTGCAATTTCTTTTGGTTTGCCAGAGTTAACTGCGATATCAATTTGGATTTGACGCTCGTGTTCAACTACTTCTGCAGGTACATCTTCTGGGTTCACGAACTCTGGTTTAGATGCCGCTACGTGCATTGCCACTTTTTTAAGTTCATCAGCTGAACCTTCACCCGCAACTAACACACCGATTTTCGCACCGTGTAAGTATTGAGCAATAACTTGACCATCTAAGTAAGCAACACGACGGATGTTCATGTTCTCACCGATTTTAGCCACTAATGCAGCACGTTTTTCTTCAAATTGTGCTTGTAACGCTTCGATAGTAGTACCTTTGTGTGCTGCTGCAAAATCAGCTACTTCGTTTGCTAAACCTAAGAAGCCAGCATCTTTTGCTACGAAGTCAGTTTCACAGTTCATTTCAACTAATACACCGAAACCATTTTGTACACGAGCAAGGATAACACCTTCAGCTGCAACACGGCCTGCTTTTTTAGCTGCTTTAGCTTGACCAGATTTACGCATGTTGTCGATTGCTAACTCGATATCACCGTTTGCTTCAACTAATGCTTTTTTACATTCCATCATACCGGCACCGGTACGTTCACGAAGTTCTTTTACTAATGATGCTGTGATTTCAGCCATTTTAAAAATCCTCTGTCGAAAGTACGATTTATTTTGACCGCACTTTTAGATAAAAATATAGGGGCTAAATTTAGCCCCTATGCCAATTAATCGTTTGATTATTAAGGGCTTCGCCTTACTGCAAAACTTAAATTATTCTGCGTCAGCTGCTAATTCTTCAGCAACTTGAGCTTCGTTACCACGACCTTCTTTAACCGCTGCTGCAGCTGCAGAAACGTAAAGTTGGATAGCACGAGTCGCATCATCGTTACCTGGGATAACGAAATCTACGCCTGCTGGAGTTGAGTTAGTATCAACGATAGCAAATACAGGAATACCTAGGTTGTTTGCTTCTTTAACCGCGATATGTTCGTGGTCTGCACCGATAACGAATAACGCATCTGGTAAGCCGCCCATATCTTTGATACCGCCAAGGCTTAATTCAAGCTTTTCCATCTCACGGGTACGCATTAACGCTTCTTTTTTGGTTAATTTGTCAAAAGTACCGTCTTGAGATTGAGTTTCTAAATCTTTTAAACGTTTAATTGATTGACGAACGGTTTTCCAGTTAGTCAACATACCACCTAACCAACGGTGGTTTACGTAGAATTGTTGGCAATCTACTGCTGCTGCTTTAACTGCTTCAGACGCTGCACGTTTTGTACCTACAAATAATACTTTACCGTTGTTGCTAGCAATACGGGTTAATTCCGCTAAAGCTTCGTTGAATAAAGGTAAAGTTTTTTCTAAGTTGATGATATGAACACCGTTACGAGCACCAAAAATGAAAGGTTTCATTTGTGGATTCCAGTAACGAGTTTGGTGTCCGAAGTGTACGCCCGCGTTGATCATGTCGCGCATTGAAACTTGTGCCATAATATTTTCCTTTTGTTGGGGTTGAGCCTCCACATATCAGCTAATCGACCGTTTGGCACCCCGATTAAGCCTTAATGATATGTGTGTGTTGTTAATAATTAAAAACGCTGCTTTTGAAACCCAAAAACAGCGGTGCGATTTATACCATAAAGTGCGGTCAAAAACCAGTTTATTTTGTTAAATTCATCACTTTTCTTGCTTTAATAAACAATAAAGGGGGACGATGCCGCAAATCTTTAAATTCATCATGCCATTGTGGCTGCTCGGCTAACATTGGTTCAGCCATTTGTTCAATTTGAAAACCTGCGGCAATTAAATCATTAATAATCGTTGCTGTCGTGCGGTGATAAGTTTTGAAAGGTTGTCGAAACCAATTTCGCTCTCTCAGCCCTTCATCACGGTAATGATTTAAACGATAAGCGACTTGCTGTTTTTGCTCATTTTTTTCCCAGCGTTCCCCTTCTTTATGGCAAGTCGTAATCGGATGCTCTTGGGAAAAAACTAATGTGCCGTTAGGCTTAAGCTTATTGGCTATCATCGCTAATAAAGCGGAAAAATCCTCAATATAATGAAAAGCAAAAGAGCTGGTAATGACATCAAAATCACTTTCTGGCAATTCCGTTAATTTTTCCATCGGTAACTGATATAACGAAAAACGTCCAGAAAATTGACCGCACTTTTGCAGATCTTGTTCAGCTTGTTCTAGCATTTTAGCTGAAAGATCTGTTCCTACTACTCTCTCCGCATTGCGTTCTAAATAGAGTTGCAAATGTCCGCCAGTTCCACAACCTAGATCGAGCAATTTTTTCCCTTGTAAATCGGGTAATAGGGAAAGCATAGTTGGCTTTTCCACTATTTCATTGAGACTGATTGGGTTAGAGCGAAGTTTTTGATAAAGCACAAAGAAGTTTTCTTTATCGTAAACGCTCGTTTTGTTATTCATCTCGTTTCCTATGTAAAATTAAAAAGGGCGTATAAGATACGCCCCTACAATATTAACGCGAAAACTTATCCTGCGAAACTTGCAAACCATCCTAAGTTTGCGCCTACTTGTGCCACAATATTTAACACACCGAATAAGATCACAAAACCAATCATAAAATTACCGCCATATACTTTATAAGTCGCATTTGGGAATTTTTGGCGACTGGCTTTAGCAAGCAGTGCTGGCACGATTGCAGCCCAAATTGTTGCAGCTAATCCAGCATAACCAATGGCAATCACGAAACCATAAGGGAATTGTAAACTTAACAATAGTGGCGGTAAGAATGTCACCAATGTGGTTTTTGTTCTGCCTAATAAGCTGTCATCAAATTTAAATAAGTCGGCAATATAATCAAATAAACCTAAAGTTACCCCTAAGAATGAAGTAGCAATAGCCATATAAGCAAAGAAATTCAACACAACGGCAATGTATTCTACTTCAATGTATTTGTGTAACGCTTCTAATAATGCTGATACATCGCCACCTTTTGCAATCACCGGAGCAAACTCGGTACGCGGTAAATTACCTTGCACCGCAAGCTGCCATAAGATGTAAATCACTAAGGCTAAACCTGTACCAATAAAGATCGATTTCATCACGCGACGCCCATCACGATCGTAATATTTGACGAGGCTCGGAACATTTCCGTGGAAACCAAAAGACACTAAGCAAACTGGAAGTGCGGTCAATAAATAAGGCAAATAGCTTTGTTCACCTTCCGCAATAGTATTGAATAACACCTCTGTTTTTACAGAGCTCAATAAGCCTGCGGTAGAAAGGAAGAAAGCCACCACCATTCCAACAATCAAAATGGTTGTGAAACGGTCCACCGCTTTAGTAGAAAGCCAGACGAAAGCTGCAAGAATAAAACAGAAAATCAAGGAACCAGAAGTACGTCCAATATCGACCGCACTTTCAGCGGAGCCAAAGGCTTGATTAAGCAAGTTTTGTGTAATACCACCGCCAGAGGTGATATAGGCATAAGTTAAAATATACAACACGAAAGCAACGGAAAGACCATTGATAATATTCCAACCTTTTCCTAACAAATCTTTCACGATGGTGTCAAAGCTTGAGCCGGTAGGATAATGTAAGTTGGCTTCTAAGATCATCAAACCTGATGTGGTCATACAAAACCAGGTGTAAACCAAAGCCAGAATAGAGCCGATAAACCATACGCCCGCCGTCGAAGTTGGATTAGCGAGCATACCTGCACCAATCGCGGTACCCGCAATAATCATGGCGCCGCCTAATAAAGAAGGAGATTTTTTTATTGTCATCGTTAAGTCCTAAAATAAAAATTTGCACTATTATAGTAGTGCAAATTTAAAAGACAATCTTTTTGTATCGACAAAACGCAATAAATTCATATAATCAGCCATCTCAACAAAAGGATAATTTATGAAAAAACAACTCAAAAGTTTTGCTTTTGCTGTATTAGCAGGGGCGGTTATCACGTCTTGTGCGGATTCTGCCTCAATCAATCAAGAAGCAGCAAGTAGCTATACACAAGAAATGGGGAAAATTCGCTCACAAGGTACGATTGATACCACATCAAATACCGCAAGACGTATTCAGCATGTCTTTAACAAAATGGTGCCGTATGCAAACCAAGCAAACGAAACAGGCTTAAAGTTTAATTGGCAAATCAATGTCATTAAATCTAAAGAGCTCAATGCTTGGGCAATGCCTGGCGGGAAAATGGCTTTCTACACAGGATTAGTGGATACTTTACAACTAAACGATAATGAAATCGCGGTTGTAATGGGTCATGAAATGGCACACGCCTTAAAAGAACACGGTAAAGCCAAAGCCAACTTTGGCACCATGAGTGCGATTGCAGGTGCCATTGGTGGAACAGCTCTGTCTGTTGTCGTTGGAGCCGACGTGACTGATTTAGTGACACTCACGAAAGACTTTGCTTTAGATAAACCTTACTCTCGTAGCGCAGAAACTGAAGCGGATGAAGTTGGATTAATGCTAATGGCTCGCTCAGGTTACAATCCTCAAGTCGCACCAGGTTTATGGCAAAAAATGGCTAAAGCCTCAGGTGGTTCTAAAGGGGCACTTGATGTGTTAGCTTCTACTCACCCAAGTGATGAATCCCGCCAAGAAAACTTACAACGCTTATTACCTGAAGCGATGGAACTTTATAAAGCGGCAAAAAATAAAAATGGTTAAATAAAAACGGTTAAAAATTTGACCGCACTTTCATAAATAAAAAGCGAACATTATGTTCGCTTTTTTAATCTCTCAAAGAAAACCGCACTTGAAAAATCAAAGTGCGGTTTGTTTTTATAGTATTTTCAATTAATGTTGTTCGTTAATGTGACCTTCAATTGGTTTTACATTTTCATCAAACACTGGTAACGGTTTGTGTTCGCTTGCAATGTAAGAATAAATCACTGGCAACACGAACAAGGTAAACAATGTACCGATTGCCAAACCTGCCACGATAACGATACCAATACTGAAACGAGATACCGCACCTGCACCTGTTGCATAAAGCAACGGTACAAGACCTGCAATCATCGCTGCGGTTGTCATCAGAATTGGACGTAAACGTACTTTAGCCGCTTCGGTAATCGCTTCAACACGCGTTTTACCATGATTTAACTGCTCTTCTTTCGCTACTTCACACATTAAAATACCGTGTTTTGTGATAAGACCAACTAAGGTAATCAAACCAACCTGTGAGTAGATATTTAGCGTTGTCCCTGCAATACCAATAAATCCGAAAGCATTTAAGGCCAACAATGCACCACTCACAGCTAACGGAACAGAAATCATAATCACGATTGGATCGCGAATTGATTCAAACTGAATCGCCAACACTAAGAAAATAATTACTACCGCAAGTAAGAACGTTACAGCAAGTGCATTACCTTCTTGTACTAACTGACGCGCTTCACCTTTAAAGTCATAGTTATAACCCTGTGGTAACGTATTTTTCGCATTGTCTTGCAACCATTGGATTGCATCACCAATTGAAGTACCAGGCATCGGTACAGCACTAATCACCGCAGAGTTTAACTGACTGAAACGAGGCAATGTACTTGGTTGCGGTTCCAATGTAGCCGTCACCAAGCTGCTTAATGGAATAGAGGTACCATTTGCTGCGGTGATATAATACTTATTAAAACTTTCCGGCGATAAACGATTGTCACGTTTTACTTGAGAAATAATTTTGTAAGCTCGACCATCAATATCCACACGTTCAATGGTTGCGGCAGATAAGAAACTCCCTAACGTACGGCTGATTTGTTGCATTGTAATGCCATAAGTTCCTGCTTTTTCACGATCGATCTTAATGCGCATTTGAGCGGTATCAAATTTAAGATCGAGATTGGTATAAACGAACTTACTGGATTTTTGCATATCCTCTAAGAATTTACCGGCTACATTTGCTAAATCGCCGTAATCTTGTGATGTGCTGATCACAAAACCAATCGGAGGTCCTTGCTCCCCTGTATCAATTTCTGGGAACGAGAAGCCTTGTACAGATACCTCAGGAATTGATTTCGCTTTCGCATTTAATTCATTTAAGATCTCAGTTTGGCTTTTTGAACGTTCTTTCCAGTCTTTTAACGTAATGACGTTTAAAGATTGGTTAGAACTTGGCGCACCTGAAATTGTCATGGCAAACTGCACTTCTGGCGTATTTTTTAAAATCTCTTGATAAGGTGCCATCGCATTTTGCACATAATCCACGTTTACGTTAGACGGTGCAGAACCAATTGCTATAAATGCCCCTTTATCTTCTGTAGGTGTTAATTCACTTGAAAGTGATTTAAACAACACGGGTAAGGTGGCAAAGATGATTGCCGCAAACATCAACATACATTTACGGTTTACCATCACCAAATCAAGAACATACGCATAAGCCGAATTCACTTTACTAAGGGTATGCTCTACTCGTTGTTCCAATTTACTTGGAGCCTCGTTGGATTTCAGCAATTTACTGGTCATCATCGGTGAAAGTGTTAATGCCACGATACCCGAAATAAATACTGCCCCTGCAAGGGTTAAGGCGAACTCTTTAAACAACGTCCCAGTAATTCCCCCCATTAACGCCATTGGAGAATATACTGCAATCAAGGCAATGGTCATGGAAATAACCGGAACGGCAATTTCACGCGTACCAATAATCGCCGCACGGAATGGCGTTTCCCCTAACTTAATGTGACGATCCACGTTTTCCAAAACAACAATCGCATCATCTACCACTAAACCGATAGCCAGAACCAATGCTAGCAACGTCATCAAGTTAATGGAGAAATCCAAGGTTTGAAGCAACATAATTACCCCGATTAATGAAATCGGAATGGTAATAATTGGGATCAAAATCGAACGGAATGAACCAATAAACATGGTAATCACCACCAATACGATCAGCGTTGCCTCAACAATCGTTTTGATTACTTCATTAATTGAGTTATTAATCGCAATTGTACGGTCATATAAGATGTCAGATTCAATAGCATCCGGTAGATTATTTTTAATACTGTCATATAGTGGACGCACTTTCGCAGCTACTGTTAATGGGTTTGCTGACGAGGTTGGGTTAATCGCTAATACAACCGAATCTGCGCCATTCGCTACCGCACGTGAGCTATCACTTGATTTATTTAATTCGATATCGGCAATATCGCGTAAACGTACTAACTTATCACCGCTAGACTCTACAATTAAATTACCTAATTCTTCCACTGATTTTGTCGTGGTTTCTACTTTGTTTTTATAGGTAACAAAATAGCCATTATCATTACCCGCCGCTGTTTGAACGTTATTCGCTGATAATGCAGACATCACTTGTGTTGCAGAAAGGTTTTGAGCCGCCATTTTTTCTGGATCTAACCAAATACGAAGTGCGTACTCAGATGCACCAAAGATCTGCACACTCGCCACCCCTTCTACGGTAAAGAACTGTGGTTTGACTACGCGTTGAATATAGTCAGTTACTTGGCTTGCATCAAGTTTGTTAGAACGGAAACTAATATACATAATCCCCGAACCACCAGTTGATGAAGAAATCGTTGGATCTTCAATACCACTTGGCAATTCAGAACGAACTGAGTTAACTTTAGCTAAAACATCTGCCAATGCCGCATTCGGATCCGTATTTAATTTCATTTTTACGGTGACTGTTGAAGAACTTGGGCTAGAACTTGAAGACATATAGTCCACATTATCAGCTTGCGCTACCGCCTCTTCAATTTTGGAAGTGACAAACGCTTGAATTAAGTTTGCATCCGCCCCTGGATATGCCGTGGTCACTGTAATCACCGTCGTGGTCATTTTCGGATATTCGCGCACAGCTAATTTCGAGATTGCTTGTAATCCTAAAATAATAATTAACAAGCTAATCGAAACCGCCAAAACAGGACGACGAATAAATATATCGGTAAATTTCATTCGCTTTTCCTAATTAAAGATTCGTTTTATTCGCAGGTTGTTCAGTACCCACGCCCGCTTTATCTGCAACAGAGACTAATGAGCCGTTACTTAAGTTTTGCTGACCACCAGTCACAATTTTATCGCCGACTTTAACTTCATCGCCTTTTAATTGTGCATAAATACCTTGACGATCTTTCGTAAATACAGTGATTGATTTTGCACGGTACATATTCGCTGCTTTCTCTGCGCCGCCTAATTTCTCAATATCTTCATCAGAAAGTGCGGTCAAAATATAAAGCGATTCGCCATACATGTTGTAACTCACCGCCACTTGTGGCACCACAATTTGATTATGTTCTGTTGGCAAAGCCACATGTAAGCGAGTAAACATACCGGACAATAATTTTGCGCCATCTTCTGGCTCAAATGTTGCTTGAACATCAACTAAACCCGTTGAAGAATTAATTGCTGGCTCAATTGCAGTCACCTTAGCAGCAAATGTTTCACCTTTACGCGCATCTGCCGTAGCCGTTACTTTTTGACCAATATGCAATTTATCTAATAGGTTTTGAGCAATCGCAAAATCGACTTTCATTGAAGAACGATCTTCCACACGCACAATTTCAGTACCGTTTGAAACATACTGACCAACATTCACTTTCACGATACCAGCTTTACCATCAAATGGCGCGACGATTTGGCGACGCTCAATGGTTGCTTTTAATGACTCAATATTTGCCGCTTGTGCTTCATAAGCTGATTTTGCGTTATCTAATTCTTGACGAGAAACGGCACCGCTGCCTGCAAGGTTTGCATAACGTTGATAAGTTTGACGTAATGACACCACTTGAGCTTGAGCCGCTTGTAAGCTTGCACGCTCAACGGAACTATCTAACTCAACTAACAAATCACCCTTTTTCACGCTTTGGCCATTTTGCACGAGCACTTTAGACACGGTTCCAGCGCTTTGTGCACTTAACATCGCCCCTTGATTTGGACGAACAAGACCGGTTGTTTCAATGATCGGCGTCCATTCTGAAGCCTTAACTGTCATTGCGGTAACAGGAGAAGCTGTTTCAGGTTTATTTGCTAAGAAATCAGCAATGCCTTTTGCTTTCATTTGATTAAGAAAAATCATTGCAGCAAAAATTAACACAAATACGCCTAACGCTAATTTCAAAAAGAAAACGTGCGAACGCTTTGGTCTATTAGTTTGAGTTATACTCATTTGGAAAACTCCATTAAGACAATAAAATGACTACTTCTGAATTGCACGCCAAGAGCGTTCAATGACAGATTCTAATACCACATCGGTAACCGCTATACCGAGAAATTTGTTATCTGAGGCTAAAACTATTGCAGTATCTAGACTCAGCAAAAATAAAATTCGAGGATCTAAATCAGCTAACACATTTGCTGCTTGTCCCTTTATACAAAACTGATCCCAGCATGAATGTTCCATCTTTTTACAGATCTCAATAAATTCTGGCAAGGATTGATATTGGTTCATATTTGACAAAATTTTTGGATTTTCTTGAAGAAAATGCCAAATATTCCACCACATTTTTCTGTATTGTTCGAAAAAAGGTTGATTTTCATCAAAACCTTCTTCAATCGCCAAAACAAACTTATTGAACACTCGACGAGCAAATTGTGCTAATAACTCGTCTTTACTCTTAAAATAAAGATAAATCGTACCCGCTGCGATGCCTGCTTCCTTGGCTAACTTATGCATAGAAAGATGATGTAATCCTTCTTTTGCCATAAGACGATCTGTTGCATCAAAGATCTGCTCACTGACATCAAGCTTCGTTTTAGAGGCTTTTACTTGTCGCATAATAAAAAATCAAATTCTTAGGGTTATATATGAGAAAGGTCATTTAAGATGAATATCAAAAATGAATAAACGTTCATTTTATTGATTTTTCGTTTTTTGGCAAGTGAAAATATAAAAAAAGTGCGGTTATTTTTAACCGCACTTTTAAATTCTGAATTACATTCCAATCACTACGCAACTCGCCACTGATTTTGCTTTATCTTGTGCTGCTGTTGCGGCATCTCGACTACCAAATGGTCCCACTCGTACGCGGTTCCATTCTTCACTTGTCGCAATTTGTGCATTTACGCCAGCCATCGCTAGACGACCTTGTAAGCTTTCTGCTTGTGCACGATTTTTAAATGCTCCACATTGTAAACCGAATTTTTTGCCGCCAGCCTGTACTTGTTGTTCAGCGGGTTTTGGTTCTGCTTTTTTCGGTTGCTCAGTTTTAGCAGGTTCCGTTTTTGCGGGTTCAGCTTTCACCACTTCTACTTTTTTCGGAGGTTCAGGCTTTTTAACTGGCTCTGTTTTTTTAACTGGCTCAGGCTTTTTCGCTTCTGGGTTTGCTGTTTGCTGAGCTAGCTGAGTTTGAGCTGTCTGTGCGGGTTGAGCTTGCTGTGCTTGAGCCGCGGCTTTTTCCGCATTCGCTGCTTCTTGCTCTTTACGTTGAGCTTCTAATTTTTTCGCTTCTTCTGCCGCTTTTTGTTCTTTTTCCATTTGAATAAGCACTTGACGCTGCTCTTCCGTCAAACGCATATTTTTTTCAACGGAAGAAGGATTATTATCCACCGGCACCGTACGGGTTTCTAATTCTTTAGTGTAGTGCCACACTTCTTCTGGGCGATTTGGTAACACACTTTTCGGTTGCGGTTTTTCCGGCTGAACATTTGTCGTCACTACAGGTGCTGGTGTTTTACTTTTTAAGAAGTAAAGCCCTAACCCAAAACCTAATACCGCCACCAACGCAAGAACAATTAAGGTATTGCGATTAAAACTTTTCTTTGCTTTCTTTTTATTATTTTTTGAGCCGCTTCGACCGGCAAAATCTCGATGAGCCACGATAAAATCCTAAAATATTCGATAAATTAAACTTAGAGTATAAAAAAACGCTTAATTCTACTGGAAAACAGTGCATTTTTCTAGGGAATTTTTGCTAACTCAAATCCAATGGATCCACGTCTAAAATCAACCGCACTTGAGAAGACTTTATCAGCTCTGGCGAATATCGACTTAATGCCGCCTGTAATTGTTTCCGAGAAGCGTGCTGTAATAGCAACTGCCAACGATATTGCCCCGCTTTTTTGCTGAACGGTGCGGGAATCGGCCCCAACACTTGCGAGCCTTCTATTTTTTGTTCATAGAAGAAAGAGGCTAATTGCGACAATGCATTTTCCGCCTCTTCAGAATGACGACATTGTGCTTTAAACAAAGCTTGGAAACTAAACGGAGGCAAGCACATATTATGGAGTAGCTTCAAGGTTTCTTCTGCAAAGGCTTGATAGCCCTTTTCAAGCAAGGTAGTTAATAACGGATGATCCGGATAATGTGTCTGCAAAACCACTTCACCCTGTTTTTCGGCTCTGCCTGAGCGCCCTGCAACTTGTACATAAAGCTGCGCTAAACGTTCTTCGGCTCTGAAATCAAGGGAAAATAAGGCATTATCTACATTTACTAAAGCAACCAAAGTGACATTCGGAAAATGGTGTCCTTTAGCTAACATTTGCGTGCCAATTAAAATCTGACTTTTACCTTGCTGAATATCCTCTAAATAACCTTCAAGCTTGCCTTTTCGTGCTGTGCTATCACGATCGATACGTGCAATATTATATTGAGGAAAACGTGCTTTTAAGGTTTCTTCTAACTGTTCTGTGCCTAAA
>ERZ1699244.486-NODE-486-length-15699-cov-3.945351_pt1 | contig 15699 bp, 9 predicted proteins | sample MGYA00581534_ERZ1699244 | MGnify/ENA primary metagenome ERZ1699244 (study PRJEB42319, sample SAMD00040331) | human oral metagenome | material: saliva | host: Homo sapiens | study: EMG produced TPA metagenomics assembly of PRJDB4115 data set (Metgenomic analysis of...
CCAATGATGGCCACGATGGAACAGGCCACGGAGATGCCCACAACCTCGAAGAAACCATTTTCATCGTTTTGAAACGGCAATGGCACGTTGGTCCCCCACAAGCTAAAGATGATGGTAGGTACGGCCAAGGTAATCGTCAAGGCTGCCAACATTTTCATAACCATATTAAGGTTGTTTGAAATGATGGATGTAAAGGCGTTCATCATGTTCATCAAGATATTAGAATACATTTCAACCATTTCGATGGCCTGTTTATTCTCGATGATAACGTCCTCTAATAGATCCTCATCTTCCTCATACATCTTGAGAAGGTGTTTATAGGAACTGTGACCACGCAAGCGCAATAAACGTTCCATAACGGTACCATTCGTACGCAAGGCGGACGTAAAGTATGTCATGGATTTCTGTAATTCCAACAATTGGAAGAAGTCCTTGTTCTTTGTAGTATGACGCAATTGGACTTCAATATCGTCAGTACGGCGGTTGATTTGTTGCAAGTAACGCAAGAACATGGTCGCCGTGCGATACAAAATTTGGAACAAGAAACGAGTCTTTTTATACGTATAGAACGTAGAAATCTGATTAGAAATAAACGGATAGAGCACTTCAGATTCTTCTAAACAGATGGTAATAAAGAAATCTGGCGTCAAAAAGATACCAAGTGGCACCGTATCGTACATATCATTGCCGCGAACAACAGGAATGTTGATAACAACAAAGATATAATTGTCCTCTAACTCCACGTGAGAACGTTCTTCCATATCGAGGGCGGTCTTTAATACGTCTGTAGGAATTTCCGTCAGAATATTGATAAGGGATAACTCATCGGGGTCTGGGTTCACCAAATTTACCCATGAACCTTTTGTGGCATCTGATACCGTGTAATCGGCTACTAATTCTTCTTCTATGTGCTTGTACACCGTAATCATGTTATCCCTCCTTCCGAGCGAAAATACTGTATCTCATCTTTAAAATTATATACTATTTAGGTGTACTATTCAATTCTCTTGTGAAAGTTTTACATAGAAAAACTGCTCCTCATTGCCTAATACAATGTAGAAGCAGTTTATTATCTATCAGTATTATTCTCTACTCAAGATGCGAACAGAGTTTAAGATACAAAGGATGGATACGCCAGTATCACCAAATACTGCCCACCACATGGATGCATAGCCCATGATGCCAAGCGCCATGATAAGGATTTTTACAGCAATAGCGAATACTACGTTTTGCCATGCTACGCGCAACGTCGCTTTGGACAAGTCAAGGATATGTGCAATAGCAGTCAAGGACGGACGCATAAACACAACGTCTGCCGCTTCGATAGCCGCATCAGCACCGCTACCCATCGCACCACCAACATCAGCACCTGCAAGTACTGGAGCATCGTTGATACCGTCCCCTACGAACATAGTTGGACCATATTCAGAGCGAATATCTTGTACTACGGACAATTTATCTTGTGGCAACAATTGAGCGCGAACAGCACTTACGCCAGTTTCTTTAGCGATGTAATTTGCACTTGCTTCAGCATCACCTGTAAGCATAACAGTTTTAATATCTTGACCATTAAGATTAGCAATCGCTTCAGCAGAGTCTGGGCGAGCTTCATCGGCGATGATGATACGACCTAAGTATGTATTACCTTCTGCCACAAGAACTTCAGTACCATATTCAGCAGCTTCTGTTGGATAGCCTTGAACTGCATAGCGTTCCATAAGACGACGGTTACCAACAAGCACTTGTTGACCATCTGTCATACCTACCATACCTTCGCCAGCCAACTCTTGAACAAAGTCGGAAGCCTCTACAGCGATGCCTTGTTCTTTCGCTTCAGATACGATGCTTGTTGCGATTGGATGCGTAGAAACGGCTTCGATAGCTGCCGCCATGGACAACAATTGAGTATTGCTCACATGAGAGCCTACAGTTTCTACGTTTTGTACTTTAAATTCACCAGATGTGATAGTACCAGTTTTATCAAGAGCTACTGCTTTTACATTAGCCAACGCCTCGATAACTCGACCACCTTTTAATAAGATACCGTGTTTAGACGCATTGCCGATACCGGAGAAGAATGCAAGTGGCACGCTAAGCACCAATGCACATGGGCAAGAAATAACGAGGAATGTTAAGGCTGTGTAGATCCATTTATGCCATTCACCAGTAATAAGGGATGGAATGATAGCTACAGCCAATGCAAGAGCTACAACGATTGGTGTGTATACGCGAGCAAAACGCGTAATGAAACGGTCGATTTTAGGTTTAGAAGATGCTGCATTTTCCACGGCATCAAGAATTTTAGTAACCATGGATTCTTCAAGAACCTTATCTACACGCATCGTAATGCGACCAGATTCATTGATGCAACCAGACATAAGTTGAGTGCCAGGTACGGCGCGAACAGGTACAGGTTCACCTGTTACAGGTGCTGTATTAACGCGTGTTTCACCTTCAAGCACTGTGCCGTCTAGAGGAATTAAATCGCCAGGACGAACTTCGATAGTCCAGCCTACTTCAACCTTTTCAGGAGCCATAACTACGATTTCACCACCGCAGTCTGTATCTACAACGCGCACCTCTTGAGGACGCATATCGACAGCGTTCATGATTTCTGTACGACTGCGATCTGTAGCTTTTTCTTCGAAGAACTCACCGATACGGTAGAACAAGATAACGCCTACGGCTTCAGGCAATGCATCGATAGCAATAGCGCCCAATGTAGCGATAGACATCAAGAAGTTTTCATCAAATACTTGGCCTTTTAGGATATTGCGACCTGCGATGCGCAATACAGGGAACGCAAGAAGAATATAGGCAATATAGTAAATTGGAGTTTCGATAGACTCTGGCAAGCTGATGGACGGCACAACTGTAGTCAACCCTTCGTAGGCCATAAATAACAAGCCTGCTACGATAACTGCAATTGTTACTGCATCACTGCCGTGGTCGTGATCATGACCATGGTCATCCATAGCCGCTTTAGATTTACGCTCGTAATCGGCTACTGTTACACCCTCTTCAATGGCATCACAAATGTCTTGAATGTCACGTTTAAGAGCTTCACGGTCTTCCCAAGAGCCGGTTAATTTTAATTGATGTGTAGCAAGTGTAAAATTGGCAGTCTCTACCACATCCATTTTACGGATACGATCTTCAATTTTTGCTGCGCAGTTCGGACAGTTCAAATTCTTCAACAACAATGTTTCTTCCATGATATCTCCTTTGATAATAGTAAAAGCTTCTATCCTGTATTGTAAGTTAATAGGTAATATTTTTCTAATACTTATTAGACATATCTTGTTTCATATCTTGTTATATATGTTCCTAAACATTTTTCATCAGATATTTTATTTATATGAATATCTGTTCATATGTTTATATTACATCAAAGGAGATTAATTGTCAATACAAAATCATATTCAACATATATTAAATTTTATTTACTTTAGTTCTAACTATATTCACCTTATATCAAATTTCGTTCTACTAGGAATTTATGTGCTACATCAGCTGGCAGTTGATGTTCCGTTTCAACGGCGTAATTCATCTTCGCCATCTCTTGATCTGTAATCGTATGATTCAAACTTTCTAATACAGGGCGCAATTCAGGATGAGCAATCAATACTTCGCTACGTACCACATTGCCAGACATATAAGATGGATATAAATGTTTATCATCTTGTAACACCGTAATCGGTGCGATACTTAATTGACCATCAGTCGTGAATATCGGCATTACATCCACCTCATCACGACTAATAGCCGTATATTTTAGCCCTATATCCATATCTTTAGTAGCTTTAAATCTCATACCATACACGCGTTGCAATCCAGCATAGCCATCTTCACGTCCAAAGAAATCATATTCCCCACCTAATGTTAAAGATGGTGCTATACGAGCAAGATCAGAATATGTTTTTACGCCATAACTTTGAGCAATTTCATTACGTACCCCTATGCCATAGGTATTATTAAAACCGTACATGCCGACCCACTCAAAATTATATTTCTCTTTATAGGCCTGTGAAAGCTCATTAAATAGACTTTCATCATACGTATCCGTACGTTTTAGCACAGCAGACCAAGCCGTACCAGTATATTCAGGATATATATCAAATTGGCCAGAAAGCATAGCTGGTTGAATATTTGATGTACCACCACCGACACCTTCTGTAACCTCTACGGTTAAATCAGTCTTCTTCTCGATTAATTCTTTTAAGATATTCCCCAAAATAAGCTGTTCCGTCATAGGTTTCGTTGCAATATGAATAACATCGGTCTTCACATGACGGCAATACATAGCCCAGCCACCTATACCCATCGCAATTATCGTCATAATCGACACAAATATAATCGTATAGCGCTTCATATGAGGGCTAATACGCGTTACTCTTTCACCTAGAGAAAAGAGCGCATCAACAGTAATAGCTAATAGGGCAATCAGTAGACTGCCTGCAATTGTCAAAGCACTTTGATTTGTTGTAATCCCCCTATAAATCGCCACACCTAAGCCACCAGCACCAATAAAAGATGCAATACCTGTCAAGGCAATGGTCATAACGAGCATAGTCCGTATACCAGCCATAATAGTCGGCATAGCCAAGGGAATCTCTATATCCCACAAACGTTGAATCCGCGTGAGCCCTAACGCAATTCCCGCTTCACACATGGCTTGATCAATTTGGTTAAGACCAGTAAATGTATTTCGTACCATCGGTAATAAGGCATAGATAACCAATGCAATGATAGCGGTCGTATTACCAACACCCGATACATACAACAAAAGGCCTAACATCGATATAGATGGAATCGTATATAGGAAATTAACTACTACCATAACGGGCGCAGCTAGCCGTTTATATTCGTATATAAACACACCCAATAATCCACCGATGATGGTAGCAATAACAGAAGCTAATACTGAAATTTCTATATGTTCCCATAACAACTGGAGGAAAAAATCATAGCGATTGATAAGTAATGATATGACCTCATGCATTACAGATACCGCCTTTCTCATAAAACAATACAAAGAGTATATATAGTCATATAACAGCTAATCATATAAGGTGTTTTATACGAGAATATAATTAAATTACAACCCTTTTCATCATTGTATACCGAATCACACCTTAACTCTAGCCCTTAAACCATATATAAAGACAACTCTTTATATTGTCATATCATACAGATTCAATTCCTTAATAGATCTAAAGGGAATATCTATGCCTTGAACAGATATAATTTGCATTTGCGCACTAATCCTATCAACAGCCCCTATAAGCTCTGTATATCTTTGTTTATTGTAGTAAACAATTCGCACCCATTCTCCGCAATGTATAGTCTGTAAAACCTTATTTAACTCATCTACTTGATCCTCCGATAGCTCTACACGATGCTCTTTAGGCCGTGCCACAGCTGCCAGTAATACTTCAAATCCCTTTAATGCCGCAAAGGGCATAAATTGTTTCGCCCGTTGTAAACGAGACATACGATGTTTCATTAATGTATACCTCCCCTTATGCGACTAATCTATTTTCAATTGTATTCTTCGTTCAATTGCCATTGTATCCATTACACTATTTATTCCCCATTATGGCCACCTACCAAGGTATTTCTAAAGCGCATTGTCCCTTCATCTTGCAAGCTAGAGGCACGTAAAATAGCATTTTTACCGAACTGCTCCTTGATAGATAACATCGCCTCATGTACTTGCCGCTCCTTTTCCTCTTCCTCCGTCGCAAGAGAGCTGAATAAATCTACCTCCTGAGGTATAGCAGAGCGATTGACTAAATCCTCAAAGCTTACGCCTATACGCCGTATAAGTTCATTTTTATGGCAATGTTGTTCATATAATTTAATTACTGCCGTCGTTAATGCTTGCAATGAATCAGTGTACTGTTTAAGCTTTTTAGAACCTCCAGTAGAGCGCACCATATCATCTGCATAGCCAATATGAACATGAATATGGTTCGTAACCCCTTTGATTTGTAAAAGCTCTAATACCAAGGACTCCACCATTTCTCGCATAGGCACGTAAGCCTCTTCATAGGTATAGTTACGCAATAAAATCTGGCTATGCGAGATAGAATGCTTGATAGGACGATACGCATGGATATCTGCAATCGTACACGGCTCACGGCCCCAAGCATGATCGATAATGAGCTCTGCATTAACACCAAATTCCTTGTACAACTTGGCCTCTGGAACCATGGTAATACCATGCAAATCATAAGCTCCATACTTGTGCAAACGATTGGCTATGCCGTTACCAATCTGCCAGATGTCGGTCAAGGGCTGATGATACCAGATTTTCTCTTTAAAGAGGCTTTCATCAAGATATCCTATAAAATCAGGCGCATGTTTTGCGAGGATATCGAGAGCAATCTTGGCAAGGAACAAGTTTGTTCCAATCCCAACGGTGGCATAAATCTTGGTCGCCTCTAACACCGCATCAAGAAGCATCTGCGCTAGCTCTCGAGGCGTTTTCTTGTAGAGCGGTAAGTAAGGCGTAATATCGATAAAATACTCGTCGATAGAGTATACATGTACATCCTCAGGTGCCACATACTTGAGCAAAGTCCCGTAAATCTCAGCAGACGCCTGCATATACCGCTTCATATGAGGCTTCACCGTCAAATACTCAATGTGCGGAGGAATCTCAAAAAGACGACTGCGATTCTTAATACCTAGCTTTTTTAAGGCCGGTGAAATGGCCAATGTAATAGCCCCTTTGCCACGAGACCCATCGGCCACCACCAAAGGTGTCGTAAACGGATCCAGCCCCAAATCGGCGCACTCCACAGACGCGTAAAAACTCTTCAAATCAATGCACATATACATTCGATCCGTATCAGCTGAACCCATACAAACACCTCCTCAAACCGCTAAATAACTAGACTCTACAAGAAATATAAAAAGAAGAATTTCTACGATTAGTATAACAAAAATACAGAGTATTTTCAAACATATGTTTGTTATTATAGAGGCAAATTTTGGACATAAAAATGAAAAAGTACCTACTATTAGACATCAAATCTAACAATAGGTACTCTTAAGTACGTGTATAACCTAACCCAAAACTTCTATTTCCAGTTCTCCCAACAATACAATGAAAACTATCTAGTGCCACTATATTGATGGGACTTATTTGGGCTAACGTAATACAAAAAGAGCACCACCTATCGAGGGGCGACTTACGCGTCGTTTGGAGCCACGAGGTAGGTGGTGCTTTTTTGTAACTAAGTTGTCGAAATAAAGTCGGGCCCCATCAATATAGGCACACCCACGATAGTTTTCATTATTGTTCCGGCCCCATGTCTCGAAATTCCACGTCTCTAAATTGGGTTAATTCCCCAATGAATTGAAGTTCCACGGTACCGACGGAACCATTACGGTTCTTACGAATGAGGACTTCTGCGTTGTCCCCTTTTTCGGAGTTTTCATCGTAATATTTATCGCGGTACAAGAAGATAACGATATCCGCATCTTGTTCAAGAGAACCAGATTCACGAAGGTCAGAAAGTACAGGCCGTTTATCTGGTCTGCTTTCAACACTACGAGACAACTGAGATAAGGCAATGAGAGGCACATTGAACTCACGAGCGATCAATTTGAGGTTACGAGAGATTTCAGATACCTCTTGTTGACGATTCTCGCTGCCCTTGCCGGAGTTACGGCCTTGCATCAACTGAATATAGTCGACAACAACGAGATCAAGACCATGTTCCACCTTAAGACGGCGCAATTTAGATCGCATATCTTGTACGGTAAGGCCCGGCGTATCATCAATAAAGAGCTTAGATTTGCTCATGCGGTCCGCAGCAGCGATAACCTTTTCCCAGTCAACAGGGTCCATGTTTGCACGGCGCAATTTTTCAGAACTCACACCTGCCACGGAGGATAGAATACGACCAACGAGCTGTTCCTTGCCCATTTCTAGGGAGAAGAACGCTACCGTCTTGTCGTACAACATCGTTACGTTTTGAGCAATATTCAAGGTGAAAGCCGTTTTCCCCATCGCAGGACGGGCTGCTACGAGGATGAGGTCAGATTTTTGTAGACCATTAAAGACATGGTCCACATCTTTAAAACCTGTTGGAACGCCTGTAATAGCACCATCATGCTGTTGCAATGCATTTAGTTTATCTAAGTTAGATAATACAACCTCCCCAATAGGCGCAAATGATGATTCGGACTGTGTTTGACCACTTACGTCCAATACCATTTGTTCCGCCTTGTTAAGGATAGCCGTTGGCTCATCTTCGCCAGCGTACGTCATGCCTACGATTTTATTCCCTGCATCGATAAGGCGGCGCAACTGAGCTTTCTCACTAATGATTTTCGCATGTTCCTCTACATTGTAGGACACCGATTCATTAGCCAAAGATGTAATATATGCAAGACCGCCTACCGCATCGAGTCGCTTACGACGATCTAGCTCTTCACCAACAGTGATAAAGTCCGCCGTCTTGTTAGCATGCACGATTTCTAAGATAGCATCATAAATAATACGATGCGCATCGCGGTAAAAGTCTTCAGATTTTAGAATACTCGTCACTGTATCAACAACAGCGCCCGAGTTCGATCCATTGGTTAATAAGGCCCCCAAAACGGCCTTTTCCGCATCTAGATTATGCGGTGGAATGCGTACATCCATGATAATCCCCTTCACACAACCACTATGGATAAAAGAATTCACCATACTCAAAGAGCATGGTGAACACTATTATTCAGCTACTACATTAACCTTGATAGTACTTGTAATCTCAGGATGAACACGAACTAAAACGTCATGTACGCCTAATGTTTTCAATGGTTCTTTGATTTCGATTTTCTTTTTATCGATATCTACTTTGTACTGAGCTTTAGCTGCATCGGAAATGTCTTTTGCAGTAACAGAACCGAATACGCGACCTTCTTCGCCCATGCGAACTTTTACAGTTACTTCAACCTTAGTCAATTGAGCTGCCAAGATTTTAGCCTCGTCATTGGCAACAGCTTTATTGTGAGCGATGGATTCTTGCTTTTGTTTCGCATTATTTACGTTAGTTGCTGTACCTTCAAGGCCAAGACCTTTTTTGATCAATACATTACGGCCATATGCATCGCTAACTTCAACGATTTCGCCTTTTTTACCAACCTTTTTAACGTCTTCTAACAATACTACTTTCATTGTTCTTCCTCCTCTTTCTCTGCGGAATGAAGGGCTTCAAGAGCATGGTCTAAAATAGCCTTCTTCGCTTCCTCTATCGTCATACCTTGTAATTGGGCACCAGCCACAGTTCTGTGACCACCGCCACCCAAGGCTTCCATTACAACTTGTACATTTACCTTGCCTTTGGATCGAGCGCTAACGCCGATACCGCCGTCATTCAAGGAATACAGTACAAAGGCTGCTTCAATATCTTCATTACTGATGAGCATGTCTGCACTTTGTGCAGCTAATGCCATCATATCCTTCAAACCTTCAGGAGCTACAGAAATAGCAATTCCTTCAGTTCGATTGGCTTCAAATACCATTTTAGCACGCAATTGAACAGAATCGAAGGTTTCAATAAATAATTGTTTAACGCGTTCAATATCTGCCCCTGCACGGCGTAAGAATGCGGCCGCTTCAAAGGTACGTGCCCCAGTTTGTTGCACAAAGTTCTTCGTATCAAGCACGATGCCCGCATAAATGCCTGTAGCTTCTGCTTTTGAAAGTTTTACGCCACCACCTGCGTATTGTACAAGCTCTGTAACAAGCTCAGATGTAGATGATGCAGTTGGTTCCAAGTATGTAAGCAATGGATTTTCTACGAAGTCCGCTGCACGACGGTGATGATCGATAACGATGCGTCGTTCAGAAATTTCAAGAGCCTCTTGAGCTGCTACCATTTCTTGGCGATGTGTATCACAAACAATAGTGAGCGTATTAGCATCTACCCAAGCTTTTGCCGCTTCAGGGGTGATGATATGTTCTGTCCAGAACTCATTTTCTTTGAGAACAGTCACCATTTTATCAATGGCGCTTGTTTCCTTTGAAAGTACGATGCGTAATTCTTTACCCAAGGTACGTGCAATAGCTACAACACCGATAATACCACCTAACGCATCATAGTCTTCACGCTTATGACCCATCACAAGTATTTTATCGGAATCAAGCATAAGCTCATGTAAAGCTTGTGATACAACACGAGCACGAACACGGGTATTCTTCTCAACACCAGCTGTATTACCGCCGAAGAATCGGGTACTTTCACCATCCATAATACACACTTGGTCACCACCGCGACCTAATGCGATATCTAAGGCAGCGCGAGCACGACTAGAAACCTCTTTTACAGAGCCTACGTTCTCGCTAATTCCGATAGAAATCGTTGCTGGCACTTGACGGGGAGAAGGCAATTTACGGATTTTCTCAAGGATTTTAAAACCGTTTTCCTCCATCGCATGAAGTGCACCACGAGAAATAGCAAAGGTATACATATCATCTTGGAAGTTACGAATAAAACCTTCTTGTCTATCAATTTCATCCGTAATAATGTTATTAATATCTGTCCAAACGCTAGTATACTCACGGTCACTAAGACCTTTTGTCAATTCTTCGAGATTATCGATTTGAATCATACCCCACACAGGTTGGTCTTCTTCAGCTTTAATACGCGCCTTTTCTAAGTCTGTAATATTCTTAAAGTAAAGCGCCATTACTGCATGCTCTGCTAATTCATCTTCACTATGAATATCTGGTCGTGTATCACGAGGATCAATGAATTTGTAAATAATTTGGAAATACTTATCTCCATACTGTTCCGTCATATATCCAGATTTTCCCCAGATTTTATCAATACGGAAGCCAGGCATAAGAGCAGACATTTTTTGAAGTTTATTCCAGTCTACCTTAACCCAGTCTGCAAAGACACTATTATTCCATACGAGGGTACCTTGTTTATTAACAAGAGCAATCCCCATTGGCAAGTTTTGTAAGGCAAAGTTCGAAGCTTGTGTGACGTTTTTCATCATCGCCCCAAACTGTTCCCTTGCTAAACGACGCCGGTTATGAATGGTGTTATAGTTAACCAAATACGCCGCTACTACGATAATTAGTGCTAAAATTGCAATAGCCCAGTTTAAATAGGCCAACAATAATAACAATAATACGATAACGGTAATAATGGTAATTTCTAAACCTTCCCATTTCCGTTGAAAGGATTTCATAACGGCCTCCTTTCTATTACTATTGACGCGCTTTGTAACGTGTCCGTAAATCTAAAAACATATCTATGACACCAAATATGGCTAGTGCTTGACCAAAGAAAAAGGCATACACACCTAGCAGTATCCACTTCAATTTATTACTCATGCGGTAACTACTCATCAAATCTGCTAAAGCTGCAAAACCATGAATAGAACACATAGAGCTACCAAGGAGTAATACATTAGTACTAATGGCTATGACCCAGGAAGAGTCCATATTGATATGCGGCGTACCATATATACCAATAATACCTAAAGCGTATAGCCCTGCACTCCAGACAGGCATCCTCCATTCTTCAATTGGTAAAAATCGAGGTATGGAGATACGTAATCGCTTACCTAGCCATATAGATATCTGAATAGTTATATAACTGTATGATACTGCAGCTATAGCTACAGCCACAAAAAACGCATCCTTCAAACCAGTAGCAAGCTTATCTACATTTTTTACAAATAAATCAACTTGTTCCTGTGTGATATTAGGATTCGTCTGTAAGGCTTGATCAGCAATCATACGAGCTTGCTCGGTCATCTGTGTATCTATCATTGATAGAGTAATACCAGATACATATACTTGTGCCATTAAAGTTACTAATACAGCAACAAACATAGCAATACTAGGGAGTAGTAGTCGCTTAATCGTCCCTAAAGAAAGACGGTTACCTTCTCCTACCCCTACACCTACCGCAGCAAATAAGCCAACAGGTATACCATTCCATGGTCCAAACAAAACTACCGCTAAGAAAGTAGTAACAACAGCTGCCGATATACTATACTTGCGACCCCATTTTGTTCCAATTATGCCAATGGCTGCAGGTGTAACAAAAAATGATAAAAAAGCGAAAGCTGGTAAATACACACTAATAGCACTAAGGATGGCACCTATAGCACTAACAAATCCTGTTTCTGCCATCGCTCTTGTATTTGTTTGTTTCATAAATCTCCATTCTAAATAAAAGAAGATAGATTAATTGGTATCTTTTAATTATAACAGTTTAAAAAGGTAACTTCAAATACCCTATATAGTAGACAAATGCGATGACACCGCTATTTATAGTAGATTCCATAGGTCCTTTTTAAAATGTTAAAAGTACCACACCATAGGGTGCGGTACTTTTGTTTATTATATGTGATTATACGTCTTGAATAATCGGCAAGATCATAGGACGGCGACGAGTTTTATCGTAGAAGAATTTACCCAACGCGTCGCGTACGTTTTGCTTAATAGTAGTCCAATCTTTGATGCGTTGCATTTCGCATTCTTCAAGAACTTGGTCTACGCGGTGTTCTGCAGCAATCATAAGTTCTTCTGCATCGCGTACGTATACGAAGCCACGAGATACGAGGTCTGGACCAGCTACGATTGTACCAGAAGCTTTGTCCATCGCCATTACAACGATAACCATACCTTCTTGAGCCAATTGTTGACGGTCACGGATAACGATGTTACCTACATCGCCAACGCCAAGGCCATCAACGAAGATAGCACCAGCTTGTACACGACCACCTTTACGGCCACCATCTTTATCAAACTCAAAGATTTGACCATTGTCGCCGATAAGGACTTTCTTAGGATCTACGCCCATAGCAACACCAAGTTCACCATGGCGACGCAACATGCGATACTCACCATGAACTGGAATGAAGTATTCTGGACGAACAAGGTTAAGCATCGTTTTAAGCTCTTCTTGGCTCGCATGACCAGATACGTGGATACCACGATCTTTACCATATACAACGTGACAACCTAATCGGAGCAAGTTATCGATAGTTCTACCTACAGCACCTTCGTTACCTGGAATTGGTGTAGCAGAGATGATAACTGTATCATTCGGCGCCAACTCTACAGTGCGGTGGTTGCTTGTAGCCATACGGGACAAGCCTGCCATCGGTTCACCTTGAGAACCAGTTGTTAAGATCATAATTTGGTCATCTGTGTAGTTGTGCATTACATCTACGTCGATAATTGTATTTGGTGGAATGTTCAAGTAACCGCGTTCTTGAGCGATTTCTGTAACATTTACCATACTGCGGCCCATAACGACAACCTTACGGTTGAACATAACTGCCGCATCAATAGCTTGTTGGATACGAGATACGTTAGATGCAAATGTAGCTAACACAACGCGGCCTTTTGCTTCTCCAACAGCTTGTTTAATAGCAGGACCTACGGAACTTTCAGAACCTGTAGTACCTGGTTTTTCAACGTTTGTAGAGTCGGACATCAAGGCCAATACACCTTTATTACCGAGCTCAGCAAATTTGTGCATATCCATCAAACGGCCATCAACTGGTGTTTGGTCGATTTTAAAGTCCCCTGTATGAAGTACAGTCCCGATTGGTGTATCAAAGTACACAGCGCAGGAGTCAGGAATGGAGTGGTTTGTTTGGATAAAACCAACCTTCACTTGACCAATTTGAACTTCATCGCCTGCAGCAATAGTACGAAGACATTTTGGAGATACCTTATGTTCTTTAAACTTGCCTTCAATCAAACCACAAACGAGATTTGTTGCATATACTGGGCAATTGATTTCTTTCATAAGGTATGCCAAGGAACCAATATGGTCCTCGTGACCATGGGTAATTACGACAGCTTTCACGCGATCCTTATTCTCGATGATATAGCTCATATCAGGAATAACGATATCTACGCCAAGCATATCTTCGCTAGGGAACGCAAGACCAGAGTCGAGAACGATGATTTCGTCCTCATATTGGAAGATGGTCATGTTTTTACCGATTTCACCAAGACCGCCAAGAGGGATGATTTGGAATTTACCCTTATTAGCGCCATTTGGTGTACGACCTACTAATTCCACAGGCGCCTCTTGATTGTTGCGGTTTGTGGAGCGATTATTTGGACGGTTGTTGTTACGGTTTTGACTATTGCGACCATTATTAGAGCGCGTATTACGCGTATTTTCACTACGTTCACCACGTGGTGCACGAGTTTGACGAGGTTTACGTTCAGTACGTTCTTGACCTTCGCCTTGTTCAGCATTGCGACGTGTATTTGTACGGCGTGTCGTATTAGTACGACCACCATTTGCATTTGTACGAGTATTTGTACGGCGTTGACGTGTTGTGCCTTCACCTTCACCAGTCGCGTGTTGACGAGTACGACCTTCGCCAGCAGGACGGCGTGTATTAGTACGGCGGCGAGTTTGTTTATGTTCGCCTTCAGCCGCAGCTGTACGAGTAGCAGTTTTCGCTACTGTTGGTTCTGCTTTCACTTGTGCAGTAACCTGATTATCTGTTGTATTCACAGTTCCTCCTAAAATTTTGTTCATTATTTTATTTAACATAGTTTCTTTTCTCACCTATCACTTGAATTGATCTATGCTATGGAGGCCACACAAAGAAAAAGGCGCTAAAATACTAGCGTCTCGTCAAATAGGCGCAAAAATGCGCTATCAATTTTTGCCGTTCCTAGTGTTGTTGTGACCATTTGCCATAGCAAATGAGTATATTGCCATCATTAGACATGTCAGCCGCGACGGGTACGTTCTCTTCGTTCCAATCTAATGATCTTTACAATATAATCCGATCGATTTTGATGAAAGCCTCGCTTTCATACGTTATGTCTATTGTAACATAAAAATAGCGTTAACAAAAGAGGGTAGCCCCCATGTTAACGCTACTTAGATATATCACATTCTATTTGTCATCATCGGGCATAGTTTTGTAAAACCCTTCGATACGCCACGCACCATTCTCTTCAATGACAGAAATATAGCGCTTCATCGGCGTTGATTCTACAACACCGGCGCCAACCCTTGTGGTTTGTAGGCTTGCATCAAAGACAATGCGCTTCAAATCCCCTGTGCGACTCACCCTTGTAACACCTAGGGATACTACATCCACCTTTGGCGCTTGTTTCATAGATGCTAGCCATTTTTGTTTTTCTGTCGGGTTTGTACTAGCTTGGCTAATGATATAGGTGAAAGCCTTATCATAATCCTTGTTATTTACGGCATCAAAATAATTTTGCACAGAAGCTCGCGCTGCTTCCGCACTGCCTTCACCAACGATAGAGTTTGTAAGCCATCCGTCAGGGAATACCTCATTAGCTGGGCCCATCGCACGTAAAGATGCGCCAAACACACAGATTACTATAACAAGTAATCCCACTAGAACACGTGTAGTTAAAGCACTACTCGTAGGAGATACCTTCATAATAGATGCCAAGCGCTTATCTATGACGATATGTTGCAATGCGCTGCCATATTGATTATCCTGTGGCTGTCCTTTTACACATAACAAACCTAATAAGATTAAAGGCCCTACAAAAGGAATAAGAAACAACAACAAGATAGCGCTGCTTTTACCTGTATCATGAAGACGTCGTACAGATAACGCAGCTAAAGGCATCAAGGATACTAAGCTAAGTATGGCAACGATAAGACCTGCTAATCCGATTAGATATGGACCCGTATGGAATATTGCTGTTAAGCC
>ERZ1699244.490-NODE-490-length-15597-cov-4.190175_pt1 | contig 15597 bp, 9 predicted proteins | sample MGYA00581534_ERZ1699244 | MGnify/ENA primary metagenome ERZ1699244 (study PRJEB42319, sample SAMD00040331) | human oral metagenome | material: saliva | host: Homo sapiens | study: EMG produced TPA metagenomics assembly of PRJDB4115 data set (Metgenomic analysis of...
CAGCGCCGTGCAATGGTAGAACTTCGAACTCATGTCGGTTACATTTTTGGTGTTGAAGTGCTGTAGCTCGAGCGAAGTCAGCGCCGTGCAATTGTAGAACATCGAACTCATATCGGTTACGTTCTGTGTGTTGAAGTGCTGTAGATCCAGCGAAGTGAGCGCCGTGCAATTGTAGAACATCCAACTCATATCGGTTACGTTCTGTGTGTTGAAGTTCTTCAGATCGAGAGAAGTGAGTGAAATGCAATTGGTGAACATCGCCTTCATGTCAGTGACGTTTTGTGTGTTGAAGTTCTTCAGATTGAGCGAAGTCAGTTCCGAGCAATTGAAGAACATCGAACTCATGTCGGTTACGTTCTGTGTGTTGAAGTCCTTCAGATCGAGCGAAGTCAGTGCCACGCAACGGGAGAACATCAAGCTCATGTCGGTGACGTTTTGTGTGTTGAAGTTCTTCAAGTCAAGAGAAGTCAGCGCCCAGCATTTGGCGAACATCGAGCTCATGTCGGTGACATTTTTTGTATTGAAGTTTTTCAGATCGAGAGCAGTCAGCGCCGAGCAACCATAGAACATCCTACACATGTCTTTCACTTCCGAAGTGTTGAGATACTCCAGCCCTTCAATCTGCTTGAGTGCTTCACAACAATAAAACCACTTCGCGGTGGTGGTGGGACGGAAGTCTCGGAACGAAGCATCGAACACCACCCGCGCGGTGGTCGTATTTTCCTCCTGACTTGTTTCTGCCCAAGCAGGGACGGGGATGTCTCCCTCTTTTTTTGTCTCCTCGATGCCCCATGTCGTGCCGGTGCGGGTGGCACGCAGTGCATCGTAGTAGAAGGTGAGCGTCGTCTCGTCCGCACTTTGTGCCACATAGGCCTCGCGGGTTTGCGCTTGCGCACTCAGCGGAGTGGCGAGCAGGAAACTAAATAGTGCGAAGAGCATCGCACAACAATAACGTAAATAGTGGATCATAAGGTGGTGCTCCTCCATTCCTTTCCCCGATCGGGGAAAGTTGCCTTCGGGAGCAGGGGCTGTGACAAAAAAATGCTTTTGATGAATTGACGGCATGAGTGCTTGCGCTGTGGAAGCATCCCGGCCTGAGCCTAAACGGTGCAGAACTTGCTACTGCTAAGGCACATTTGCGTGACTAAGTGTGCTGTTATCATATTGATTGGGCAAAGATATGAAAAATATAGGTATTGTCGCAATAACAACTCTGAAAAAAGTTGCGTTAAAAGCATCGTGCAGCACAAAACTTCACACACCACCGAAACGCGCTCAGAAAGCCTTATGAAAAACTCCTCGACAACGTGACCAAACAAGCCGCCTTTCGTTGAAAACTCCGCTGCTTTTCTGCACTACCTCACTTGGATTCACTCGTCACCGCGACACACGACAAGAACACCCCAAAATGACTTCCCCTCACGCGCGTACGCGCACGCGCCTATCAGTCAGTTTCTGTTTTTTCCCTTCACCTCTTCACTCTTGGTTCGCAAGTTATTGATTCATAGTGAAATGAGGGTGAAGGGTTGGGGCGGTGAACCTTCACCCCGGCGTTCACCCGTTGTCGAATGTGATCGCACAAGTTCGGCGCGTGTCGCGGCCCCTGCCGGAGGGCTCACAGTGCACTGAAAACAAAGCCCCGAACCATCGATGCCGAAGTGAAGGCGACGGTGAAGGGACTGCGAGCAAAGCCTTCACACTTATCGCGTTGTGAGCGTGAGGATTACGACATGTGGGTGAAGAGGTGAAGGCAAAAAACGAAAACCGCTTGAAGGGCGCGCACGCGTGCGCGCGTGAGGATGCCGAGACTGCCCGAGGCTGCGTGCTCGAGAGCCGATGCAAGAGAGCCAAAGCCGTCCGAGAGCGTGAATTTTCGGTATGCGATGGTACAACGGGCGAAAAAAGCCGAGAAATCACGTCGTGTTCGTGCTTTTCTCTCTACCTTTGCACACGCTCCCCTTTGTCGCATCGCGACAGAGGCTCCTTGGTCTATATTTGGTGCGCGGCCGCCTTCGCAGTCGCCCCACTCTTTCATTCACTCAACGTTCCACTCGACATGTGGTTTGTCGACCTCCTTACCCGTCCCTCCGCCATCCAGGCCGTCATCGTCTTGTCGGCCGTCTGCGCCCTCGGTCTCTCGCTGGCTAAGTTTCGTTTTCGCGGCATCAGCCTCGGCATCACGTTCGTGTTCTTTGCCGGCATTCTGGCCGGTGCCCTCGGGCTGAAACTCGATCCGCGAATGCTCTCCTATGCCGAGAGCTTCGGACTCATTCTCTTCGTGTATGCCCTCGGTTTGCATGTCGGTCCCGGTTTTGTCACCACGTTCCGTCACGGTGGCACCATCCTCAATCTGCTGAGCATCGGTGTGGTGCTGATCGGTACGGTGCTGGCCGTGGTGATCGCCCTGGCGGGTTGGATGCCCTTCACCGATTTGATGGGCGTGCTCTGCGGTGCCACAACCAATACCCCCGCGCTGGGTGCGGCACAGCAGACGCTCAAGCAACTCGGCCAACCGTCGGCCGTGGCCGCCCTGAGCTGTGCGGTGACCTATCCCATCGGCATGATCGGCGTCATCATTGTGCTGGTCATCATGCGCGGTTGGTTGCAGCGTCACGACCACGCCAAAGAGGACGACAACGACGAAGAAGCCTACATCACCTCCTACTGTGTGCGCAATCCCGCCCTGTTTGGGCACACCATCCACGACATCGTGTCGCATGCCGAACACACCCGTTTTGTGGTGTCGCGGCTGTGGCGCGAAGGCAAGGTGCTCATGCCCAGCGCTTCGACCGAAGTGCGCGAAGGCGACCGCTTGCTCATCATCACGCGCAAGGCGCAGGTACACGCATTGACCAATCTGTTCGGTGAGCACGAAACGAAAAACTGGATGGAGGAAAACATCGACTGGAACGCCATCGATGCGCATTTCATTTCGCGCCACGTGCTCATCACCCGCCCGGAGATCAACGGCAAGAGTCTGCGCGATCTCAATTTGCGCTACCTCTATGGGGTGACGGTGAGTCGCATCAAGCGCGACGACCTGCGCCTACTCGCCACCCCCGACCTCATGTTGCGCATGGGCGACCGCGTGACGGTGGTGGGACATGCCGACAGTATCGAACAAGTGGTGCGGCTGCTCGGCAACGAGGTGCGTTCGCTCGAAGAGCCCAACATGGTCACCATCTTCTTGGGGATTGTGCTCGGCTTACTACTCGGCAGCATCCCCATCAGCGTGGGGCTGAACTTCCCCATCAGCCTCGGTTTGGCCGGCGGCCCCATCATCATGGGCATTCTCATCGGCGCCTACGGTCCGCGATTGCACATGGTCGCCTACACCACGCAATCGGCCAACCTCTTGATGCGCTCGCTCGGGCTGTCGATGTACCTGGCCTGTCTGGGGCTGGATGCCGGTGGCGATTTCTTGGCCACGGTGATGCAGCCGGCTGCGTTGCAATGGATCGGTTTCGCCGCTTTGCTCACCGCAGTTCCGCTGGCCGTGGTGGCCGTGGTGGCCGTGGTGTGGCGTCGCAAGTCGTTTGCCACGACGGCGGGCATGCTTTGCGGTGCGATGGCCAACCCGATCGCCTTGGGCTATGTGAACGACACGATCGAGGGCGACAAGGCCTCGTTGGCCTATGCCGCAGTCTACCCGCTCGCCATGTTCCTGCGCGTGATCATCGCGCAAATCATGGTGATGCTCTGGTTCACCTGATGCGGGTGCCGTCTGCACGCGTTCCCGTGTCCACTTTCTTCCCACTACGCCTTCGGCGCGATCCGACTGTTAACCGGATCGCGCCGAAATGCCTTTTTTATCTTGCAGAACGACAACTTCCAATTCCTCGTGTGTAAAAATGCAAGGTTTGAAAATCCTTTTTTGTTGATTTGTTTTGTGTGTAGATGATAAAGTAGTAATTTTGTCGTCAAATCCTTCGGTTTTTTGCCGTCGGAAAGGTATGAAATCCACACAATTCCTACATATTTCCGCTTCGCTTAGCACCTGTCGTTTCGCGCTGCGGTGGTTGAGTGCCGCCCCTCCGCATCATTCACATAGACTTCTTTCTCCGTTTCGGGGCGTGCTGTATTGTTGTTCTCTCTGTTTGCCGTTGTCATGACGCTCTTCCTTCTGCTTGCCATTTTGCTCGGTCTCGTCATCCCCTATTTCCAGCGCCGTCGTGCTCGTCTCACTTATAGTGCACACCGGCGCCGACACTATTTGCGCAAGGCCCGCCACACCGTCTATTGGGGCGTGGGTTGCCTTTGCGTGGCCTTCCTGCTCTGGTTTTTCAAAATCCGTTTGTGAAGTCGGATCCCCCACCTTAAGTCGTAAAATCAAATTGTTGTGTTGTTTTTTTCGCATGAGCAGAGTCCGTGTGGTGTTTTAATCTTATATTTGCACGGATATCCGTGTGTAGCGGAAAAGCAGCACAACGGCATACCCCTGTCTACTGCGAAATCACAATCTAATCATACCCATCATGTCCAAATCCAAACACTACAACGGGCTTTCTGCGCGCGAAGTGGAGGAAAGCCGTGCACGTCACGGTGTGAACGTCCTCACTCCCCCGGAGAAAACCCCGCTTTGGAAGCGTTTCCTCGAAAAGTTTGAGGATCCGATCATCATCATCCTGCTCATCGCAGGCGTCTTCTCGTTGCTCATCTCGTGCTACGAGTTTTTCGGTCTCGACAAGGAAGCCACGGTCTTTTTCGAACCGGTAGGTATCTTTGTCGCCGTGCTGCTTTCGACGGGACTGGCCTTCTACTTCGAGCTCAAAGCCAATCAGGAATTTGAGATCCTCAACCAGGTGAACGACGAAGAGCCGGTGCGCGTGATTCGTGAGGGCAACACGGTCGAGGTGCCCAAATGTGACATCGTGGTGGGCGACATCGTGATGATCGGCACGGGCGACGACATCCCGGCCGACGCTGAGCTGCTCGAATCGGTGCAACTCACGGTCGACGAATCGACCTTGACCGGCGAACCTCTCTGTGCCAAGACCACGGTCGAGGCCGATTTTGACGCCGAAGCCACTTTCCCCTCCAACCACGTGCTGCGCGGCACGAAGGTGATGGCCGGACACGGCATTTGCCGCGTCTTGGCAGTCGGCGACGCCACCGAAAGCGGCAAAGTGTTTGAGGCCGCACAAATCGACGACAGTGTGAAAACACCGCTCAACGAGCAACTCGACCGTTTGAGCAACCTGATCACCAACATCAGCTACGTCCTGGCCGTGCTCATCATTGTGGGCCGCGTGGTCATGTACTTTGTCAGCGGAAGCGAGTCTGTCGGTTTCCAATGGGTGGACTTTGCCTCCTACCTGCTCAGCACGATCATGATTGCCGTGACGGTGATTGTGGTGGCCGTGCCCGAAGGTTTGCCGATGGCCGTGACCCTCAGTTTGGCCTACTCCATGCGCCGCATGTTCCGCACGGGCAACCTCGTGCGCAAGATGCATGCTTGCGAAACCATGGGCGCCACGACCGTAATTTGCACCGACAAAACCGGAACGCTGACCCAGAACCGCATGACGGTGGCCGAAGCGGCCTTCCCCTCGCTGCCCGATCAGCAACTCGGCGCGAACGAAGAGAGCGAACTCATCGCTGAAGGCATCGCGGTGAACAGCACGGCGACGCTCGACCTGAGCGATGCGGCACACCCCTCCGTGTTGGGTAACCCCACAGAGGGCGCTTTGCTGCTCTGGCTTCACAGTCAATCGCGCGACTACCGCACGTTGCGCGAAGGTTCCAAGACGTTGGTGGAACTTCCCTTTGCCACGGAACGCAAATACATGGCGGCTGTGGTCGAATCGGGTGTGCTCGACGGACGTCGCGTGCTCTATGTCAAGGGAGCTCCCGAAATCGTGCGTTCGCTCTGTGCCAAGGCCGTGGGCGACGAATCGATCGAAACGCTCAACGAACGACTCTTGGGCTATCAGCGACAAGCCATGCGCACCCTCGGCTTCGCCTATCAGGTGCTGGAAGGCGACGAACAAGCGATCGATGACGAGCGCGGTGTGGTGGCCAAGGATCTCACCTATCTGGGCACAGTGGCCATTGCCGACCCCGTTCGTCCCGATGTGCCCGAGGCCGTGGGCGAATGTCTGTCTGCCGGCATCGATGTGAAGATCGTCACCGGCGATACTTCGGCCACTGCTGCCGAAATCGGTCGGCAGATCGGTCTCTGGGGCGAGCATCACGACGACCGTGCCATCATCACCGGACCGGAATTCGAGGCGCTCAGCGATGAAGAGGTTTACGATCGCGTGAACGACCTCAAAATCATTGCGCGTGCACGTCCGCTCGACAAGAAACGCCTCGTCGAAACGCTCCAGAAGCGCGGACAAGTGGTAGCCGTGACGGGCGACGGCACCAACGACGCCCCTGCACTCAAAACGGCACACGTCGGTTTGTCGATGGGCGACGGCACCTCGGTGGCGAAAGAAGCCAGCGACATCACGATCACCGACAACTCGTTCTCGAGCATTGGGCGTGCTGTGATGTGGGGCCGCTCGCTCTACCAAAACATCCAGCGTTTCATCCTCTTCCAAATGACGGTGAACGTTGCCGCTTGCTTCATTGTATTGGCCGGTGCCTTCATGGGCACAGATTCGCCGCTCACGGTGACGCAGATGCTTTGGGTGAACCTCATCATGGACACGTTTGCTGCCATGGCGCTGGCTTCGCTGCCGCCTGCTGAGCGGGTGATGCACGACAAGCCCCGCGATCGCAATGCCTTCATCATCGATGGTGGCATGAAGCGCATGATTCTCGTCACGGGCGGCATCTTCTTCCTCCTGCTCCTTGGTTTCGTCTACGTTTGTGAGCACGCCGATGTGACTTCGCTCACCGATCTGTGCAACCTGCAGTTCGGCACGGGAATGGGCCTCTCGGCTTTGGAGAAAAGCTACATCTTCACGTTCTTCGTGATGCTCCAATTCTGGAATATGTTCAACGCTCGCGCTTATCTCACGGGACAATCGGCCTTCCACTTCAAGCAGTGCAAGAGCTTTTTGTTCATCTTGCTGGTGATCTTGGTCGGTCAGATTCTGATTGTCACCCTCGGCGGCCAGATGTTCAACGTGACGCCGTTGTCGCTCCGCGATTGGGCGATCCTCATCGGCAGCACCTCTGTGGTGCTCTGGATCGGCGAAGCGATTCGTCTGTTCCGCAAATAAGTGAAGACTTAGCGAATAGCACTACAAACACAACACAATAGCAAAAGGCTGAAGTCCTAATCAGGACTTCAGCCTTTATTTGGTAGTGAGCCGGCAGTTTCGAAAAAACGTCGTATATTTGCAGTTTCGAGTCGGCGCTCAGTAAGCCGAGCGCAGCATGGAAACCGATCCTGTGAGGTGGTGATCCGTCTGCGGTGAAAACATTACAGAAAATACAACGCTATGAACTCTTCTCAGAACTATGTTTGGCGAATCGCCAAGCGATTTTTCAACGCCTTGCCCGATAAAACCGACGAAACAGCCATCGTGGAGCAGATCAGCGACGGGGTCACTTTTCGCGGCGCGAACCTTTGGGTGCTCATCTTTGCTATTTTCATCGCCTGCCTCGGCTTGAACCTCAATTCCACGGCGGTGATCATCGGCGCGATGCTCATTTCGCCCCTCATGGGCCCGATCATCGGTATGGGGTTGGCCGTGGGACGAGCCGATCTTGAGTTGCTCAAACGCTCGCTGACCAACTATGGTGTGTCCACGGTGATCAGTGTGCTCACCGCCGCGCTCTATTTTCAGCTCACCCCGCTCACCGAGGCGCAATCTGAACTCCTGGCGCGCACCTCTCCCACGCTCTACGATGTGCTGATCGCCCTTTTCGGCGGCGCGGCGGGCATCTTGGCGCTCTCTACCGGCGGGAAAGGCAACGTCATCCCGGGAGTGGCCATCGCCACCGCCCTCATGCCGCCGCTCTGCACGGCGGGCTACGGGTTGGCAATGGGCGAATGGTCGTTCTTCTTCGGCGCATGCTACCTCTTTTTCATCAACACCGTCTTCATCGCCCTCGCCACTTACGTGGGTGTGCGCCTGTTGCAATTTAAGCCCAAGCAGTTTGTGGACAAGGGTCGCTTGGCGGTCGTGAATCGCTACATCGCCGTCATTGTTGTGGTCACGATGCTGCCGGCGGTCTACATGACGACACAAATCATTCGCCAAAGTGTGTTCGAAAATCACGTGAAACAGTTTGTCAAACAAGAACTGAATCATCCGGGCACGCGCATTCTCTCAGAACAGGCCGACCGCGAAACGAAAACCCTCGACGTGGTGGCTCTTGGAGCGGCCCTGCCGAAAGATTTGATCGAAGCGGCGCGTCAGCGCTTGGCAGATTATCAGTTGGCCGACTACCAACTGAATGTGATTCAAGGCGCACAGTCCGACAGTTTGCTCTTGGCGCGCAACAATGCCGGCACGCAACAAAGTCTTTCAGGACAGGATCAGCAACATCTGGTCTTGCAAACGGAGCGCGTGGCGCAGCTCGAACGCGAAACCGCCGACTATCGCCGACTCGATGCATTGGCTCGCGAAATCGGCGGTGAGGTGAAAGCCGTTTGCCCCAAGGTGGAAAGCATCGGTCTGTCGAAAATCACGGAAACACCCGTCGACAGCGGTGCCGTTCGCTCCTATGTCTTGGCCGTGGCCAACAGTCGTACGCCCCTTCCCGCGACCGACCGCGACCGACTGGCGCAATGGCTCAAAGTGCGTACGCAGGCCGACAGTTTGCGCTTGGTGACGGCCGAAGTCCGCTGATCGGACCTTGAACTCTTTGAGCAGCGTCAACGGGTCATCTAGGGTTGGTTTCCAATGAATCCCAACCGCCGCGATGAATATCCGGCCGACGCTGTGCCCTTCGGCGGCTATGCTCGACGGACGTCGTGTGCGCTATGTCAAGGGAGCTCCCGAAATCGTGCGTTCGCTCTGTGCCAAGGCCGTGGGCGACGAATCGGTCGAAACGCTCAACGAACGACTCTTGGGCTATCAGCGACAAGCCATGCGATCGCAATGCCTTCATCATCGATGGTGGCATGAAGCGCATGATTCTCGTCACGGGCGGCATCTTCTTCCTCCTGCTCCTTGGCTTTGTCTATGTCTGCGAGCATGCCGATGTGACTTCGCTCACCGATCTGTGCAACCTGCAGTTCGGCACGGGAATGGGGCTCTCGGCTTTGGAGAAAAGCTACATCTTCACGTTCTTCGTGATGCTCCAATTCTGGAACATGTTCAATGCCCGCGCTTATCTCACGGGACAATCGGCCTCCCCATCAACGAAAACTCCCCCTCTTTCGACGGAAAGAGGGGGAGTTTTTCGTTGGGTCCACCTTGTTTTGTGCAAAAAGTGGCAAGGGAGTGAGGAGCGGCGGGAGGCCGCGTTGTAAAGTCGGAGATTAACGGCGAACTCGTGCGATGCCCGTGAAGTCACCGCGGGTGATTTGTACGTCTTTCGCGCAACGATAGAGGGCGTCTTTCTGCATTTCGCAGTCGTTGGGGAGATAGACGCGCTTCAAGTTGGGGCAAGATTCCACGGCGTAGCTCTCCATCACCTTTGTACCCGGCACGATCACGAGTTGTTCGATGCTGTTGTGGCGCGCAATGATGTTCTTTTCGAGGCGCTCGATGGGCTGGAGTTTCACACTCTTCATGGCGGCGGGAATGAAGACGAGCGATTCGATTTTCTTCATCCAGTTTTTGGTGTAGACCACCCCGTCCTTGGCCGCGAATTTTGTGTTTTGGTCTTCGACAAACACGGTCTCGACGTTTGTTCCTCTCTCGGCCAGGCTCACCACTTGGTCGTCGCCGAGCGAAACAATGTTGCGACCGAGATAGACTTGCTTCACGTTTTTGGGGAGATCTTGGTGGGGAATGAAGGCCGAGACGCGGAGTTTGTGCGTGGAGAAGGGCACGGTGAGGATGTCGCCCGAGGACTTGACGCGCGAAACGTTGAGGTGGCCTTGGAAGAAGTCATAGCCGAACTGGTCGTCTTCGAAGACCTCGATGTCGGTGCGCAGCGGTTGGAGATGCTTGTAGGTATCGACCTTGTCCATTTCGAAGAAGCCGCCGTTGGTGGGGTCGTTCACATACCATTTGCCGTCGGCGTAGACGTAGTCCCAGGCGTGGGCGCCCAGATAGACATCGCCTTGGAACAAATTGCCGTTGATGCCGATGCAGGGAATGCCTTGCGTGTAGAGCAAAACCTTGAGAATGTTGGCGTAACCTTGGCAAACGCAAACGCCGCCGCTGAAAGCACCATAGGGATCGTTGCGGCCGTTGCCGTTGTTGTCGTAGGTGGTGTTTTTGATCACGAAGTTTTGCAGCGCTTTGAGCTTTTCCAAGTTGTTCTTGCAGTCCTTCGTCACCTCATCGGCCTTGGCTTTCATCTGTGCAAGCTGGTCGGCGGTGAGGGCATTGGGGTCCGATTTTTCGGAGAACATCGAGATGTCGAGCGCACGTTGGGGATCCATGGCGGCAAGAATGTACTTCAAGTCGATCATGTGGTTGGTTCTGCTGAGCGAGCGGCTGTTGTCGGGTGCCGCAAAGTGCGAAGCGTCGTAGTCGAACGAGAGGGGCGATGCCACCTGCGTGAAGGTTTCGGCGCTGCGCGGAGCTTGCGGATCTTCAGCAGCGCAGGAGCCGAGCAGACAGAGTGCTGCGGCGAGAAAGAGAGCGGAAGTAGAGTGGTTCATGGAGGAAGAAATTAAAGAGTGAGGATGGGCGCTTCCGTCGTTAGGCATAGACCGCTTTCACCATGCGGGGACGATCGTCGGCGTCGTTTCGGATTTCGATGGCTTGGAGCCCGTGTTGGGCAAAGAGTTCGGCTGTGGCTTGTGCAAAGTCGGTGTGTGTCTCGACTATGAGCGTGCCGCCGGGGTGTAAGCGCGCGGTGGCCAAACGAGCCAAGGCGCGATAGAACAAAAGTGGGTCGCGATCGGGCACGAAGAGCGCGGTGTGCGGTTCGTGCTGCACGACGTTGTCGGCCATTGTCGGGGCTTCTCCGGCGGGAATATAGGGCGGATTGCTCACGATGAGATCGAATGTGCGTTGTCGGTCGGCTTCGTCGTCGGTGACTTTCAGGACATTCACTTCGCGAAAGTCGACCGTGGCGCCGAGCTGTGCGGCGTTGTGCCGCGCCACGGTGAGCGCGCGAGGCGAAATGTCCCAAGCTTCCACTTGTGCGTGCGGCAATTCGAGCGCCAAGGAGACGGCGATGCAGCCGGAACCGGTGCCAACATCGAGGATGTGGGGGGCAGTGAGCGAAGCGCAGGTGTCGGCGCACCATTCCACGAGTTCGAACGTTTCGGGACGGGGAATGAGCACATCGGGTGAGACGGCAAATCGGCGTGTGCCGAAGATTTCGTAACCTAAAACATACTGCACAGGTACTTGTTGGCGCAGTGCCGCCGTGTCGTGCTCCAGCTGCGTTTGCAAAGCGGGGGTGAGTGGGACCGGACTGTCGGTGAGCAACTGCGTTCGGCTCAATTGCAACCGTTCGCACACGTAATGTTCGGCCACGGCGGCCGCTTCGCCTGCGGAATAGACGGCGGCCAGTTCATCGCGCAGGGTGCGGAAAAGCGTGTGGGGGGAGAGTTTGGGCGCGTCCATGGAGCTTATTTGAGCGCATTCATGTGGTCGTAGGCCTTTTGCATGAAGGCTTTGACCTTGTGGACGCGTTCGCCTTTCGGATCGGGCGTGAGTCGCGACACCCGGTGCGTGGCCAACTCATAGATGCTGGTGCCCGTGGAATCGATGAAGGTGTATCCCTCCGGCCAAGTGTGGATGGCGCACGGATAGGTGTAGGTTTGCGACATCACATCGCGCGAGAACTTGAAGCGCGTGTGGTCAATGCCGAGCTGGCCGAGGAGGGTGGCCGCGAGGTCGGTTTGATTGCAAAGGCGCGCCACCTCTCTTGCGTTGCGCACGGCACCTCCTGTCCAAATGAGCGGGATGTGGTATTTTCGTGTGTCGAACTCATTGATGTCGGCCGGCCACGAAACGCCGTGATCGGGGAGGATGATGACCAGCGTGTTCTTCCATTCGGGCGAATGACGGAGTTGGTCCATGAACTTCCCGAGTGAGGCATCGAGATAGGCGAAGGCGTTGAGCATCGGGTCGTCCAGTCGCTTGTAGGGAACGGTCCAGGGTTCGTGGCTCGAAAGGGTGAGCAGCGTTTTGAACCACGGCTTGTTCTTCGGTTGGCGGTCGATGTTCTGTCGCAGTTGGTCGAACATCAGGTGATCGCACACGCCCCACGGGCTGGTCTTGCGCATGGAGACCGGGAAATCCACGTCGCCCAGCACGCGGTTGTAGCCCGTGGCGAGGAAGTAGGAGTTCATATTCGTGAAGTTCTTGTCGCCGCCGTAGAGGAACTCGGTGTCGTAGCCCACACCGCGGAGGGCGCCGGCGATGGAGGGGAGAACGCGAGACTTGGCCGGCATTTTCATCACACTCGCATCGGGAAACGAGGGGTAGCCCGAGAAGGTGCAAATGGTGCCACGGTCTGTGCGGAAACTGTTGGCGTAGCAGTGGGAGAAGAACACCCCTTCGCGGGCCAGGCTGTCGAGATGCGGAGTGACCTTCGTGTTGCCTTCGGTGCAGCCCACCACGCGTCCACCGCAACTCTCCATGAGGATGAGCAGAATGTTGGGGCGGCGGGTGTTGAGCAGGCTGTCGGCCGGCGTCAATTCGCTCTTGGTGTTATAATTCAGCGAAGCGAATACCTGATTGGCCTCATCGGGTGAGAAATAACGGGCTTGTTGGCTGAAATCGCGCTCTTTGAGAAGCGAATAGAAGAAGGAGAAAATGGGATTGACGGCGGCGTGGTTGTGATATTGGTCGGTGGAGTAATAGACCATGCCGACGTTGGCCGTAGAGCGCCCTACTCCGCCGCGGATACCGAGGAAAAGCAATGCGCCGACGAGCAATAAACCGAGGGAGTGCAGGGTGCGTTGCACCGGATGCGACGTGGGGAAACACGAACGGCGCGTGCTGTGACCATCGGGACGTGGGCCGATGCGCCAAAGCACCCAGATGTAACCCCAGATGAGGAGTAGAAAACCGGCAACGGCGAGCAGAAAGTAGCCCCAACCGAGACTATCGGTGATGCCGGAGGGGTTGTCGAGATAAGAAAGGCAGACGGCGTCGAGTTTGAAGCCCCATTTCTCATATAAGATGGTGTCGACGATGAGCGTCGCGAGGACAAGTATGCCGACAGTGGCCGAATAGACACGATAGGCGGTGCGTCCGCCGGGGGTGAAGCGCGGTTTGCCGAGCAACGTGGCACATGTCAAAACCAACCACAGCGGGGCGGTGAGGTAGGCAGCGACGGCGATGTCGAGCGGTAGGCCGTGCCAATAGATTTGTAGGGCATCGGCGAAACCCGGCCAGCCGTTGTGAACGAAGAACGCGAGTTTGCCCACCAAGAAGGTGAGCAGCCACACGAGAAAGAAGCGAACGAGGAGTGAAAAATGGGATTTCATCGTGGAGAACAGTGAATAAGGGGGGCAAGACAGTGGTGCGTTTGCATCAAAGTTGTTGCATATCGTTGAGCCGTTTGTAGTAACCGTCGAGTGCAATGAGGGTATCGTGCGTGCCGCGCTCGACAATTTGCCCTTCGTGGAGGACTAAGATCTCATCGGCGTTGCGTATCGTCGAAAGGCGGTGGGCAATGGCGATGGTGGTGCGGGTGGACATCAGTCGCTCGAGGGCTTCTTGCACCAAACGCTCGCTTTCGGTGTCGAGCGCCGAGGTGGCTTCGTCGAGAATGAGGATATCGGGATTTTTCAAGATGGCACGCGCGATGGAAATGCGCTGTCGCTGTCCGCCCGAAAGGCGGCATCCGCGGTCGCCCACGGGGGTGTCATAGCCTTGTTCGGTGGCCATGATGAAATCGTGTGCGTTGGCCACCTTGGCCGCCTCTTGCACTTGCTCGAGTGTGGCGTTTTCGACACCAAAACTGATGTTGTTGAAGAAGGTGTCGTTGAAGAGAATGGCTTCTTGGTTGACATTGCCGATCAGCGCACGGAGTTCCGAGATGCGGAGCGTGCGAATGTCGTGTCCGTCGATGCAAATTCGGCCGGATGTGACGTCGTGGAAGCGCGGCAGGAGGTCGACGAGTGTACTTTTCCCGCTTCCGCTCTGTCCCACCAGGGCCACGGTTTGTCCGCGGCGCACAGTGAACGAGACGCCGCGAATGACTTCGGGATTCTGCCCCGCAGTGTTGCCATTGCTGTAGGCGAAATGCACCTCCTCGAAGCTGATCTTGTCGTGCAGTGCGTCGATGTGCGTCGGGTGCTCCGGTTCGCGGATGGGATTTTCGGTCAGCAGGATTTTGTTGATGCGTTCCATCGAGGCCAAACCTTTGGGGATGGCGTAGGCTGCTTTGGTGAGATCTTTGAGCGGTTGGATCACGCTGTAGAGAATCACCATATAGAAGATGAACGTCGGGGCGTCGATGGGACTGTGGTCGGAGAAAATCAAGGTGCCGCCGTACCAAAGCACGAGTACAATGAGGCAGGTTCCGAGAAACTCGCTGACGGGGTGTGCCGAACCTTGGCGAGTGGCGACGCGTGTGTAGATGTAGCGAAACTCGTCGGTGGTGGAATTGAAACGATGTTGCATCTTTTCCTCAGCACCAAAGGCTTTGATGATGCGCATACCCCCCAGTGTTTCCTCGAGTTGAGACATGGTCTCGCTCCATTTGGCCTGTGCTTCGTGGCTCGACTGCTTGAGGCGCCGACCGATTTTGCCCATGGCCCAGCCCAAAGCGGGGAGAACGATGAGGGTGAAGAGCGTGAGTTGCCAAGAAATGTAGAGGAGACTGCCGAAGTAGACGGCGATGAGGATGGGATTCTTGATGAGCATTTCCAAGCTGCCCATGATGGAATTCTCCACTTCGCCCACGTCGCCGCTCATACGGGCGATGATGTCACCTTTGCGCTCGTCGCTGAAGAAGGAAAGCGGGAGCGAGGTGATTTTTTTATAGAGCGTGTTGCGAATGTCGCGTACAATGCCGGTGCGCACCGGTACCATTGTGGCGACCGAGGCGAAGTAGCACGAGGTTTTGAGGAGTGTGGCGGTGACGAGAAACACGCCGATCATCAGCAACGTGGGGGCCGGGCCGTATTGTGCCACAAGTTGCGAGGTGTAGTAGTAGGCATTGTTGATGGCGATGTCCGAAAGTGCTTTCCCCGCCGTGGACCACGGGATGAAATGGTAGACCGTGTGCTCGGTATTGAACAACAATTTGAGCATCGGTATGAGCGATGCGAACGAAAATACATTGAGCAGCGCGCTCAATACGTTGAATGCCAACGAAGAGGCGACATAGCGCTTGTAAGGACCGACATAGCGGCGAAACATATCGAAGAATTCCTTCATTGAATAGGCAAAAGGAGCGTGATGACGGGAGTGAAGTGGAGGTGGGGGCGAGAAATCGGCTTAAAAATCGACGTAGTGTTGCTGTAGCACAGGGCTTTTCCAGTGGCGATAGGTGCGTCCGAAGTGATTTTCCACCTGTGGTTCGAATTCTCGCGGCATGGTGGGCGCAGGAACCCCCTCCTCTAAGGTCACAGGAGAAAGTTCTTCCCAAACTTCGTCCCAGAGG
>ERZ1699244.509-NODE-509-length-15123-cov-1.907909_pt1 | contig 15123 bp, 16 predicted proteins | sample MGYA00581534_ERZ1699244 | MGnify/ENA primary metagenome ERZ1699244 (study PRJEB42319, sample SAMD00040331) | human oral metagenome | material: saliva | host: Homo sapiens | study: EMG produced TPA metagenomics assembly of PRJDB4115 data set (Metgenomic analysis of...
GTGTTGTTACTGCAACGGCTAATGCAATTAATTCACGGGTTTTGGCATCTAATACGTTACCTTCTGCTGCAGCTGCACCTAATGCGCCATAAGCTTGTAACATTTTAGGGTATTTTTTACCTAATGCACCGAATGATTTTTTAACGTGTGCTACATCATTTTTCCAATCTGCAAACATTGTTTTTCTCCTTAAATTTAGTACAAATTTCGAGAGGAATTATAAGCAGATTAGCGTATGATACTTGTCAAATTGTCTTAACTTTTAGACGGAAAATCTCACAATGGATTATTTAGATAAATTAACACAGCTGGCGCAAGTGCGCGGGGAAATTAATATTCACTGCTTGTTTCAAGGGGATTGGCAAGTTGAACATCAGCCAGATGCGGCGGAATATCAAGGTTTATTTCATTTAATCGAGCAAGGTGAGTGCTGGGTAACCTTTGCGGGAAAACAGTTTCATTTGAAGAAAGGCGATCTCTTTTTTCTCCCTCAAAATCGACCGCACTTTTTGGGCAGTTCTCAACAAAAAAGAGAGAATAGCCTACAGAAAGAGCAATCAAATGCACTTTTTAATGTTCATCAAATAGGTGCAGGTACGCCCGATCTGAAGATGTTTTGTGGGAGATTTTATTATCAAAAACCGTCATTATTAATTGATTCATTACCAGACTATTTACATCTTTCGCTACAAAATACGCCTGTACAGCCCTTGGTTTCACTTTTTTTACAAGAAGCCGAGAAACCGGAGCAAGGCACAAAATCGGTGATTGATGCACTATCAAATGTATTGTTTATTTATATTTTGCGTCATGCTCAGCAAATAGGTTTACTCAATCAAGGCTTATTAGCCGCGTTGCAGGATAAAAGACTGAATCAAGTCCTTGAAAAAATCCTGTTTTCACCTCAATTAGATTGGAATATTGAGCAATTAGCAGAGTTGGCCTCCATGTCTCGTGCAACATTTATGCGGATCTTTCAACAGCAATTAGGGATGCCCCCAGGAAAATTTCTCACACAAGTGCGGTTAGAAATGGCAGCCGTTTTATTGAAAAATACGCAAAAGACCATTTTAGCGATTGCCCTTGAAGTAGGGTATCAATCAGAAGCACATTTTAGTAAGGCATTTAAAGCAATTTATGGGCTTTCACCGAGCCAATTTCGCAAAACCTAGCCCATCGTTTAAAACTTGCGTTATAATGACCGCACTTTAGGCGGCTCTGTCGCCTTTAATTTTTTAAGGTATTGTTATGTTTAATAAAATATTTTCATGGTTTGAAAACCGTTTAAATCCTTATCCGGAAAGCAATCCAACGACGCCTGAAAAAGGCTTGTTCCGTTTTATTTGGTCAAGCATTGATGGCATGAAAGGCTGGATCTTTTTACTCGCAGTATTGACGATCGGTACTGGGGTTATGGAAGCCTTACTTTTCCAATTTATGGGATTGTTGGTGGATTGGTTGGGGGCTTATACGCCAACCACGCTTTGGCAAGAAAAAGGGCATTTGCTCGCAGGTATGGCAGCCTTGCTCATTTTCAGTATTGTATGGTCCTTTGTGAGCGTGAATGTACGCTTACAAACGCTACAAGGGGTATTCCCAATGCGTTTGCGTTGGAATTTTCACCGTTTGATGCTAGGACAAAGCTTAAGCTTCTACCAGGATGAATTTGCAGGTCGGGTATCGGCGAAAGTAATGCAAACTGCCCTCGCAGTGCGTGATACCGTGATGACCATTGCGGATATGTTGGTGTATGTTGCCGTGTATTTTATTACTTCAGGTTTGGTGCTTGCGGCTTTAGATACTTGGTTTTTAGTGCCGTTTTTCTTATGGATTGTAGCATTTGTGACTATTTTACGTTTGCTTATTCCACGCTTAGCGAAAACCGCACAACGACAAGCTGATGCGCGATCTCTCATGACAGGTCGTATTACGGATGCTTACTCAAATATTGCAACGGTAAAACTATTTTCACATGATGCGAGAGAAGCCAATTATGCAAAACGTTCCATGGAAGAATTTATGGTTACCGTGCATGCACAAATGCGTTTGGCGAGCTCATTAGATACCTTAACTTACGCAACCAATATCTTCTTAACGTTAAGCACTGCAATTTTAGGTGTGGTGTTATGGCAAAACGGTCAAGTCGGTGTGGGGGCTGTGGCGACTGCAACCGCGATGGCGTTACGTGTAAATGGCCTTTCTCGCTGGATTATGTGGGAATCTGCTCGCTTATTTGAAAACATCGGGACGGTGAATGATGGTATGGCAACGTTGACTAAACCACACACCATTGTTGATAAGCCAAATTGTATTGCATTAGAAGTAAAACAAGGTGAGATCAAGTTTAACAATGTTTCATTTGCCTATGATCCGAATAAACCGTTACTTAACCATTTTAATCTCACCATCAAACCGGGTGAAAAAGTGGGCTTAATTGGTCGTTCTGGTGCAGGTAAATCAACCATTGTGAATTTACTTCTACGTTTCTACGAAGCGCAAGAAGGTTCAATTACCATTGATGGTCAAAATGTTTTAGATGTAAGCCAAGAAAGTCTTCGTAGTCAGATTGGTTTAGTGACACAAGATACTTCACTTTTACACCGTTCTGTTCGCGATAACATTATTTATGGTCGTCCAACTGCGACAGATGAAGAAATGATCAATGCGGCTAGACGTGCGGAAGCGGCAGATTTCATTCCTTATCTCAGCGATGCTCAAGGCAGAAAAGGCTATGATGCCCATGTTGGTGAACGTGGGGTGAAACTCTCGGGTGGACAACGCCAGCGTATTGCCATTGCGCGTGTCATGTTAAAAGATGCGCCAATTTTACTATTGGATGAAGCGACCAGCGCGCTAGACTCCGAAGTGGAAGTGGCGATCCAAGAAAGTCTCGACAAAATGATGGAAAATAAAACGGTTATTGCGATCGCTCACCGTTTATCTACCATTGCGGCAATGGATCGTTTAATCGTGTTAGATAAAGGACAAATTGTTGAGCAAGGGACTCACGCAGAGTTGCTTGAACAAAATGGCCTTTATGCTCGCCTTTGGAAACATCAAAGTGGTGGCTTCTTGAGTGAGCATGCCGAGTAAAACACAGGAAAAAATGACAGCACTTTGCAAAGGCATAAATCTAGAGAAAGTTTAGATAGCGATTGAACTTTTCTCATAATTAGTGCGAATTTCCTTTGACTATTTTATTGACAACAGGTAATATTCGCACCCTATGCAAAAGGTAAAACTACCCCTAACCGTTGATCCGGTTAAAGACGCTCAACAAAGAATTGATTATGATGGTTATTATACCGCTAGTCAGTTAGTGCGTTTAGCTGAATCTACGGGGAAAGTGCTCAGCGATGCACAGGTAACATTATCGTTTTATATTGATCCACAAAAATTAGTGGTGATGAAAGGGCAAGTACAAGTTGATGTCGAATTAGAGTGTCAACGTTGTGGCGGGTCATTCAAACAAACATTGGAATGTCATTTTATGTATAGTCCAGTGGCTAATTGGGATCAGGTTGATGACTTGCCGGAAATTTATGAGCCAATCGAATTTAATGAGTTTGGTGAAATAGATTTACTTGGTGCAGTGGAAGACGAACTTATTTTAGCTCTACCGCTTGTCCCAATGCATTCATCTGAACACTGTGAAGTGTCCGCGCACGAACAGGTTTTTGGCGAATTGCCTGAAGAATTGGCAAAAAAACCGAACCCGTTCGCTGTATTAGCTAATTTAAAGCAAAAGTAAATTAAATTTAGGAGTATAGCCAATGGCTGTTCAACAAAACAAAAAATCTCGTTCACGTCGTGATATGCGTCGTTCACACGATGCATTAACTACTGCTGCAGTATCAGTGGATAAAGCAAGCGGTGAAACTCACTTACGCCACCACGTAACTGCTGACGGTTACTACCGTGGTCGCAAAGTGATCAATAAGTAATTTTACTTATAAGGTATTCACTTGAACCGTCTAACCTTAGCGTTAGATGTGATGGGCGGGGACATTGGTCCCCGTATTACTATCCCCGCATCTCTTTCAGCGTTGGAAGCAGATCCAATGCTCTCTTTAGTGCTGTTTGGCGATAGCCAACAAATTTCCCCTTTACTGGAAAATGCACCTTCTTCCCTTTTAGAACGTATTCAAATTCATCATTGCACTAAGACTATTGATAACAATCAAGGTATTTCTCATGCATTGCGTCATAGCAAAGGCACGTCGATGCGTTTAGCTATTGAAATGGTTCAGAAAGGCGAGGCGCAAGGTTGTGTCAGCGCAGGAAATACGGGCGCATTAATGGGATTGTCAAAGGTTCTCTTACAGCCTTTAGAGGGGATTCAACGCCCAGCGTTGGTATCCTTATTACCATCGATGACGGGTGATAAAACCGTGATGTTAGATTTAGGTGCGAACATAGAATGTTCTGCTCAAAATCTCTATGAATTTGCCGTCATGGGCTCGATCTTTGCCGAAAACCGATTGAACGTAGTTTATCCACGCATTGCCTTACTCAATATTGGTGTGGAAGAAATTAAAGGGCATCAATCCATTCGTGAAGCTGCGAATTTATTAGAAAAATCGACCGCACTTAATTATACCGGCTTTATTGAAGGTAACTTTTTATTAAATGGTGTGGCTGATGTGATCGTGAGTGATGGGTTTTCGGGAAATATTGCATTAAAAACCCTTGAAGGGGCAGCTAAGAATCTGTTATCTCTTCTGAAAGGAAAAGAAAAACAGCCTATTTTTAAATCGCTTGCCAAATTTATTCTGCGTTTTTTCTTTAAAGATGCTTATCATCGCTTGAAACGCATTAACCCTGATGAATATAATGGGGCGTCTTTACTCGGATTAACGGCTGTTGTGGTGAAAAGCCATGGCAGCGCAAATGTGGATGCATTTGCTCGTGCAATTGCGGATGCAGCTTTACAAGCTCGTTTGCAAATTCCACAAAAAATCTTGGCGGGTTTACAACGTTATTAATTAATAAGTTTTGATATTATGAATAGTAGAATTTTATCCACCGGTAGCTATTTGCCGAGCCATATTCGTACCAATGCGGATTTGGAAAAAATGGTTGATACTTCAGATGAATGGATCGTGACGCGTTCGGGCATTCGTGAACGTCGTATTGCAGCAGCAGATGAAACTGTCGCAACAATGGGATGTGAAGCAGCCAAAAAAGCACTTGAAATGGCCAATCTTGATCCTCAAGAAATTGAGTTGATCATCGTTGCGACAACCAGTGGTTCTCACGCTTATCCAAGTTCAGCTTGCCAAGTTCAAGGTTTATTAGGTATTGAAGACGCGATTTCTTTTGATTTAGCGGCAGCTTGTACCGGTTTTGTTTATGCTTTAGGTGTAGCGGATAAATTTATTCGTTCAGGTAGCGTGAAAAAAGCCCTTGTCATTGGGGCGGATCTTAACTCGCGTAAATTAGATGAAACCGATCGTAGCACTGTCGTGTTATTTGGTGATGGTGCGGGTGCCGTAATCTTAGAGGCATCAGAGCAAGAAGGTATTATTTCAACACATTTACATGCATCGCCAGATAACAATGCGGCATTACTACTTCCACAAGCTGAACGTGGCGTGGAGAAATCTGGCTATATTGAAATGCAAGGTAATGAAACCTTTAAATTAGCGGTGCGTGAGCTTTCTAATGTGGTGGAAGAAACCCTTTCTGCCAATAATCTCCAAAAAACAGATATCGACTGGCTTGTGCCACATCAAGCGAATTTACGTATTATCACTGCGACAGCGAAAAAATTAGAGATGGATATGTCGCAAGTCGTGGTAACGCTTGATCGTACAGCTAATACCAGTGCGGCGACTGTGCCAACTGCTTTAGATGAAGCGGTGCGTGATGGCCGAATTCAACGCGGTCAATTGCTTTTACTCGAAGCTTTTGGCGGTGGTTGGACTTGGGGTTCAGCATTGGTGCGATTCTAATTAATTTGTTAGAATCCCGACAGAATTTTAAAAGTGCGGTTAAATTTGACCGCACTTTCAACATTTAAACGATGAAGAAATAGGAAGAAAACATGAAAAAATTCGCAATGGTTTTTCCAGGACAAGGTTCTCAAGCTGTTGGCATGTTAGCTGATCTTACTAACGAATATCCGGTAGTCACTGAGACTTTTAAACAAGCATCTGAAGCGCTTGGCTATGATTTATGGAACTTGGTTCAACAAGGTCCAGCAGAAGAATTAAATAAAACTTGGCAAACTCAGCCGGCATTATTAGCGGCATCCGTTGCGATCTTCCGTGTATGGCAAGAAAAATACCCACAATTACAACCAAGCGTGATGGCTGGTCACAGTTTAGGTGAATATTCAGCATTAGTTTGTGCAGGTGTAATTGATTTCAAAGACGCAATCAAATTAGTCGAATTACGCGGTAAATTAATGCAACAAGCGGTACCTGAAGGTACAGGTGCAATGTATGCGATCATTGGTTTAGATAATGATGCGATTATCAATGCATGTAAACAAGCCGAGCAAGGCGAAGTGGTATCTGCGGTAAACTTTAACTCACCAGGCCAAGTAGTCATTGCGGGAGCGAAAGAAGCGGTAGAACGTGCGGCTGCATTATGTAAAGAAGCGGGCGCAAAACGTGCTTTACCATTAGCGGTAAGTGTTCCTTCACATTGCGCATTAATGAAACCGGCAGCAGAACAATTAGCCGTAACACTTGAAGGCATTGCGCTTAATGCGCCAGCAACACCAGTACTAAACAACGTAGATGTTAAAGCGGAAACAGAAAGTGCAGAAATTCGTACCGCACTTATTCGCCAATTATATAGCCCAGTTCGTTGGACTGAAACCGTTGAGAAAATGGCACAAGATGGCGTAGAGGTTTTAGTTGAAATCGGCCCAGGTAAAGTATTAAACGGTTTAACAAAACGTATCGTAGCAGAATTACAAGCAACATCAGTAAACGATGTGGCATCATTAGATGCTGTTGAAGCATTATTAGCATAAAAGGGGATTAAAAATGCAAAATAAAATCGCATTAGTGACAGGTGCAACACGTGGTATTGGCCGCGCAATTGCAGAAGAATTAGCATCGAAAGGTGCATTTGTAATTGGTACCGCAACCTCTGAAAAAGGTGCTGATACAATTTCAGCTTACCTTGGTGATAAAGGTAAAGGTTTAGTATTAAATGTGGCAGACAAAGAAAGTATTGATGCCGTATTAGAACAAATTAAAGAACAATTCGGTGATATTGATATCCTCGTGAATAACGCAGGTATCACACGTGATAACTTATTAATGCGTATGAAAGATGAAGAATGGTTCGATATTATGCAAACTAACTTAACTTCTGTATTCCATCTTTCTAAAGCGATGTTACGCTCAATGATGAAAAAACGTTTCGGTCGTATCATTACTATCGGTTCTGTTGTGGGCTCAATGGGTAATCCGGGGCAATCTAACTATTGTGCCGCAAAAGCAGGTTTGATTGGTTTCTCTAAAGGTTTAGCGAAAGAAGTGGCATCACGTGGCATTACTGTAAACGTTGTGGCTCCAGGCTTTATCGCAACAGATATGACAGAAGTACTTACTGAAGAACAAAAAGCAGGTATTCTTGGTAATGTCCCAGCTGGTCGTTTAGGTGAGCCAAAAGATATTGCAAAAGCGGTGGCGTTTTTAGCTTCTGACGATGCGGCTTATATTACCGGTACCACATTACATGTGAATGGCGGCTTATATATGAGCTAACCCTTTAGGGCATATATATCTGGGATTTTGTCTATAAAATATAGCAAAGCAGTTTAGTTAATGATAAAATCCCAACCGCAATGTAACTTTTTCTCTGTATGTGTTTTTACATTGCCTATTTTTTTGTGGTGCGACCACCTAAGAAATAGTTGCAACTTTATCAAAAATGCATACACTAACCGCTCTTAAATGAGTTAAAACAACAATAGGAAAAACAAATGAGTATTGAAGAACGCGTGAAAAAAATCATCGTTGAACAATTAGGTGTTAAAGAAGAAGACGTAAAACCAGAAGCTTCTTTCGTTGAAGATTTAGGTGCGGATTCTTTAGATACAGTTGAATTAGTAATGGCTTTAGAAGAAGAATTCGATATCGAAATTCCTGATGAAGAAGCTGAAAAAATCACAACTGTTCAATCTGCGATTGACTACGTTCAAAACAATCAGTAATTTTTAAGTTGGGCGATCTTTTAGGTCGCCTAATTTTTTTCTTTAAATTTCTTCTCTAAATTCTTTATTTTCAAATAAAAAAGATATCTCTAAATTTTTAAATTTCTAACCGCACTTTCCTTTTTTAATCTTTCTCAGATTTGCTTTTATTATTTAGTCCCTTTATTTTTTGATTTAAAACAAGATTTACCTTAAAAGTACTTATTATGAGTTAATTTTGATGCTAGTATTCGATCAAAATTTTTTCTAATTAACCATAAAATGATTCGGAGTATCTTATGGATTTTCTAATGAACCTCGGTGAAGGTAGCCAGTTTGCTATTCAGCTTGTTATCGTTCTTATCTGTTTGTTTTACGGGGCAAAAAAAGGTGGTATCGCACTGGGTATGCTCGGTGGGGTAGGCTTAATTGTTCTTGTTTTCGGCTTCGGCATTGAACCAGGTAAGCCAGCTATCGATGTTATGTTAACCATCCTTGCGGTAGTGGTCACATCGGCAACATTACAAGCCAGTGGTGGTTTAGATGTAATGTTACAAATTGCAGAGAAAATGCTTCGTCGTAACCCGAAATATGTCAGTATTTTGGCGCCGTTTGTAACCTGTTTCTTAACCATTTTATGTGGTACAGGTCACGTAGTTTATACCATGTTGCCAATCATCTATGATATCGCGATCAAAAATGATATTCGTCCTGAACGTCCAATGGCGGCAAGTTCAATCGCTTCTCAAATGGGTATCATTGCGTCACCAGTTTCTGTGGCAGTAGTGACTTTAACCACATTCTTAGTGAATGCTAAAACCCCATTAGCAGGTTTTGATGGTTATTTAGATTTATTAAAAATTACCGTGCCTTCAACCCTTTGTGGTGTATTAGCTATCGGTATTTTCAGCTGGTTCCGCGGTAAAGATTTAGATAAAGACCCAGAATTCCAAGAGAAATTAAAAGATCCTGAATTCAAAAAATATGTTTATGGTGATAGCACATCATTGTTAGACAAAAAATTACCACAATCTAGCTGGAATGCGATGTGGATCTTCTTTGGTGCGATTTTAGTGGTTGCTCTATTAGGTTACTTTAAAGATTTACGTCCAGCTTTCGAAAAATCAGCACCAGCTCAAGTGGTTGAAATTGTTTCTGCCGATAAAGCAGTGAAATCTTTCAATGTAAAAGACGGTAAAATTGTTGCATTAGCGAAAGACGGTACATTAGTACTTGATGTTAAAGACAGCAAAGCGAAAGCACAAACAGCCTATAATAACGTTGCAATTTATAACGATAAAGGTGAAGTCGCTCAAACAATTACCGCTCAAGATAACAATGTTGTCATCACTGCGGGTGATAAAACTGAAACTATCGATAACGCTGCAATCGTACTAAAAGACACCGCGAAGAAAAAAGTGAATTTAAGTATGGTTCACGTTATTCAAATCTTCATGTTATTAGCGGGTGCATTAATTGTTATCTTTACGAAAACTGATGCAGGTAAAATCAGTAAAAATGAAATTTTCCGTTCAGGTATGATTGCATTAGTGGCTGTATTCGGGATTTCTTGGATGGCAGAAACCATGTTTACTGTTCACACACCAATGATGAAAGCAGCACTTGGTGATGTGGTAAAAGCACATCCTTGGACTTACGCCGTGATGTTGTTATTAATCTCTAAATTCGTAAACTCACAAGCGGCAGCATTAGTTGCATTCGTTCCGCTTGCTTTAGGTATCGGTGTTGATCCAGCTGTTATCTTAGCCTTTGCTTCAGCTTGTTACGGTTACTACATTTTACCTACTTACCCAAGTGACCTTGCGGCAATCCAATTCGACCGTTCAGGCACAACCCACATTGGTAAGTTTGTCATTAACCACAGCTTTATTTTACCGGGCTTAATCGGTGTAATCACTTCATGTATCTTTGGTTACATTTTCACAAGCTTGTTTGGTTATCTATAATTAACTGCTGATAAAAGAAAAGGCTATTCGTTTGAATAGCCTTTTTTGTTTGTAAAGTGCGGTTAAATTTTAGGATGTTTTATCTCGATGCTCTATTTGACTTTATCATTCATTAAAATCCCTCAAAAACTGACCGCACTTTTGCGCTTCTTAAAATAAATTCCCGCTAAAGGTTGAAACATAGGGGGATTTATTGCGATAATCTTCATTATTTTTTGGGTGATCTTTCGGGCTGCCATTTTTTCAGGTGGCCAGTTTTTATTAGGAAAGATTAATTTGAACATTATTTAAGTTAGAAGAATAACAATGGCTGAAAAACGTAATATTTTTTTAGTAGGTCCGATGGGCGCAGGTAAAAGCACCATTGGCCGTCAGCTTGCGCAACAATTGAATATGGACTTTGTCGATTCAGATGCAGTAATTGAGGAACGTGCGGGCGCAGACATTAGCTGGATTTTTGATTTAGAAGGCGAAGAAGGTTTTCGTAAGCGTGAAGAGCGTATTATCAATGAATTAACCCAATTACAAGGCGTTGTGCTTTCCACTGGTGGTGGAGCAGTGATGTCAAAAGAAAATCGTAATTATCTTTCTGCTCGTGGTATTGTGATTTATTTAGAAACCTCAGTAGATAAACAATATCAACGTACGCAACGTGATAAAAAACGTCCTTTATTACAAGGAACAGATAACCCGCGCCAAGTGTTGGAAGATTTAGCCAAAGTACGCAATCCGTTATACGAAGAAATTGCAGATATTACTTTGCCAACAGATGAGCAAAATGCCAAAGTAATGGTTAATCAAATTGTTGATTTAATTGATAATCTAAACGGCTTAAACGGTTCACTCTAAGGATTTAAAATGTTGTGCGTAAATGTTGAATTAAAAGAACGTCGTTATCCTATTTATATTGGCGAAGGTTTACTTAAAGATGAAACCTGTTATCCGCTGAAGAAAGGGGATAAAGTGATGATTGTGACTAATCCAACTGTCGCACAATATTATCTTGAGCCCGTTACAGAAACATTAGAAAAAATAGGTTGTCAGGTTGAATCGGTATTATTGCCTGATGGCGAAAAATATAAAACGCTTGAGTCTTTAAATCTCATTTTTACCGCGCTTTTAAAGCATAATCATGGGCGAGATACCACGATTATTGCATTAGGTGGTGGCGTGATTGGTGATGTAGCAGGTTTTGCTGCATCGAGTTATCAGCGTGGTGTGCGTTTTATTCAAATTCCTACCACATTATTAGCCCAAGTGGATTCTTCTGTTGGTGGCAAAACTGCCGTTAATCATGAGTTAGGCAAAAATATGATTGGGGCGTTTTATCAACCTTCTACGGTGATCATTGACACCCTTACACTCAATACCCTGCCAAAACGTGAAGTAAATGCAGGACTTGCGGAAGTCATTAAATATGGGGCGATTTTAGATTATGCCTTTTTTGAATGGCTTGAAGCTCATATTGATGAATTAGTCGCGTTAAATCAACATTCACTGCAACATTGCATTGCACGTTGTTGCCAAATCAAAGCGGATGTTGTTGCGCGCGATGAAACTGAAAAAGGCGATCGTGCATTATTAAATCTCGGCCATACTTTTGGACATGCGATCGAAACACATTTAGGTTACGGAAACTGGTTACATGGTGAAGCTGTTGCAGCAGGAACTATGATGGCTGCGGTGTTATCTGAACAATTAGGCGATCTTTCTTTTGAAGATGTTGCTCGTTTAGAAAAGCTTTTAGCGCGTGCTAATTTGCCGACCGTTTCGCCTGATACCATGCAACCAGACGATTATTTACCGCATATGATGCGAGATAAAAAAGTGCTGGCAGGCAAGTTGCGTCTTGTGTTACTAAAAGCCCTTGGTCAAGCCTACGTGGCGACTGATACTGACAAATCTCTTGTGCTAAACGCGATTGAGCGTTGCACACAACATGACTAACTGTCATTGCTCTCATGTTGCGTCCGAAAAATAACAAAACGAAACCTCGAATTAAACACCGCCCGTTTTTAAAATGGGCGGGCGGTAAATTTCGTTTAACGGACGATCTCAACCGAGTCTTTCCAAAAAGAAAACAGTGTTTGATCGAACCTTTTGTGGGGGCGGGTGCTGTTTTTCTTAATTCTCATTTTGAGCGTTATATTTTGGCAGATATTAATCCTGATTTGATTAACTTGTTTAATATCGTCAAAGAAAATGTGGATGCCTATATTGAAGCTTGTAAGCCAATTTTCTTTGCAGAGAATGCCAATACAGCCGACTATTATTACGCACAACGTGAAGCTTTTAATCAATCCACTGATCCTTTCGTGCGTTCGGTGTTATTCCTTTATTTGAACCGCTTTGGGTTTAATGGCTTGTGCCGTTATAACAGTAAAAATGAGTTCAATGTGCCCTTTGGCGCTTATAAAACCCATTATTTCCCTGAAGATGAATTGCGCTATTTCGCCCATAAAGCACAAAGTGCGGTCTTTTTATGCGCTGATTTTCAACAGACCTTTGAATTAGCGGATAAACACAGCGTGATCTATTGTGATCCGCCTTATGCACCGCTTCCGCAAGATACTAATTTTACTGGATATGCAGGAAATGCTTTTGGTCTTGAACATCAAAAGAATTTAGCGGAATGTGCAAAAAAAGCGCAAAAAGAAAAGCAAATTTCTGTCGTGATTTCTAATCACGATACGAAATTCACACGCGAGATTTACAAAGGGGCAAAATTTAAACGCGTTAAAGTACAGCGCTCGATCAGTCAATCTTCAGAGAAGCGAGTTAAGGTAAAAGAATTAATCGCCATCTTTAAAGGTTAGTTTAGTAGGTTAGTTCGGGATTGATTTTAATCTCAAAGCCTTTTACTTCGGGATAAGTCGGTTGAATTGCAGCGAGTAATTCGCGTTGGCGAAATAAAATCCCTTGGCGAACGACCGCACTTTTGACTTCAACAAAGAGTTTCCCATCCGTGATGGAGCCTAACCGAAAAAGTCCTTTAAATTCTTGAGGGAAAAGGCGGCTGATGTTTTGGTTCAGTTCATTCAACATTAAACCTTTCTGCATGATTTTGGCAAATTGTGATTCTTCTAGCACATCAATAATATTCATGGCTTTTTGATAACGCTCATGCTTGTTTTCCACAAAAATACCCCAATAATGACTTTACGTTGAATTTCCGATACAATACACACAAATTTTGTCAGAGACAATAAGATGATGAAATCAAACAAAGGTAAAACAAATTTCTGGTCGCAGTTGCTGTTAAGCATGATTGCGATTTTTGCTTTGCCTGTTGCTCAGGGATTGGAGGCTCAGCCTTCATCAAATATGAGTGGCGAAAATTACCAAACATCATCTGAACAACATATGTTGATTGCAGTGCGTGAAATTCGTCAAGCATTGCAGGTTCAACCTCAGCCAACAAATCACAAAACCCATTCCAATCAAAAACACGAAAAAATTCAACCGCACTTTATCGCGGCAGAGTTTCCTGTTTTTGCCCCTATTCGGGCCGGTCCTGCTATTATTTAATTTTCTTTTATCTTTGAACGAACCGATTTTTTAATCGGATGATCCTTTTTATTTTTTATTTGAAAGAGAAATTATGAGTTTTTTAACAAAAATTTTTGGTAGCCGTAACGATCGTATTTTACGTAAATTAAGAAAACAAGTTGCGAAAATCAACAAAATGGAGCCGGCTTTTGAAGCATTGAGTGATGATGAATTAAGAGCAAAAACTGACGAGTTCCGTAGCCGTTTAGCTAACGGTGAAACCTTGCAACAACTTTTACCAGAAGCTTTTGCTACCGTGCGTGAAGCTGGTAAACGTGTACTCGGTATGCGTCATTTCGATGTGCAATTAATCGGTGGTATGGTGCTAACAAATCGTTGTATCGCTGAGATGCGTACGGGTGCAGGTAAAACCTTAACCGCAACCTTACCTTGCTATTTGATGGCGTTGGAGGGTAAAGGCGTACATGTTGTGACAGTGAATGATTACTTGGCACGTCGTGACGCGGATACCAACCGTCCATTATTTGAATTCTTAGGTATGACTGTTGGGGTGAATATCCCTGGCTTACCGCCTGAAGCAAAACGTGAAGCTTATGCTGCTGATATTACATACGCGACAAACAGCGAATTAGGTTTCGATTACCTTCGTGATAACTTAGCGCATTCTAAAGAAGAACGTTTCCAACGTCATTTAGGCTATGCTTTAGTGGATGAGGTGGACTCTATCTTAATCGATGAAGCACGTACGCCGTTGATTATTTCTGGTCAAGCGGAAGACAGTTCTGGGCTTTATATTGCGGTAAATAAATTAATTCCGAATTTAATTAAGCAAGAAAAAGAAGATACGGAAGAATATACCGGTGAAGGCGACTACACCTTAGATCTTAAAACCAAACAAGCGTATTTGACTGAACGTGGTCAAGAAAAAGTATTAGGTAATGATTTGAAGGCGTCATCTTCAACTAAATTGATTGATAATAATAATGGTAAAGTTTATAAATCGGTGATTGATATTTCAGGATTTAAAGCAGGTCTTCAAAAAGAGATGATTGTGTCACCAAATAGTGTAATGGGTTCTGAAGTAACAATTAAACCAATGCATCGATTTACCACGTACAATCTTTTTGTGGGTGATGAGTTAGTTTCAACTCAAAAAGTCATGGAAACATTTATTCCGGCATCGCCTGTGCTTAAACTCAAACCAATTGAAAATCGTCTAACGGTTGAACGAAAATCTGATGGTCAAGTTGTTGAGTCTTTTGTTAAAGCCAATCGTGATTTAAATGTGGCGTCGAGAAATTGGAATAGTGTTTATAAGTTTGAATTAGAAGATAAATCAGCTAGACTTGTGGATTCGACGGGACGCATTGATTATGAACGATTCAGGGATGATGCAACTAATTCTTATTTGATTAATTATTCAGTGTTGCGTCAGAATTTTAGTTAAAATAATAATCTTACAATTGCAGTAGATACGTATGAAACTGCAAA
>ERZ1699244.511-NODE-511-length-15103-cov-6.337674_pt1 | contig 15103 bp, 9 predicted proteins | sample MGYA00581534_ERZ1699244 | MGnify/ENA primary metagenome ERZ1699244 (study PRJEB42319, sample SAMD00040331) | human oral metagenome | material: saliva | host: Homo sapiens | study: EMG produced TPA metagenomics assembly of PRJDB4115 data set (Metgenomic analysis of...
TCTCTTTTGACCGAGATCAACAGTAAATTCACCTGTCTTAGCATCATTTGCTAGTGCCCAGCTCGTATCATCCTTACCATCTGTTAGGTGGCTTGCTTGATACAAGTGATTCTTACGAGTAGAGCTTGCAGTTACAGTTGCACCCTTAGCGAAGTCAGTCGCATACATTTGATCCAAGGTTGCTCGGAATTCTTTCAAGCGAGCCACGTCTGCATCTGCGAATTTACCTTCTTTATTAGGTGGAATATTGAGTAGAAGTGGCGTTCCACGACCAACAGACTTGAAGTAAATATCCATCAAATCTTTGATTGATTTTGGTTGTTGATTGTCATGGTAGAACCAACCTGAACGGATAGAAACGTCTGCTTCACCGACTGAGTACATATCTCCTTCTGGATCCCCATGATTGAGATAATCATTCTTCACATCGTCGGTGATTTTAGCTTTCTTGACTTTATGCCAAACTGGATCTCCAGCGATTCCACGTTCATTACCAATCCAACGGACACTTGTCGGTTGAGCAGAGAAGATAGCGATATCCCCTTCAGCTTTCTTGATGTACTCGAACCACTTGTCAAAGGTATAGGTTACTTTTTGAGCTCCGCTACCACGCGCACCGTCCATCCATACTTCGATGAATTTACCATTATTTCCGTATTTAGGATTGCCAAGGATTTCCTTGAGTTGGTTAAGGTAGTATTCGTTGTACTCTTTTTCAGTATTCACGTGATAGTTTGGATTATTTGCATCCCATGGTGATAGGTAAACACCCATATTCATGTCATACTTAGTTGCTGATTTTGAGATTTCTTCAAGAAGGTCACCCTTACCATTTTTCCATGGACTAGCAGCTACGGTATGTTTTGTATATTGAGAAGGATAGATTACAAATCCGTCATGGTGTTTGACAACCATGATTGTTCGTTTGAATCCAGCGTCCTTCAATGTCTTAATCCACTGGTCTGTATCAAGGTTCGTCGGGTTAAAGTTTTGAGGATTTTCTCTACCGTTACCCCACTCAGAGTTAGTATAGGTATTCATACCATAGTGGATGAAGGCAGCCAATTCTTCTTTATGGTAGTCCAATTGAGCCTTGCTTGGAAGTGGACCGTAAGCAGCAATTTCTGTTTCTTCATCTTTTGGATCAACCACTGGAGTTACAGGAGTTGCTGGTTTTGGATCTTCAATCTTTTCGTATTCAAAAATAACTTCATTCACCCCTTTATGCTTGATAGTTGCTTCTTGACTTGCATTTACTGCACGATAACCTGCAATTTCTTTAGCTTGGAATTTATGAACAAAGGAAACATCGTATTCTTTACCTTCGTTATTGTCCACATCTGCAGTCGTCAACTCTTTATCAGAGTCTTTCAAGCGATAGTGAACCTCAAAGGAACCTTTGTTAACTTTATAGACTACTTTAATGACACGAGTTCCTGCGGGAGCCTTGCTCACAACACTATGATCCTCATCCCAAGCGTCTTTCAATTGTTTATTGACTGGAGAATCACCAATTGAAACAATCTCATATTTTTCTTTATTCTTTTTGTAGAAATCTGTTTTTTCAATTTCCGATTTGTAGTTATAATTGAATTGTGCACCAACTTCTGCCCTGTCTACAAAAGTATCGTTTTCTTTGACTGGGTTATCATTTTGGTCCACATGTTCGATAACTACACGGCCGTAGTCAACGCCTTCAACTAGGGTCGCAAGACCGCTATTGTCAAAGGCATACTTGTTTCCACCGATGACAGCTGTGGTATTTCTGAGTAATTGTCCTTTTGAATCAAAGTAATAGCGATTATCGTTGTCACCTTGGTACCAGCCTTCTTTGACACCGTATTTTTCGATGATGCCTTTAGCCCATGCTAGTTGTTCTGGAGACAAGACCAGACCTCCACCAAAGCGATCTTTTTCAGCAATGTTCATATTGTCAACAGTACCACGTTGGTGAATTCCGATAACTTTGCCATCACCGTTGATAATACCGCCACCAGAAAGGCCTGATACAGAAGTCAAACGATAGGTAACACCTACTGTTCCCTTATCATCATATTTTTCAGTGCCTTTGACAACACCGTCAGCCTTATACAACTGTCCTGGAACAATCGGCTCCTTCAATTCTGGTGAGCTTGAATCTGTAGGATAACCAATGGTACTAACAGGTTCTCCAGCTTTGTATTCCCGATGCTCTGCCAGAGGAGTGAAGGTTGCGGCCTTATTTGGACTAGCGATTTGAAGTGGAACAGGTGCTACGACCAAGGCTAGGTCATTCTTGTAACCTTCACCAAACTTATCTTTATTCCAAAAATGGATATCCTTTTCCTTGAAAATAACCGTCTTTCCTGAGTTTGGCAAAGATCTTACCTTGGGACTATTTGAACCGACATTGTAGTAGAATTTAGCAGTATCACCACCACGGATAGATCCCGCATTGGTATCCGCATCCTTGACTAAGAAGTTGTGTGCTACTGTCAAGATAATATTTGGTGCAACAAAGATACCAGAGCCAGAATTGAGATAATCCTGTTTCCCACCATTTGCAAGTGGAGAGCTAAAAATGCTATAAACCATAGTCGCAGATGTAGCTGGTTGTCCTTCATAGTCAATATGTTTGAGATCCTGACCACCATTGATAATGGCTCTATTTTCTTTCTCTCCTCCAGTTGCACTTGCTTCTTCAGCTTTTAGAATACTCTTAGTTTCTACTTTCGGGCTATCCTTTTCTGATACAATAGCTGAAGTATCAATTTTTTTCACTGGCGTATCAGGATAAGCACGGTCAGGAATTTCTTCTGGAAGTAAATCTCCAGCCTCTTCAGTAGTTTTAGCCTCTTCTGTTACTTTTTCTATAGCAGGAGTTGCTTGTTTAGCAACTTCTTCATTAACAGGACTCACTACTTCTTTAGTTTCCTTAACTGCTTCCGCTTTTTCTTTATCAACATCGATTACTTCTTTTGCTTGACCTTCTACTTCCAGTTTTGGCTCTGTCACAACTTCGTTAGCGGCAACATTTCCAGATGCAAAAAAAGCCAGTCCAACTGCCACAGAGGCTACACCAACCGTTAGTTTACGAATACTAAATATACGACTTCTTTCAAAAAAATACTGTTTCATCAAATTCTCCTAATGAACAAAAGCAGTCAGCTACTGCAAGAGCCCAGTTTCTGCTGGCGACAATTTTATTTCTCAGTACCTACTTTAAAACTCTTCTTCCTCCCACTCTTATCTTCTGTTTAAATTCATTTTAGAAATCGCTTACATTTTTTCTGAATAAAAAAATGACTTGATTTTACAAACGCTTTTTCGAGATTTCTCAGTATAATAAATATACTATATTATTCCAAGAAATGCAAGGGCTTCCAAAGTTTTATTAAAGTTTTACCTAACTTTTTTCCTGCCAAAAAAACCTAAATTGGCAAAGCCAATTTAGGACTGTTTGGTTCTGAAATGATAATATGCTCCGAGCATACCAGCAGTATTCTGATGGTGGGCAAATTCAAGTCGAGTCTTGTCTGCCAAACTTTGAACAAGCGAATCTTTCAAAGCCTTACGGATTTTTGGTTTCAAAATTGCTTCTTGCCCCATAATGCCACCACCAAGGATGACAACTTCTGGATTGGCAACATAACAAATATTTGCGAGACCCTTACCAAGGTAATCCACCATACGGTCAATCCCCTCCATGCAGAGTTTATTGCCTTCGGTAGCTTCTTTGAAAATTCTGCGACCGTTCCACTGTTCCACTTCATCTCCATGTGCGTCTGCTACATACTTAACAAGAGCTGTCGTAGACGCTAAATCCTGGAAAGCTCCATCCTGCATGTGCAGATAACCAACCTCACAGGCAGAATTACTAAAGCCATGGAAAACTTGGCCATCAATGATTAAGCAACCACCGATACCAGTCCCAATTGTCAAGCAAAGGGTAATACTTGCACCCTTTCCTGAACCAGAGACAGCTTCAGCAAGCCCTGCACAGTTAACATCATTTTCAATTTCACAAGGAATATTAAAGCTAGCTTCAATTTCCTTTTTAAATTGGGTTCCGGCATAATTTGGAATCTGTGGACCAGCATAGAAAATTTCACCCTTATCAGGATCAACCATTCCCGCTGAGGAAATGGCTACACCTGACACTGGTCCTTTTTCTAGATAGCTAGCTACGATATCTTTTGTTTTCTGTAAGATGTGTGGACCACCCTTATGAGCCTCAGTCGCTACTTCGTTAGACTCTACAAGTTGTCCATCTTGGTCAATTAAACCGTATTTGATATTAGTTCCACCAATATCAATTGCAACGTAATTAGTCATAAAGCCTCCTGTTGATTAGAGGAAACGCTCCTTAGTTTCACGAATCAATGCCGCAGCCGCTTCTACAACTGGACGATCTTCTTCGGTCACTGGTGTAAGTGGAGAACGAACTGATCCGATATTAAGCCCTTCATTGATTTTCAAGACTTCTTTAATCACACAGTACATATTCCCATGAGCTGCAGTCAATTTACCGATGATAGCGTTGATAGCGTATTGCAATTCACGCGCTGTTTCTAGGTCTTTATCTGCAATCAATTGGTTGAGTTTCAAGAAGAGTTCTGGCATAGCACCATAAGTACCACCGATACCAGCTTTTGCTCCCATGAGACGACCACCTAGGAACTGCTCATCTGGACCATTAAAGACGATATGATCTTCGCCACCAAGACTAACAAAAGTTTGAATATCTTGAACTGGCATTGAAGAGTTTTTAACACCAATCACACGTGGGTTCTTCAACATTTCTGTGTAAAGACTTGGAGTCAAAGCAACACCTGCCAATTGAGGAATGTTATAGATAACATAGTCTGTATTTGGTGCTGCAGCACTGATGTCGTTCCAGTATTTTGCAACTGAGTATTCAGGTAAGCGGAAGTAAATTGGTGGGATTGTTGCAATAGCATCTACTCCCAAGCTTTCTGCATGACGAGCAAGTTCGATACTGTCTTTAGTATTGTTGCAAGCCACGTGAGCAATGATCGTCAATTTACCTTTTGCAACTGCCATCACTTCTTCTAAGATCAATTTACGGTCTTCTACACTTTGGTAGATACACTCACCTGAAGAACCATTAACGTAAAGTCCTTGAACACCTTTATCAATAAAGTATTGCACCAAGGCACGAGTACGTTCTGGGCTTACTTCACCCGCATCATCATAACATGCGTAGAAGGCAGGAATGACACCTTCATATTTTTTTAAATCTGACATAGATTTCTCCTAAGATTTCTTTTTTCTGCTTTGAGCAGATGATTTTTTACTATTTTAGTATACACCTTGTAAAAAGCGCTTTCAATACATCTCAGCCACTTAGATTTTAATTTCTATTCATCTCCCATAGCTTTTCTTGTTTGAAAGTAGTTTCATATCGTTTTCAATCTGCTTGATATTTAGCAAACAATTTTTCCATTAATCCAGCTTGGCAAAAGGCAAGTAGACCAAAGCCAAAGAGTAGAAATGCTGAACCACCAAGCACTAGAGTAAAGCCTGATAGATAGAGAAGCATAATGATTAACAAAATAATCGCAAGCATCAAGAAGAACCAAACGAAGTTAAAACTTACCAAAAGTAAGCCCTTTTGGAGCACTTCTTTCCAAGTTAATTCATAGCGTGCAGCAATTGGATAGCTAGCCAACATAACTAGTGTTAAAAATATCAGAATTCCCAAACAAATAGCTTTAATGAGTTGAAAGGCAACTCCAGTTTGACTCCAAAATAGTGATAAGTCAACCACACTGATCAAAAAGATTCCTAATTCCAGCAAACCTAACTGAAAACCTAATTTCAAATTTTGCTTAAAGGCTCTAATATAGATTTTGAAAACAGGAATACGACGGCTGCGCTTCACTTCAAAGATTGTCTGATAGAGACTGATTTTAGCTACTCCAATAGTCACAATAGGCAAACAAGACACAACAAAGAGTAGGTTAACCGTCACGATATCTAAAACTTTCTCGCAAAAACGCATCAGAAAGTTATCCGTATCGAATGCCGCTTTTATCAATCCAGATCCTTTATGTGCCATTGTTTCTCCTCCTAACTGACTAATCGATTAAAATTTTAAATAAATATTTGCGAACTTTATCTTCCATACCTGCATAACCGTTAGGCTGATGAGGTTCTCCTGGGAAGAAAACTGCAAAATTGTGATATCCCAACAAGAGTGGGTATTGTTCGTGACAATGAACAAAGCCAATATCGCTAGCTTCATCAAAGGCTACAGCCTCATCTTTGATGCGAGAACCGTAGCTAGAATACTCATGTCCTTCAACTAACAAATGCAAGTCTGCATAGTTTTTATGATGCTCAAAGCGATCATTTTCTTCTTTGTTGAGAACATTTTCTTGTACAACTAGGAAAACTTTATCCCCATCAATCTCGTATTTACCTAATTCAAAGTTATCTTTACGATGCTCATAGAGATAATCAATAGCCTTGTCCAGATTTGGGTGAATTCCCTTGTAAAAGCTAATGTTTTTTAAATCATCAAAAATCATAGTAATTTCCTTTACTTCTGATGCTTATTTCCAATTTGATTTATCTTTTTTACCATTTCCCTTAAATAGTGCGGACGGAAGGTAAAATTATCCAGTGGATGATTTTAGAAAACCATGAAATGAAAGACCTAATTTTTGAGCTCCTCGCTCATTCATTTCTAGGCTCAGGCTAAAATAGTTCCCCGAACTATTTTACTCTCAAAAACTCCGTCCAAGATAAGTACAACATACTTATCTTGGATACCATTAAAATGGGAAATAACTATTCTAAATAGTATCTAAAAAGTCAAAAATTAAGTTTATAAGTGTCTAACAAAACTTCATGAAGTAACCAACTCCTCTCCATTTTGTAGACACTTATATATCCTGTATTCTCTTAGTCTATCAACTATACTTCTGCATACTGATAAACAGATTGTACTATATTCAATTTTCGCAGAGTATTAACCTTTAACGGCTCCCATAGTAATACCTTGAGTGAAGGATTTTTGGAAGACAAGGAAGACTGTTACGATTGGCACAGCTGCAAGAGCAGCCCCTGCCATAATTAAACCATAGTTGGTTGCCATCTCGGCCTGCATAGTCGCAACCCCGAGTGAGATGGTCAAGTTGTTACGAGATGTCAACATAACCAACTGCATGAAGTAGTCATTCCATGTATTAATGAAGGTAAAGATTGCAAGAGCTGCAAATCCTGGTTTCACAATAGGGAAGGCTACGCTCCAGAAAGTACGAATCTCACCACATCCATCGATTTTAGCAGATTCGAGCAATTCTGTTGGAATGTTTTCACTGAACTGTTTCATGAGGAAGACCCCAAATGGCCATCCGATCAAAGGCAAGATAACTGCCCAAAGAGTGTCATGGATTCCCATGAAGTTGACGATACGTACCAATGGTACAAGGACAACTTGTTTTGGAAGAGCCATGGCAGCGATAAAGATTGCAAAGAGAATGCGTTGTCCATAGAAACGTTTCTTAGCCAATACATAACCTGCTAGTGAAGAGGTTGCACAAACCAAGAACATAGTTACCAATGAAATGAAGACTGAGTTCCACATCCATTGCAAGGCTGGGTTTTGCACCATCAATTGTTGGAAGTTCTCCATTGTTGGAGCTTTAGGGAACCATTGTGGTGGAATCATAATGGTATCTGGTTGTGATTTGAATGCACCTGTCAAAATCCAGTAGAATGGAAAGATAAACAGTACAGTCAATAAAAGCAAGAAGATGGTTGAAATAACAGTGAAGGCTGTTAAAGGTTTCTTTTGTGTAGATTGCATAGCTGTCTCCTTTCTATTAATATTCTACGTCGTTTCCAAGTACTTTAAATTGAACAAAGCTGACGATAGCGATCATAACTGCCAAGAATACACCAATAGTATTGGCATAGCCATACTCAGTCAATTGGAAGGCTTTTTCGTATAGGTAGTACATAAGTGTACTTGTTGAGTAGTTTGGACCACCGGAAGTCAAAAGCTGAATCAAAGCGAAACACTGGAATGAGTTGATTGTTGTAATGATTGCGATATAAAGAGTTGTTGGAAGGAGGCTTGGCCATTTAATCTTCCAGAAAACTTGTAACTCAGTAGCTCCGTCGACACGCGCCGCTTCTACAAGTGAGTTATCAATATTACCCATTGCAGCGATGTAAAGGATGATTGGCTGACCAACTGAGGTTGTCAAAAGAATAATCATAATCGCCATCAAAGCCCAGTTTTTATCTCCTAACCAAGAAATGTTTTGGCTAATGATATGGCTTGACTTAAGCACGAAATTCAAAATACCTGATAGAGGATCATAAATCCATTTCCATACAACCGTTACGGCAACACTACCTGTTACAACAGGAAGGAAGAATACGAAACGATAGAAGGATCTAGCAACTGCATTTTGTTGGTAAGTTTGTGATGCCACAAATAGTGAGAAGAGTACAACGACTGGTACAGATCCGATAACTAAGATTACGGTATTAATCAAAGATTTTGTAAAGACAGGGTCTTTAAACATGCGGATGTAGTTGTCAAGTCCCACAAACTCAAAGCTAGTCATCGAGTAGTTAAAGAAACTAGTGATGAATCCCATGATCATTGGAGCTAGGACAAAGACGGTAAAGAAGATTAATACTGGTGCTAAGAAAGCATAAGAAACAATTGTTTCTCTCATGCGAATTTTATTGACTTTCACAGTCGGCACCTCACTTTCAAATAGTTTTTGTTTTTTTGATTGTTGTCTGACATTGATGTAAAATCAAAATGAAATTTTTTCCAAGAAAAGCCTATGTAAGAACTTCATTTTAATTTTGACCTGTCAGTTCCTTACATTTTTTAAACAAAACTCCCCCTTTTCGTACACAGATGTGCACAGGGAAAAGGGGGGATTTTACTTTTTATTTAGGGCTTATTGTTTAGCTGCTTTTTTGATTGTTTCATTCGCTTTTTCAGTGAATGTCTTCAAAGCTGCAGCAGGTTGTTCGTCACCGTTAGACACTGATTGCAACATTGGGAACCATAGAGTTCTCATTTCAGCAAATCCGTCGATTGTGTTGTAGTATGGAGAGTAGTATTGAGTCCAACCACTGATAGTTTCCATACGTTTATCATCATAAAGTTTTCCAAATGAAGTACGAACTGGGAAGGCACCTGTACGAACTACGTCTTTAGGACCCCACTCTTTATCATCAGCGATGAATTGGATGAATTTCTTAGCAGCAGCAACTTTCTTTTCATCTTTGTTGTTAAATACTGCAAATCCGTTTACAAGGTACTCAAGAGCTGGTTTGCCTGAATCAGATGGGAATGGAACTTCTACCACTTCAACTTTACTTGCTTCCAACAATTTAGCTTGGATACCGTTTTGAGCTGGTGCCCAAAGGATTGTGTATGATGTTTGACCGTTTGCAAAGTTTTGGATGTCTGCTCCACCGTCAAATTGTGAACCGTTGTTCAACAAACCATCTTTAATCCAGCTAGTTGCTTTTTCAAGACCTTTGACGAACTTAGGATCGTCAGTTGTGTATTTAGTAACTTCTTTGTCTGTTACAGAACCGCCGTAAAGGTTAGCGATGAAGGCACGTGTTCCTTGGTCTCCCCCTTGACCAGAACTGAACAATGAACCTGGAGTGTATCCTTTGTCTTTAAGCGCTTTCAAAACTTTTTCAAAATCATCAGTTGTCCAACCTTCTTTAACAAGGTCAGCTACACCAGCATCTTCCAACATTTTCTTGTTCATAGCCATGTAGAATGGTGCAGAACTGATTGGATACATGTATGCTTTGTCACCAGCTTTACTTGCTTGAATGATGTTTTCATTGTTAACATCTTTAACAAATTCATCTGTAAAGAGGTCATTCAACTCAGCTAATTTACCATTTTTACCGTAATTAATGATACGACCTGGTGCATCGAAAAGTACATCTGGAGCAGTTCCAGCTTCAATAGCTGTCGTGATTTTTTCTGGACCAGATTTGAAGTCGATTGTTTCTAGTTTAACTTTGATATCTGGGTTTGCTTTTTCGAAAGCTTCGATGATAGATTTTTCATAAGTTCCTACACCGTCACCAGATTTTTCTTGAGTGAAGACTGGGAAAGCCCACCAAGTGATTTCAGTTTTTCCTGCATCACTTGCAGCGTCTTTTTTAGCGTCTGATTTGCCACAAGCAGCAAGAGATAGAACAGCAGCACCCGCAAGTACTGTACAAGCTAGTTTTCTAAATTTCATTAGTATTCTCCTAAATGATGATAAGCGTATCCGAAACGGATAATGAGCATTGACAACTTTGTATACGTTTACATTTTGTTTTACTAATCAACCACTCTCCTCGTATTTTAATTATCTTACTTGAGACCCGTAACAAATCGTTCCGTGATCTCTTTTGGTCTAGTAATAGCGCCACCAACTACGATGCCTCGCACTCCGTAACCTAGGATTTGCTTAGCCTGTTCTGGTGTGTGAATCTTACCCTCTGCGATGACGTCTACTCCTGCATCACAAAGTTTCTTAATCAATTCAAAGTCTGGGCCATCCACTTTTGGACTATAAGACGTGTAGCCTGACAAGGTTGTTCCGACAAAGTCGATTCCCGCCTCAACTGCTGTTAGTCCTTCTTCAAATGTACTTGTGTCAGCCATCAAGAGTTGGTTTGGATATTTTTCTTTGATTTGACGGATAAATTCTTGAATCTCTAGGCCATCATGGCGTTCTCTCTTTGTACAATCAAGAGCAATCACCTCAATATCTAGAGCTGCTAGTTCATCTACTTCTTTCATGGTAGCAGTGATGAATGGTTCCTGTGGTAGATAATCACGTTTGATAATTCCGATAATCGGAAGTTTTGTGACCTCTTTGATTTCCTTAATATCCCGAACACTATTTGCTCGGATACCGACTGCTCCACCTTGCTCAGCCGCTTTGACTAGCAAGGGCATTACACCTCCCGCTTCTGTATAAAGCGGTTCGTGAGGAAGTGCCTGACAAGAAACGATGATTCCATCTTTAATCTGCTCAATCAAAGCTTCTTTACTGATTTGTGGCATCCACTTTCCTCCTTTTCTTTTTTCTTATGAGCCTATTATATATCATTTTAAAAGCGCTTTCAAGAACTTGTACTAGAATAGATTGAAGTTTCAAAACAATTTTATGAAACAGAATCTCCTGAAAGTAGTTTCAGGGAGAACTGCCCGAGTTAAATTCTCCTTTCATCCGCTTATTTCTACTAGAATATTCGCTTTCTGCAAACAAAAGAGCCTGTAACGAATAAACGTTACAGACCCTTCTAATATAAGTCTAAACCTTTTTTATAGAGACTTTTTAGATTCAATGTTGCCATTAATCTTCTTTTTTCTTAGCCATTCCAAACAAGCCGAGAAGCATTCCAACCATTCCTACAGATACTAGAGGAGTTGAAACCTCACTTCCTGTTGCAGGGAGGGTTGGTTGTTGTGGTTGAGCTGCTGGAGCTTGATATGTCTTGTCTTGCTGTGCTACTAAAGTGACAAGCGGTTTTTCTTCAACCTTATATTCCGGAAGTTCGTTTTTGGCTGCTTCGACTGCATTTACTCCGCCTGTGAATTCTGGAAGTTCATGCTTAAGGGCTTGAACTGCATTTGCTCCACCTGTAAATTCTGGAAGCTCATTTTTGAGCGCTTCAACTGCGTTTACTCCGCCTGTGAATTCTGGAAGCTCATTCTTGAGCGCTTCAACTGCGTTTACTCCGCCTGTGAATTCTGGAAGCTCATGAACTGCAGCTTCGACTGCATTGACACCACCTTCGAATTCTGGAACTTCCACTGTTGGTGCCGCCTCATCACCTACTGTTGCACTAGGAACAGAGTGTTCAGGAAGCTCAGATTCAGATGATGCTTCACCATTTACGTCACCTTCAAACTCAGGGACTTCTACTGTTGGTGCTGCTTCATCACCTACTGTTCCAATAGGTTCAGTGTACTCAGGAAGTTCTGTTACAGCTGCTTCGTCACCATTGACACCACCTTCGAATTCTGGGACTTCTACTGTTGGCGCTGCTTCGTCACCTACTGTTCCAATGGCTTCAGTGTACTCAGGAAGTTCTGTTACAGCTGCTTCATCTCCATTGACACCACCTGTAAATTCTGGGACTTCATGGATTGCCGGTTCGTCACCATTAAAACCATTCGTAAGTTTAGTACCTACCACAGATACTGGCAAGTTATGCATACTTTCAATTGCACCCGCTTCAATAGCTGTAACTTTTTGACCGATATCTTCAGGAGCTATTGTAAATAGGAGAGTCTTAGTATCATACTGAGTCATGAAGGTTGCAGTCTTACCATTAGCTAGTTTGAGAGTTGGAGCTTGATTTACCAAGACTTCTGAATCAAATTCCATAGCAATAATGCCTGGCCATTTTTCCATAGCCGATGTAACTTTCACTTCTTTAGAAGCAAGTCTCTCTTTAGTTAGATAATCCCAGTTGAATTTCTTGAAGGATAGAGTATATGGATTTCCACCAGCTTCATGGTGTTCATACAAGAGACCAAATTCTTTTGGTCCAATTTGTTGAAGTGAGTTATAAGCATACTCCCCTTCTTGAATCAAATGATGGTGCAACCAAGTCAACTCGCCATCTTCTTCTACGCGAGCCACTCGAATGTAGCCATTCTTACGACCTGGTCCATTAGCATTTGCTAGAAGGATATACTCTTTACCATCTTGAACTGTGTGAGTTGCCGCCATTTGAACATAAACATCTGTGACATCAGAATAGCGTTTCACATCTTTTTCCCAAGTTGCTCCACCATCTTTACTTGTCGCAACTTGCAAATCACCAGTCAAACCACGCATAAAGAGTTTTAACTGACCATTATTCAACTGAACAACAGAAGCTTCTGTATTTTGAGCGTAGTAATTCTTCATGTTGCTTGAATCAACTACTGTGCCATCATGAAGTGTACGGTTGTCATTGACACCGCCACCCATATGCCAAGTCTTACCATGGTCATCTGAATAGATGATGCGAGATGATTGAGAACCGTCGAGGTGGTGGGTTCTGTTTGTCGTATAGACAGGCACGACAATCCGACCTTTATGAGGTCCATTCTGGAGGGTAATTCCCACTCCAGGTCCCACACCTAAGAATTTCATCCAATCAGCTTTGACCATTGGAGTAATATCTTGTGGTGCAGACCAAGTCTTACCATCATCATCACTGTAAGACATCCATAGGTAGCTGTCTTTAGCAATTCTAAATGGAGAAGTTTTATTACTTGTAAAGTAGATATTTCCTAGTAGCTGCTCACCTTGATAAAGATCGCCTTTATCACTATAAGCAGGTTTGACAGGATTTACAACAACACGGTAATCCGTTGCCTGACCATCTGGTGTGTAGACAACACCATTTTCACGAATCGTATAGGCTCCATTTTCTCCTTCACGGTATAGAATTTGATAAGTTTTTCCATCGATTTCCTTATAGGCAACTTCTCTTTCAGAAGACATTCCGAAGATTCCTTTACCTTCTGGGAACATATCGTAAACTGAGAAGATTCGTTTAGTTTCCGTATCTTGGACCAGAACCATATCGATGTTTACTGGTGAACCAATGTTTGGATCCTTGGCTTTTGGATTGTCACGTAGATTCGTAAGAGTGATGCGATCGCCCCATGTTTGGCCCTTGTCTTCACTTCGTTTAACGACCATACCGATATCACCCCAGTCATAGTGGTGTAAGCGCCGTTCGTCAGCACCAGCAATCAAAGTTCCCTTGTCAGTCTTAAGGAGGGCTGGAATACGATAGCTATTAATACCATCTGGATTTGACTGCCCATTTGTACCCGCTGTAAAGACATCTGTTTTTTTAGAAATTTCAGCCCCTTCTGGAAGTTCTTGCCTCAAGTCTCCTCTTTCAAATAATTGACTTCGTGTTCGAACTTCATCTTGTGTTAAGGCACGGTCGTAGACTGTTAGATTACGAACTTGTAGATTTGAGCCCCAAACTGTCTTGCTTCCTCGTTTGGTTGCTCCGATTTGAACGTGGTTAACATCTGGCATATCTTTGATGAATTTCCCAGATTTTAGACTTGTTCTAGACAAGACACCATTTACATATAGACGAACTCTTCCAGTAGGGACTTCAGTTGTTGGTTTTTCCACAGTAAAGGTAACTGAATTCCACTGACCTGGGCGAACCTTTAATGGCGCATCGGTGTATTTATCATAGAATTGCGCACCATTTGCATCACGACCTTCGATAAGGGCTGTATTATCAAAGACTGACATGGTGAAGTACTCATTTTCCTTGGTATCACTTGATACAGAGAAAAGATTGTAAAAACGTGGTGCCGATGCATCTGGTTTGAACTCCATATGCACTGTTGCATCTTGAAGTTTCTTGAGTTTCTCTAAGTCACTTGTAAGATCATCTCGCTGATTATTTTCTGCATTGGTTGTAACGTCATTTTTTTCTACGACAGTGTTGACATTTTCCAATTCTCTTGAGTAATAATCACGAGCGATAGCTTCTTGTTTCTCAGTTTCTTCTGCATTTCCAGTTTCTGCAGCTGGAGTCTCTGCTGGAGTTTCAGTTTCTGTTGGTTTTTCAGTTTCTGCTGGTTTTTCAGAACCTGGATTTGCTTGTAGCTCCTCACGGTTAACTTCTGTTCCTTTGTCCGTCGCTGCTGCCAACTTATCAGCAAGTTCCTTATCTATGTTAGCCAGATTTCCTGATTCTACTTCTTTTGGCAATTCTGGCAAAGCTTGTCCAGCTGTTTCACCACTGGTTGCTGGAGCTTCTTGAGCTAAAACTGGCGACGCACCAAAAACAACTGCCCCAATGACTACTGATGCAGCTCCTACTGTAAATTTTCTAATTCCAAAACGTTGTTTCCGTTCAAAATCTCTCTGTGTCATATATTTCCTTCCATTTTCCACAAAAATAAAGCGCTTTCTTTTTTGCTTAAAAATTTTAGCCCCTAGGGCTTTGAGCAAGAAAGAAACTGTATTGTTGATGGGTTTTTCCCATTCTTTTCATCTGAATTTCTGTTGCATTTTTCTACTTTATATCTTAAAGCAAGCAACAATTTTACTCCTTTCAA
>ERZ1699244.516-NODE-516-length-15064-cov-4.023365_pt1 | contig 15064 bp, 10 predicted proteins | sample MGYA00581534_ERZ1699244 | MGnify/ENA primary metagenome ERZ1699244 (study PRJEB42319, sample SAMD00040331) | human oral metagenome | material: saliva | host: Homo sapiens | study: EMG produced TPA metagenomics assembly of PRJDB4115 data set (Metgenomic analysis of...
CTCATATACAGCTTCAAGCATCATAGTAGTCGTTACAGAGCCTACACCACCAGGCACTGGAGTAATTGCAGACGCAATATCTTTTACCGCTTCATAATCAACATCGCCTACCGTCTTACCTTCTAGTTCATTAATGCCTACATCGATAACAACAGCACCTGGCTTAATCATATCTGCTGTAATCATATGAGCACGACCCGCTGCAGCAATGACGATATCGCCTCGTTTTACTTGCTCTGCCAAATCAGGAGTTCTAGAATGGCACATTGTAACAGTACCATGTGCACCAAGGGTCATAAGAGCTACTGGTTTGCCAATAACTTGGCTACGACCGATTACTACCACATGTTTCCCCTCTACAGGAATATCGTAGTGATTCAAAATTGCCATGCACGCCTTAGCAGTACAAGGGGCAAAACCACCTTTACCTGCAGTTACAAGGCCAATATTGTACGTAGTTAAACCATCAATATCTTTTTTAGGATCTAGCATATCAATAAGAGCCTCTGTATCAATGTGTTTAGGCATCGGCATTAACGGTAAAATCCCATGAACAGCCGCATCATTATTTAATTCTTGCAATGCTGTAACTACTTCATCCTGTGTAGCCGTTTCAGGTAATTCCTTTAATACAAAGCCATAGCCAAAGTTCTTAGCTGTCTTTTCCATAAATGTAGCATACATATGAGCCCCATGGTCTTCACCAACGAGTAATACTGCCATAGTAATTACAGAGTCGCCTACTGCTGCAACTTTTTCTTGTAAAATCGCCTTGTGAGCATCTGCTACTGCTTTACCGCGTAATTCGATCATGTGTATCTCCATTCATTCAAACTATCTATAAAATAAGGTGCCTCCGGAGAGGCACCTAAGTCTCTTATTCTATTATATAACGAACTGTCTATAATTTCTAATTATGACCGAATTCGTTTTATCTACGGAAATGAACAGTAATTGCTGTACCAGCCTGAACAGTTGTACCGCTACTTTCATCTTGAGATGTAGCCGTACCAGTTCCATCCGGTTTAAAGGCAAGTCCCGCCTTATGTAACCAATCACGCACTTCACCATAGGTAAAACCAGTAAAGTTAGGCAATGTAACAGAACCATCACTTCCCGGTTTTGGTTCAGGTAATGTATTAGCAGCTTTAACAGCTACTGGTGTACTTTCTTTAACATACGGACTCATTTGGTAATACCGTACAAGTTGAGATACGATGTCCTTAAATACAGGGGCTGCAATTTGACTACCATAAAAAGAACCCTTTTGTGGGTCATCAATAACGACAAGAACTACAAATTTTGGATCCTCTACAGGGCCAAAGCCAATAAAGGACGCAATGTATTGTCCGTCGAGATAACCGCCATGTTTGGTATCTAGTTTTTGCGCCGTACCAGTTTTACCGCCGAAGTGATAACCTTCTACCATCGCTTTTGTACCGCCACCTTCGGATACTTCTTTTTCTAGAATATCTACAATGGTTTTAGCGGTTTCCGCCGGAACTGGTTGTCCCACAACAGATGTTTCAGTCGTACTTGTAACATCGCCTTGAGAGTTACTATAAGACTTGATGATATGTGGTTTCATCATAGCCCCACCATTAGAAAGTGCACCAAAGGCGCGAACCATTTGTAATGGTGTAACCGCAATACCTTGACCGATGGACATAGTCGCAACGTCTAGCTTACTCATATCCTCTGGATTATACAAAATACCTGCTCCTTCACCAGGCAATTCAATACCTGTTTCAGAACCAAAGCCATAATCACGTACATATTTCGAGAGAATATCTGCACCTGTTAATGTACCAATTTCAGCCATACCAGTATTAATAGAGTACTTCAAAATATCTAGCAAACGAACAGGACCATATCCCTCACCATTCCAGTTTCTAATGATATGTCCATTGGCAGCGAAGGCCCCTTTATCGTTATACACAGTGTCTAACTTCCATTTGCCTGCTGCAAGAGCTGCAGATGCAATGATAGGTTTGAATGTAGAACCTGGTTCATATAAATTGGTAACCGCAATATTTTTGAAAGCCTCTTCACCACTTTGGTTGTAGTTATTAGGATCATAACTTGGACGATTAGCCATCGCTAATATTTCACCGGTCTTTGGATCCATAACGATAACGCTGGCATGCTTAGCTCCTGTATCAACCATCGCCTTATCAAGAGCGCGTTCTGCAATAAATTGAATTGTTGCGTCGATGGTTAAGGTTACGCTTTTACCCTTATCTGGTAAAAATTTAGATAGTACGGAACCAAAGATGGCATTCCCTTTATTATCAGTAGCTACAATTTCTTGTTGTACGCCCCCCTTTAATTCGTCATCAAGAACCATTTCTAGACCATCGAGACCTTTATCATCAGTGCCGACAAAGCCTAATACTTGTGCCGCTAAGACACCATTTGGATAATAGCGCTTAGATTCTTCAACGAAATTAAGGCCTGCAATATTGTTATCCTTAATAACTTGTTGTACCGCTTTTGATTTATCTGCATCCATCATACGATTCAACCAGACAAAGGCGGTATCCTCTTGCAAAGCTTTCACAATATTCTCTTTTGACATCGTTACATACGGTGAAATGAGATCCGCAATCTCTTGAGGAGACTGTTTAATCATCTTCGGATCCGCATATAAAGATTTTGTAACTACACTCATCGCCAATGGCTTGCCATTACGGTCATAGATTGTACCCCGCGGCGATTGTAATTTTCTATCTACTTGAACTTGTAATAAGTTTTTCTTCTCTAGGTCAAAGGTATCAAAGACCTGTAACTGTGCTAAACGACCGATAAGGACGAAAGCAACGGTCATGAGTATGGCAAGGCACCATGTAGTGCGACTCCAATCACTCATGCGTAATAACGCTTTATTTAATAACTTCATCATTTCTCCACTGGACGGCGTAACTTATGGTCTAATGCATCATATAGCGCATCTGGTTCATTGGTAATCACTCCATTTTGTACCTGACCTAATAAATACTGCAATCCTTCCCCCACTTTATTCCCTGCAAGCTTAATAACACGTTCATCATAATTTAAATCCTTTGTATGGATAGGCATCTCTAGGCTCAGATCTGCCATACATTCACCAAAGGCTAAGGTTCCATCAGTCGATGCATAAGGCTTCCCACAGCCTAACACATCAGCAGCACAAACCTTAGATAATTGCTCCCATGCAGTTCGCATAATTTGACTATCTCGAAACTCACCGCTGCGAGCCTCTTTACGGATCCACTTTTTCTCATTAGCTTCCCCATTTTGTACAAAATAGTGAAAGCGCATATGATTTTTTACAATCCAAGCTACACGGCGCACAAAAGCCTTAGGATAACCTAAACGAGTAAGCAAGGTTTCTGTCATTTCAGCACCTAATGTATCATGGCCACGATCCGTCAAACGTCCGTTAACAACAGCTCGTACCGCCGGCATACCCTTTGCTACATCGTGTAACAGTGCACCCCAACGTAATATTAAATCTGGTTCTGTATGAGATACAACGGCTAATGTATGATACCAACCATCAAATTCGTGAAAGTCTTTTTCTTGTGGTAAATTCACAAGATGGTATAGCTCTGGTAAAATAGGCACTTCACGAGCGACGCCATTTTCTACAACGCGACAAGAACACTCGGCCAAGCGAGATTGTACTAATACATCAAGGCCCTTAGCCACAGCGGGCTCTAACATGAGTCGGTCCAGTTCACTACGGACTCTCTCGAGAGATAACCCAGGCACACGATGAAAGGCCTTTGGCATAGCTTCTAATAAATCTTCGGTAGGTAAGAAATCTAGCTTTGCCACAAAGCGGCATGCTCTAAATAATCGCAATGCGTCTTCTTCGAAGCGTTGCTGTGCATTCCCAATGGTTCGCAAAGTCTTATGCTTGATATCTCGGCGTCCCCCTACTAGGTCTATGACCTCACCAAAACGATTCATCGCCATGCCATTGACCGTAAAGTCACGACGCAACACGTCTTCCTCCAAGGTATCGGCATAAGCGATTTCTTCTGGTCGATGACTATCCGCTCCATATCGTTCAGTGCGATACGTTGCAATTTCATATTGCTTTCCTTCTAGTGTAGCTACTACTACACCAAAGGATTTTCCTACTAAGTCTGTCGTTTGAATATCTTGACCGCGTAGGACTTCAATTACCGTATCAGGGCGTGCAGACGTCACAATATCAAAGTCATGAGGCTTTTGATGCATCAAAATATCACGCACTGCTCCGCCAATGATATAAGCTTCATAACCTGCTTCTTCTAATACAGTCAATATTCGATTGGCTTGTTCCATCATGCACACTCCTTTCTGAACTAGTCTAACTTTTATTTTACTACAAATGAAAGCATGAAAAAAGTGCAATCCTATAAGGATTGCACTCGTTCTGCAATAGCTGTACCCGTCGGTGTTACCGCAAGGCCCCCATCACTTGTTTCACGCAATGCTGCTGGCATAGCGCGACCGATATTATTCATTGCTTCAATAACTTCATCTGGTGGAATTTGACTTTCAATATTCATCAAAGCCAATTCAGATGCCGTAATGGCATGAACTGCATAGAAACCATTACGTTTAACGCACGGTACCTCTACAAGCCCTGCTACTGGATCACAGGCAAGGCCCAATAAGTTTTTCATGCACAATGCGATAGCATGTCCTACTTGACGAGGCGTACCACCCATCATTTCTACAATGGCACCGGCAGCCATACAAGCGGCCGTACCAATTTCTGCTTGGCAACCACCAACGGCACCGGCCACACAAGCGCGATTCGCTACGACATTGCCAATGCCAGAGGCAACCAAGAAGCCCTTTACCATGGTTGCTCTATCTAGCTTGTAATGGTCTGCTACAGCTTTCACCGCACCAGGCATAACACCACAAGATCCAGCCGTAGGGCACGCAACAATGCGAAACATCTTTGCATTTGCTTCATTTACAGCAATAGCATAGGTCATTGCTTTATACGCAATATCACTCATAAATCTTGGTGCTTGGCCATTAAGCTGTGCCGCCTGACCACCGGACATACCAGACGCTGTTTTTTCTGCATAGTCTATACCATCTTGAATAGAACCTTCAAAGATGTCTAAACGATGCTCTATTTCATGAATAACCGCTTCTTCATTGCGGTCATAATTCTCTAATTCATAACGCAGTACTACTTCACCAAAGGAAATGTTATTTTCCTCAGCTAGGCGAATAATATCTGCAATTGTATCATATGCATAACTCATCATTCGCCCTCCTATAACGCTTCAAAGGTCATGACATCCTGAATGCCTGGACACTCGCGCATAAACTGAACGGTAATAGGATTTACTACTGTATCTGTAGTAATAACCATCACTGCATCCTTGTGCTTACCCTTCCGGAATACACGCATCGTTGCAATATTAATATCGGACTCACTCAATGCTTGGCTCACCAAAGAGATGGCGCCAGGTCTATCTTCATGGAATACAACAAGAGTAAACTCATCGCCAGTAATAGACATATCATTGCCATCTACTTCGGTAATCATAATTTGACCGCCACCAAGAGATCGACCTATGACAGTCATATGACGATTATGTTCATCGTACATATCAAAACGAACTACATTAGGATGACCTACATCAAGAGGAGACTCGATAAAGTTATATTCCATGCCCTCTTTTTCAGCTAATTTATGAGCAACACGAATATTTGTATCATCCTCTTTAAAGCCTAATAAGCCCCCAATCAAGGCACGGTCTGTACCATGGCCTTTATAAGTCTTAGCAAAAGAGCCATATAAGGTTAAGTCTACCTTTTTAGGTGTGGAACGGAAAATGCACCGCGCCATCTTACCTAGCCGCGCAGCACCAGCTGTATGCGAACTAGACGGACCAATCATAACAGGCCCTATAATATCAAAAATACTATTCATATACGCCTCTATATACACATAAACAATGTGAGAAAATTCTTACTTTACCTATAGTATAACAATCGATATTAATTAATGTCTATATGCACATTAGAGGCATTTTTGTTTGTCCTAAATGGACAAACAACTTATTCAAGATACATTAAACTTCTTTAACATCTCTATTTTTTAAGAAAATATAAAATACATTTCTATATTTTCTCTTTCAACTAATAGGTCCCATCCCCTAAAGAATTAATATCAGCAATAATATTAAAAATAAACATTAGGATAAGGCAAATTATTATAGGGAGAACAGTATAAAAATCCCATTTTGCCTTTTTTATAAGTACATCCTTTCTTTCCTCATCCAATGCTGAATCTTGAATAATAGCCCCTCTTCTTAGCCACAATTCTACAAGCCAAAACAGGGCTCCTGTTATGCTTAATATTTTAGCTACAACCCATTGATAATATGGTGTATTTAAAAGAATGAACCAAAAAATACCAAACCCAACTTCCGTATAAAGCATTACTTTAGATCGTTTAATATTAACTTTCTTTAGCTCAAAATAAGGATGCTTTATAAAATAGAGGCAGTATAAAAACATTAAAAACAGTGAAATACCAAACACAACGTCCCCCTATAAAACTACAACTCATTACGTAAAAAGAAATAAATACCGTTACGAATAATTATATAAGTAGAACTCATCAAGTAGCAACTCAATTCCCTGCCACCCCATTAGTAATCTAGTTGTCGTAATAATGTAGGGCCCCATCAATATACAGCCACTAACAAATAGCTTTTACAAAAATAGTAAAAAACGCACCTAAGGATAACCCTAGGTGCGTTATTTATAACAACAGTCCTAAATCATAAAAGAGAGGGGAAGTAGGACTGTAGTTAATAAGTTAATGGATCCTATTAGCCCAAGATAGCTTTCATGTCAGCTTCTGGAGTTGTAATTGGATGTAATTGGAATTTTTCTACCAAAATGTTCAATACATTGCTGGAGAAGAATTTAGGCAAGGAAGGTCCGATGTAGATGTTGCGGATACCCAATGCCAACAATGTTAACAAGATACATACTGCTTTTTGTTCGTACCAGGACAATACCAATGTTAATGGCAAGTCGTTTACGTCACATTCAAATGCACCAGCCAAAGCTACTGCTACTTGAATAGCGGAGTAAGCATCGTTACATTGACCCATATCAAGGATACGAGGGATACCACCGATTTCACCGATGTTAAGGTCGTTGAAGCGGAATTTACCACAAGCCAATGTCAATACTACAGTATCATCTGGAGTTTGTTTTACGAATTCTGTGTAGTAGTTACGGCCTACTTTAGCACCGTCACAACCACCAACTAAGAAGAAGTGTTTGATTGCGCCAGCTTTTACAGCGTCGATTACTTTATCAGCAATACCCAATACTGTACCGTGACCGAAACCAGTAGTTACTTCGTGACCACCGTTGATACCAGTGAATTCTTGAGCTTCTTTGTAGCCGCCCAATTCGATTGCGCGTTCAATAACAGCGGAGAAGTCTTTAGTGCCATCAGCTTTTTCTTCTACGTGTGCACAGCCGTCGAAACCTACCATATCTGTAGTGAAGATATTAGCTCTGTAGTTTTCTTTTGGTGGCATAATGCAGTTTGTAGTGAACAAGAATGCGCCAGGAACGTCAACGAATTCTTTTTGTTGGTTTTGCCATGCAGTACCGAAGTTACCTTTCAATTGAGGATGTTTTTTCAATTCAGGGTAAGCGTGGCAAGGTAACATTTCACCATGAGTATAGATGTTTACACCTTTACCATCAGTTTGTTCCAACAATTGATTCAAGTCGTGAAGGTCATGACCAGTTACAACGATGAAAGGACCTGGTTCTACAGTCAAAGGTACTGTAGTTGGTACTGGAGTACCATATGTTTCAGTGTTAGCTTTATCAAGAATAGCCATGCATTTCAAGTTGATTTGACCGAATTCCATCAACAAGTTCAACCATTCTTCAGCACTGTGGTCTTTAGCGAATTCTACCATGCCTTTGATGAACCAAGCATCAACTTCAGGATCATGGAAACCAAGGCGTGCAGCATGCCATGCATAAGCAGCCATACCACGCATACCTAACAATAATGTGGAACGAAGGGATACGATATCTTCTTCACCTTTCCACAATTGTTCCCAATCGAAGTTTTGAGCTGCGCTATCGATTTTTGCATGATAAGCGTTTACTTCGTCGATGAATTCTTGAACGCGGTCTTCAGAGAAGTTTACGTTTGTTACACACATGAACAAACCACGCATTAAATAGTCAACGCCTTCTTTAGTTTGGCCTTTTACGTCTAAAGCGCGTGCTAAACCAACTAAAGCAGCAGTTAATTCGTCTTGTAAGTTAGCAACTGGTGCAGTTTTACCACATACACCTTGTACAGTACAGCCGCCTGGTGCTGCAGATTGTTCGCATTGATAACAGAACATGCTCATTTAAAAATCCTCCTTTGCGAGACTTCCTCGCATTCAAGCTAGATAATATAAAACCTATACATTACACTGATGAATTATCAGGTGTCTGATTGATTACATTTGAAAGTATAACGTAAAGATGATACAATTTCTGTAGCTTGAGCAACAAATAAAAAACTTTTTCAAAATTTTTACCTGGCTCCCCTTTCGGAACAGGTAGGTCATTTGACCTTATACTATTATTATACAATAATCAATTTAATTTACTATAGACTTCGTCACATCGGAGGCGACCATGAAGCAAATACTTTCAAATGACATTATCAACCAATATCTACCTACCCTAATTAAATGCCCTTTATTTAATAAGTTGGGCGAACCTGAACTACGCAGTTATTTAAATAATGCGAAAGTTATTGTGCATAGCTATAAAAAAAATGATTTTATTGCCCTCTCTGGGGATCCTATGGAAGGCATTGGCGTTATTCTCGAAGGCAGTGCGTTACTGACACGTGAAAATGTTATGGGCCAACGCGTTATTATGGCTAACCTTGAACAGTCTGATATTTTTGGTGAAGCATTACTATTTAGTAAACAACCATTATGGCCTGCTACGATTAAAGCTACAAAGGTTAGTAAAATTATGTTCATTCCTCTTGAAACATTTATTGATACATTGCCTGATTGCCAACAATGCCAAACAAAAATCTTGTCCAACCTATTGGAGGACTTGTCTGAAAAAGCTATTCTCCTTACAAGAAAGGTTCATTATCTTACCTTGAAAGGTATGCGCGAGAAGATTTTCGCGTACTTAACAGACATTTATAAACGTCAGCAGTCTACAACAATCCATTTGCCACATAACCGTGAGCAAATGGCAGAGGTACTCAATGTATCTCGCACAGCACTTAGCCGCGAACTCGGGCGCCTAAGAGATGAAGGCATTATCGATATTACAGGCCGTACAGTAACACTAAAAGACGTGGAAGGAATCGAAGAATTCGGTTTTAATAGCTTCTAGCATATCTTTTAACCTATAATAAAACTAAAAATATACAATAAACGTAAAAAGGTCTCCCTATATAATCTAGGGAGACCTTTTAGTATACAGTTATTATTTCTTTAGTATTAGTTCTTTAGTGTTAATTTTTTAGTATTAATTCTTTAGTATTAGTTCTTTACAATTAATTTTACACATTAGAACCAATGAGATAAATCGAATTCTTCACCAATCGTAGCTTTCACATGAGCACGACCTAAATATAGGCCAAGTAATGTTAAACTGATTTTAGACATAGGCGTATGATCAAATACATCTGCTAAATCTAAGAGAACTGGAGAAATATCATCCATAATATCACGTGCTTCTTGGCCTCTGAAAGCAGTCGGTTTACTCTTCATAAGAGCGATGAGATCTCGTTGTACCATAGAATCGGAAATGCGAGTTTGTCTAAAGAATCGTGGTGCTAAAGACTCATCAACCAATGCCAATTTATATAGATTGGAGTTCAAGCTACGTACTACATAGCGCGGATCCACACCATGACCATCGGTAGCACGGAAGAGTTCCTCCTTGGAGAAACCACGATAATTGAACACGAATGGATATGAATTGGATAATACTTGGGCTAATGTAATCGGTTCACGTTCCTCTTGTGTACAGCGTAAGTAATCTAATTGACGGTAGAAAGAATTATTTTGAGGTAAATCAGAAATAAATGGCTCAATATATTTCTCTACATAATGTTGGAAATGAATTAATCCATAATTATTAGAGTTTCTAGAGTATTGTAGCAATAGTGTCAATGCCATGACTTGAAAATGACCTAATGTCAAGTGTGGCAATACACGTAACGCATCAAAGGCTACAAGGTACGGAGTACTAGACTTAGGTGATTGTACTACATCTAAGAACGCACCTAAGGCGGCGGATTTCATCCACTCTGTATTCGTCGCAGCATAAGCCTTTTGCATACTCATCAATGCTTCTTGAATAACAATATTATCAAGAAGTGCGTTGACTTCAGCTAACTTTGTAATATTAAGAGCTGTTAATGCATCTCTTGTAATAGATTCCACATAATGTTGTGTATCACCATGTAATACACCAAAAGCATGAACAAATGGTGCAATCGCTAACTCAACACATTTGTCTTCATGTGCCGCTTTAGCCCATTGCCCTGTAGGTACCTCTTCTTCAACCATACTAGCGGCTGCCAATTGAGCCTCTATTTCTGAAGCATCAAACAAGCGCGTTTCATCCAATACAGATGGGCCTTCTGCTGTTTTAATCTCATCGACCCCACCAATCATTTGTGTAGCCTCAATATTCTCTGCTTCATCAGCTTCAAGAGCCTCTACAGATTCGCCCATAGCAATCGTATCCTCTACAGAATTAGCTCGATTGCGAAGTTCATCTGTAACAGCATCAAGAACAATCGTCTTATCCATCAATGGAGTGGCATGATGCTCACCATTGGAGAGTCCCACATCAGAAACTGCAGGCATTACAATAGTTTCATCCATACCAGGTTCTGTCGAATTATATTCTGTATTCTCTAGAGAACCAGAATTCTCTGGAGCAGTTTCATGCAAAATAGATTCAGCAGAAACAGATGTATCTTGAATAGGTTCTTGTTCTTTTAAATCAACTTGACTTGATTTAGTCTCAGTCTCGCCTGCATGATGACCTAAGGCCAAGGAATATCCTGTTTCGGAGTCTTCCACATGTAATTGATTGCCATCTCGTCGGTTATAAGATGTATCTTCATCAGTTACCATAGATTCAGAAGCATTATACTCTTCATTATTCTCTAACACAGAGGCCGTATACACATTGGTTCCACCTTCATGTGTAACAGTTACATCGCCTACCCTAGATTCATTAACGGACTTTTCTCTATGATGTTCACCATCAAACTTAGTAACAGAGCTATCATGGTGCTCATCTTTAGCTTGGCTTTCACTATCATTACGATTAAAAACGGCGTAACAAATGGCAAAAAATCCAAGCGCCACAACAGCTAATACAAAATATGGTATTACGTTTGACATACTATCCCCCTACATCAACGCTTCATTATATGCAGCACGTTCACCACCAATGCTCTTAGGTCGAACACGACAAGCAGTTACATGAGCCTCACCAATTTCTTTAATACTGAGGCGCACTGGTACAGTAACATGTTTCATATGCATACCTATGAAAGTGTCCCCGATGTCGATACCTGCATCAGCTTTAATAAATTCAACCATCACTGGATCGTCAAAACGTTCATAGGCAGTAACAGCCATGGCTCCACCTGCATGACGTTGAGGTACTACATTAACCTCTTCCTCCCATGTTACTGCACTACGTTCCATAACAAGAGCTCGATTAATATGCTCACAGCATTGAACGGCCAAATTAAGACCTTTAGCTTTAACAGCTTTATATATTTCATCAAATAGGATCTGAGCCACATCAATGTGGGAATCAGTGCCAATTTTCTTACCCATAACTTCGCTAGTGGAACACCCCACCACGAATAATTGACCTTCTCGAACCTTTGCCAAATCGAGTAATTCAGCCATCGCTGTACGCACTGACTGACGAATAGTTTCTACAGAAGTCATGATATCGCCTCACTCACTTTGAATGTATAAATCTATATGTATATTATCACAAAATGGATAGAATCGGTAGACTTTACTCTACTAAGCAAAGGTGAATCTAACATAATAATATATAAACTATAAAAGTAATTTCATATATTACTATCATACTAATAAACAATGTAATAATCATTAAATATATACATGTACAGTGATACATATAGATTTTCTACAAATAAAAAGAGGCTTGCAAATGCAAGCCTCTTTTAATCACTCAACGGTGATATTAGATTTTTCTGTAAGGTTTTTGACCTTGTTCGTAGAAGTTGTTACCTTCAGTATCGCCAACTACGATGCAAGGGAAATCTTCAACTGTCAATTCAGCCAAAGCTTCTGGACCAAGTTCACCATAAGCAAGTACTTCGTATTTTTTGATGGATTTTGCAATCAATGCTGCAGCGCCACCAACTGCTGCGAAGTATGTGCAACCATTTTTCTTCATGGATTCAACTACTTCTGGTTTACGGGAACCTTTACCGATCATGCCTTTGATACCTTGATCAAGCATTGTTGGTGTGTAAGCATCCATACGACCAGAAGTTGTAGGACCAGCGGAACCAATTGGGTCACCAGGTTTTGCAGGTGTTGGGCCAAGGTAGTAAACGAATTTGTTAGTCCAATCGATTGGTAATTTTTCGCCACGTGCTAAAGCTTCAGTCATAACTTTATGAGCAGCGTCACGAGCGGAGTAAATTTTGCCAGTGATAAGAACGCTATCACCAACTTTTAATTTACGGGAAAACTCTTCATTATATTCTTCAGTATTAATGCGAATTGTTTCAGCCATTGTAATTACCTCCTACCGATTAAAGTACTACGTGTTTATGACGAGCAGCATGACACATAATAGTAACAGCAACAGGAAGGCCGGCGATATGAGTTGCACCCCATTCGATGTTTACACCGATACAAGTTGTTGTGCCGCCCAATTGTGGACCGATACCAGTTTTGTTAACCATTTCCAAAATTTCTTCTTCCAATTTTGCATACTCAGGATCTTTATGAGGAGTGCTAATATCGCGAAGCAAAGCTTTTTTGGACATAACAGCTGCTTGGTCCATAGTACCACCAATACCAACGCCAAGTACGATTGGAGGGCATGGGTTAGGGCCAGCATGTTTTACGATTTCAAGAACTGCATTTTTAACGCCTTCAACGCCATCTGCAGGTACCAACATAGCTACGTCAGATTTATTTTCAGAACCGAAGCCTTTAAGTTCTACGTTGATTTCTACTTTATCGCCAGGAACGATATCGATGTAGATGATTGCAGGTGTGTTGTTTTGAGTGTTTTTACGGTTGAACAATGGTTCTGCTACAACGGATTTACGAAGGTAACCTTCTACATAACCTTGAGCAACACCTTCATTGATAGCTTCTTTAAGATCGCCACCAACGAAATGAACATCTTGACCTACTTCTACGAATACCAATGTCATACCAGTATCTTGGCAGTATGGACGATCTTCAGCATCAGCAATTTCTGCATTTTTGATGATTTGATCGAGAACGATGCAACCAACTGGAGACTCTTCTGTTTCACGGCCTTTTTTCAAGCCTTCATAGATGTCTTTTGGCAAGTGGTAAGCTGCGTCCATACACATTTGACGGACTGTTTTTGTGATTTCAGATACTTGAATCTCGCGCAAGATAATCCCTCCTCAGGAACATAGTTGAATATTAATTCTAAATTACCGTGAGATAACTTTTAACTCTCAAGTGTATAAGACATATGTTTCTCATACACATCGAGATTAACTCTATGCATCAATCGTAACACACAACATACATGCTTTCAACGGCTTAACTATACAGTTTTCTCAATGCTTTCTCATGTTTTGAGAATTATTTTCATGAATATCGTTGTATATATTTCGGTATTTCAATAGTTCTTTTTCATCATATTTTTGACTATAAAAACTATATTTTCAATGTGATAAAAGTCATAGTTAATCATAGGTTGAAAGAATTTTTATACCCTATATCTTAATCCACTTTTAGAGGCCAAAATTAGGTTGAAATCACCGTATAAATGCAGAGTATATCTAAGATGATAAATACACTTTCAGACTACTTGATATTATTTTTCAAATAAAAGGTTTAAACTTTTTTGTAATGCATATGTATACCGATTATATTCAATATACTTATATTGCTAACTCTTAGTAAAATATCCCTCAAGATATCTCTATAAACACAGTATTTATCTATGTTTATTCATTTATATAGATTATATTAATTTTAATGACTTACTTATCAATATTTTTAATAATTGATTTTTTGTATAACGTTATGTGTTTTAGTCATAGTTAACGTCTTTTGATTTATAGTAATTTTAAAAAAAACGCTTGCTTTTATAATTAATCTAACATATAATAACAATCGTACCATTCCTCGATAGCTCAGTTGGTAGAGCAATCGGCTGTTAACCGATCGGTCGTAGGTTCGAGTCCTACTCGAGGAGCCATTTTGGCCCGTTGGTCAAGCGGTTAAGACACCGCCCTTTCACGGCGGTATCCCGGGTTCGATTCCCGGACGGGTCACCATATGGACGATTAGCTCAGCTGGGAGAGCGCCTGCCTTACAAGCAGGATGTCGGCAGTTCGATCCTGTCATCGTCCACCAGACCAAGAAGCAAGCATAAAGCTTGCTTCTTTTTTTTGTATATGTGATATAATAGTACCAGTTGTTTTGTTTGTAAAAATTTAAAGAGTTTTATTAAGAGGAGGAACTATGTTTCGTAAATTCGGACGCTATAAACGTTCGCTACTTACAGTACTAGGTGTACTATTGGCATCTACACTTGCTACAGCAAGTGCGGCCACAATTAATATGAGTCAATTAACATCCAATAGGGCTCAACCGGTTGTTATTAATTCTGTGCAATCCAATGTAGATACAACTACACCTACATTACAATCCGATAATAATGGTCAACCTATTTTGAAGGTTGCCAACACACCTGTTTCTACTCCAGTTGTAGGAACCCCTGAAAACGCGACACTCAATACATCTAATTCTAATTA
>ERZ1699244.527-NODE-527-length-14909-cov-5.004127_pt1 | contig 14909 bp, 7 predicted proteins | sample MGYA00581534_ERZ1699244 | MGnify/ENA primary metagenome ERZ1699244 (study PRJEB42319, sample SAMD00040331) | human oral metagenome | material: saliva | host: Homo sapiens | study: EMG produced TPA metagenomics assembly of PRJDB4115 data set (Metgenomic analysis of...
TATTGGGGTTAGCAGTCTTAAACGCTTCCCAAATCTTCTCTTTTTCAGCCTGGGCCAAGTTAGTAGTATCATTGACAAAAGTCGCTGTCGTCACAGCCGTAATCGGATTACGAATGCCATCATTTTGCGGCAAAACCTGAATGCGTAGCGTTCGTGTCACTGACTGCCTAGCCGTATTGGTCACTACAAAAGAAACATTATAAATTTTCCCAGGCGTTACGACCTCTGTCTGCCCAACAGTTCCCATGATATTAAAGGCCACTGCACTATTTTTCAAGGCCGACGTCTGAGGCACATTGATGCCATTCACACGATCACTACCAGAAGCGTAGCCAATGCTCTTAATACTATTTCGTGTAGGAATGGTTTCCACAACATTATAAGCCTGATTGATGTAATCAGAGTTATAAACAGAAATCAAGGCATTGTTGGCTGGCCCTAAATTATACTGGGGTGCACGGAGACTGGTATCAGCATCTATACGATTCCCGTTACGTGGATCCCGTTGGCCAGATGTCGCACGAAGCACCGCATTGGCCAAGCGATTGCGAGCACTCTTTGCTTGACTTTCTACAGCATCCATTTGAATTGCGGGATTGGACAAACCAGTACGAATAGCTTCTAAAGCCAGATCTCCACTTTCAATAGCAGATTCCGTCCCAGGGATTTCCAAAGCCTGCGCACGATAGGTGTATAAATCCAAAGCCAAAACTTGCAGACGCTTCACCTGGTCTTCCGAGCGAGTGTTTTGAGCCTCTGCTACTTTCTCACTCGTTTCAGGAGTAGCTACATGAATAGCATCATTCTCCGAGAGAGTGCTACTAGCAAATTCTGATGTGGACTGACTCGCTGAATTACTAACAACATGTGATTCGCTCAAAGAAACCGACTGAGACAAAGAAAGGCTGTCACTAGCTGACTCTGAAAATGAGATGGATTCACTCATGGAGTGATTCGCTGACACAGAGTCTGTGGTAGACGTCGTTCCCAAGACAAAGCTATCTTGTCCAACCACACCGGTCGATGGGCTGATTTCAGACCCAACAGTCGCATTCATTTCATTTTCCTCGGCAAATACTGGATTGGCAACCGTTGTCGCCCCAGCCAGAGCCCCTAGCACAACCATCCCTTTGACCAGATCCGCAGGCATAGAGTGTGATGATGCTTCGTATTGAACCACGATGTTTTCATCCACACCACCTCGCATGACACGAAATAGGCCTAACCGCGAGACAGATGCCCGTACCCAATTCTTTCCTGATTTGATTAATTTATAACGTGTGATTCGTTCCGTTTCGCGAAAATCACCCTTCGAACGTTTAAAAAACATGTCCGCTCCTTAAAAATAAGATATCGAGTTATTATACACTAATTTTCCCCAAAAGTAACTAATTAAGACTAGTTTTTAACATAAAAAACAGCACACAAAAAGAGAACCCGGAGGTTCTCTTTTTGGATCCTTTTTCATTTCCCACATACCTGAAATGACCGAATCAAATTAGGATAGAAGATTATTTTTCATCTTCCTTTTTGCGACGTCCAAGTGCTGCAACCCCTGCAACCCCTGCAACTGCTCCAAGAAGAGCTGAAGCTACAGATCCTGTTTCACCAGTATTTGGAAGTTGTTCAAGAGCTGGAGCTGGTTGAGCTGGTTGCTCAGAAACTGGGTTCACTGGTGTATTAGGTGTTGGATCTACCGGTGTGTTTGGTGTTGGATCCATTGGTTTATTAGGTGTTGGATCTACCGGTGTATTTGGTGTTGGAGTTGGTGGCACTGGAGTGTTTGGTGTTGGAGTTGGTGGCACTGGAGTGTTTGGTGTTGGAACGTTTGGAGTCTTCACAAGTTTGTAAACATAAGTAACGTTCTTATCACCTTCGATGACTTTACCAGTTGTTGGGTCAGTTGTTGTCAAGTGACCTTCACCGTCAACTTTACCTACTGGGTAGTTACCTTGTGGTACCAATTCATAGACTTTACCATCTGCAGTTGTGATTGTCTTAGGACGGTTATCCACAACTGTATCGTAGTCTTTACCTACTGGTTGGTCTTTTTCATCCACTACTGAAGTCTTGATAGTGTTACCATTTTCATCTACATAGTGAACGTATACATTACCCTTAGGTTGTACAGGTTCTTCGACAAGTTTGTAGATGTAAGTAACGTCTTTACGTCCTTCAACCACTTTACCAGTTGTAGCATCTGATGACTCAAGGTGACCTTGTCCATCAACTTTACCTACAGTGTAGTTACCGGCTGGTACCAATTCATATGTCTTACCATTGTATTGGATTTCTTTTGGACGGTTGTCTACTACTGTATCGTAGTCTTTATCAACTGGTTGATCTTTTTCGTCAGTGACATCATCTTTAATTGTGTTACCTTCAGTGTCTTTATAGTGAACGTAAACGTCACCCTTCACTTCTTTGTATACGTAAGTGATGATTGAACGTGGTTTATCAACTTTACCTTTAATTGGATCAGATGATTCCAAGTGTCCATCGCCATCAACTTTACCTACTGGGTAGTCACCTTTCGGTACGATCTTGTAAGTCTTACCGTCTGGAGTCTTGATAGTATTAGGTTTTTCACCTTCCTCAGTTGTGTTATATGGTGTGTCATATGGTGAGTTTGGTGTATCTTGACGAGGTTTTTGAATTTCTTTACCTTTTTCGTCTACGTAAGTGATGATGACGTCACCTTCTTTAGGTTTCGTTGGATCTTCTTTCAATTTGTAGACGTAAGTGACATTCTTATCACCTTCAACAACTTTACCAGTTGTAGCATCATCACCTGTCCAGTGACCTTGTTCGTCGACTTGACCTACTGGGTAGTTACCAGCTGGTACTAATTCGTATGTCTTACCTTGGAATTCAATTTCTTTTGGACGGTTGTCTACGACTGTATCGTAGTCTTTATCAACTGGTTGATCTTTTTCGTCAGTGACATCGTCTTTAATCTTGTTACCATTAACGTCAACATAGTGTACGTAGACATTACCCTTAGGTTGTGCTGGTTGTTCTTTGAGTTTGTAGATGTAAGTGACGTCTTTACGTCCTTCGATAACTTTACCTGTTGTAGCGTCTGATGACTCAAGGTGACCTTGTTCGTCAACTTTACCTACATTGTAGTTACCGGCTGGTACCAATTCATATGTCTTACCATTGTATTGGATTTCTTTTGGACGGTTGTCAATTACTGTATCGTAATCTTTATCAACTGGTTGATCTTTTTCATCAGTGACATCATCTTTAATTGTGTTACCGTCAGTGTCTTTATAGTGAACGTAAACGTCACCCTTCACTTCTTTATAAACGTAAGTGATTGTTGATTTAGGTTTATCAACTTTACCTTTAATTGGATCAGATGATTCAAGGTGTCCGTCACCGTCAACTTTACCTACTGGGTAGTCACCTTTCGGTACGATCTTATAGGTCTTACCGTCTGGAGTCTTGATAGTATTAGGTTTTTCACCTTCCTCAGTTGTGTTATATGGAGTATCATATGGTGAGTTTGGTGTGTCTTGACGAGGATCTTTAATCACTTTACCTTTTGTATCTACATAAGTGATGATTACTTCACCTTGTTTAGGTGTTTCACTTTCAGAATTTGATGAAGAGTTAGATGCTGATTGTGATACAGATGTAGAAAGTGATGTTGAAGCCGATGTGCTCAATGATGCTGATTGGCTTGCTGATACTGATGCTGATTCAGAAGCTGATGTGCTCAATGACGCTGATTGGCTTGCTGATACTGATTCAGATGCTGAAGCTGATTGGCTTGCTGATACTGATTCAGATGCTGAAGCTGATTGGCTCGCTGATACTGATTCAGACGCTGAAGCTGATTGGCTCGCTGATACTGATTCAGACGCTGATGCAGATTCTTGAGCTGATGTAGAAGCTGACTCAGATGCCGATGCACTTGCTGATTCTTGAGCCGATGTAGAAGCTGACTCAGATGTAGACGCTGATGCAGATTCTTGAGCTGATGTAGAAGCTGACTCAGATGCTGATGCACTTGCTGATTCTTGAGCCGATGTAGAAGCTGACTCAGATGTAGACGCTGATGCAGATTCTTGAGCTGATGTAGAAGCTGACTCAGATGCCGATGCACTTGCTGATTCTTGAGCTGATGTAGAAGCTGACTCAGATGCTGATGCACTTGCTGATTCAACTTCTGATTGGCTCAATGATGCAGATGCTGATTCTGATGCAGATTTAGAAGCTGATGTTGTATCAGATTCAGATTGTGATACAGATTGTGATTTAGATACTACTTCTGATTCTGATTGTGACACTGATTGTGATTTAGAAACCACTTCTGATTCTGATACAGATTGTGACTTAGATGTTACTTCTGATTCAGATTGTGACACTGATTGTGATTTAGAAACCACTTCTGATTGTGATACAGATTGTGAATTAGATACTGCTTCTGATTGTGATACAGATTGTGAATTAGATACTACTTCTGATTCAGATGTAGAGTTTGAGAATGATTGTGATTGAGATGCAGACTCTGAATCATTCATCTTCACGAAGTAATAGTTCACATCAGTTGAAGGTTTAACCGCTGATGTAATTGAGTAGTTATTAGAGAATGATGAATAACCCTTCAAAGTAGAGTATACTTTACCATTTGGTGCTGTTGGGTCATTCGCAACAGATCCTTCTGCTTGGATTTCTGGAACTTTACCAGCAATGACATTGTAACTGTTATTACCAGCTCCGGCAGGTGTCAATGATGTGCTTGGAGCACCTTTGAATGGACGTGGATAAGTATGTAGAGTTCCGTCCATTTGTTTATAAGTATCTGTCTCAGTAGCAGACTGCCAACCAGTGATAATGAGTGATTTACTTCCAGCTGTTTCGTTGACTTCAATATAGTAGTCACCATTTTTGCTGTTTACTTTTGTAACTTTTGTCTCATCAGCTTTCCACTCTTCAGCAGCTTTGTTAACTTTACTTGTATAGATGAGTGTGTACTTCGATACATCTTCAGTACCAATATCTGATGTCGCAAAGTTGTTAACCTGAGATGGATCAAGAGCGTAGAATTTCGTTACAGTTGAGCCATCAGTATCAACGATTTCAGAGATACGTTTTACGTAGTAGTGGTTTGCTCCACCTTGAAGTTCGACCAGTTTTTGACCGACAACACCCTTACCAAGGATACCAGATGTTTTTTGAGTTGCGTCTGTTGTTGCTGGAACTTGTTTGTACCCCTCAATATTACGATTTCCTGAAGCTGTGAATTGTTGCCCTGCAAGACCGGTTTGAGTATAGCTTGCAAGAACTGTTTCATTTCCAGTTGGTTTGTATGTTTGACCTTCTGTGTACTTGCTACTGTCAACGACTTTATAGTAAGTTGTTTGATCAGCTTTCGCATAAGGAACAGAAGTTTGAACGTTTTGTTTGTCTTCACCTTGGTTACCTGGGTAGTTGGTATCACGGATTTGAAGTGTTTCATACTCAAGGTTCGCATTTACCAATGAGAAGGTTACGTTACCTGGATTAGTTCCGTTAGCAGGTGCGTATGTCAAAGTGTTGGTTACATCAGAGTTGTTGTTGGTGATGTAGCTTGGAAGTGAGATATTGCTTTCTCCAGCATGAATAGTACGAGTGTAAGCTTCTGTACCATCAGACTTCTTAACGATACGCAAGTAAACATCTGGGTTAGCTGAAAGGCTACCTGTGATTGCTGAACGGTCCACTGAAAGTGTAGCGTAGTAATCAAAGTTTGTTTTAGCACCAGTAGCGTGGTTTGTTTTAAGGAATTGCCATACACCGAAAGTGAAACGATCTGTGTTTGGATCCAAAGCATAACCAGCTTCATTGAAGGCTGCATCTTCAATCGTTGCACCATTTGCATTTGAGATAACCGGCTTAGTAGCTACACTACCAGAAGTAGATGTTGAGATTGGTGCCAACTGAGCTGAAATTGCTGGAGCACCGTTTACTGTTGTGTTTCCAGTAAATCCTGCTGCAGTCAAGGTTGCCATCATGTCATCTACTGACTTGCTCAAACGTTCGCGTTGGTCTGCGTATGATTGAGCTGAAGCATTGGCATTGATCAAGCTGTTGCTTGCTGTCAATTCTGTTTGAACTTTAGCGATGGCAGCATCAAGTGCTGCTTTCTTTTCTGGAGCTGAAACAGTTGCTGAGTAGTCTCCTGCAATCTTGTTCAACAATGCTGCTTCTGAAGTGTTTTGTTCCAAAACAACTTTATCTTCAGCTTTCGCTACTGTTGTAGTGCTTTCTACACTTGCTTCAGAGCCAGCTGCTACAGTTGATTCGCTTGAAGCTGCTGAAAGTTCTGCTGAACCTTGTTCGCTCAATGAAGCTGAGTGAGATACAGATACGCTTGTAGAGGTTGAAGCACTTGCAGATGCAGAAGCGCTAGCTGATTCTGTTGTTGACTCAGTTGTTGATTCTGTTGTTGATTCAGACTGAGATTCTGTTGTTGAAGTTGTACCAAGTACTGTACTTCCTTGCTCTACAAGAGCTTCACTTGAAAGCTCAGATGCAGTCGCAACATCTGATCTAGTTTCATCAGCTTTAGCAGTGTTCGCTACTGTAGCTGCACCAAAAACAGCCCCAGCTGCTACGATCCCTTTGAGCAAGCCACGGCTTGTCATTTCTTTCACTGATACTGCGTCTTCACGCACTTCAGCTACAACAGTCTCTTCGACTTGACCACGAATGACTTTCAAAAGACCAAAGTTAGAAGTCGCAGCACGCAACCAGTTTTTACCTGATTTGATCAATTTGAAACGAGTCACACGATCCGTTTCACGGAATTCACCGTTCGAACGTTTAAAAAACATTTCTGTCTCCTTATTACATTTTTTATTTCCCTTACATTATAGACTAATCTGTCGATTTTTGGAAGCAATTATCCTTAATTATTGCTATTTTTTTATAATTTTTGTTTTAGATAGTAATAAAATCGTTTTTAGTAGGATCAATTTGTCAAACCGGGGCAATTTTTTGAAAAAATCCTATAATACTTTGACTTTAGAAGTAAAACAAAAAGCCCCATTTAATAGAGGCTTTTCTGCTAATTATCTGATTTTTTCCAACATGCTTTCAATGTGTTGGATGGATTTTTCGCGTCCAAGCAAGTAGATGGTATCTGGCAATTCAGGACCATGCATTTCACCTGAAACGGCGATACGGATTGGCATAAAGAGGTTTTTCCCTTTGATCCCAGTTTCTTTTTGAACCGCTTTGATTTGTGGGAAGATATTTTCTGCCACAAACTCATCGTCTGACATGGCTTCGAGTTTCGCTTTAAAGGCTTCAAGTACCGTTGGCACGGTTTCACCAGCCATGACTTCTTTCTCAGCTTCTGTCAATTCTGGGAAGTCTGAGAAGAAGAGGTCTGTCAATGGAACGATTTCATCCACTGACTTCATTTGTGGTTTGTAGAGTTCAACCAACTTCTCAGCCTTGTCTGTCAAACGTCCCGCCTCTTCGAGGAATGGTTTGGCCATTTCAAAGATAGTCTCAAGATCCGCATTCTTGATGTACTCATTGCTCATCCAGTCCATTTTCTTCTGGTCGAAAGCTGCTGGAGACTTGCTAAGACGGTTTTCATCAAAGAGTTTGATGAGTTCTTCGCGAGAGAAGATTTCGTCTTCCCCACCAGGGTTCCAACCAAGAAGAGCGATAAAGTTAAAGACTGCTTCTGGAAGGTAACCTTTCTTCCGGTAATCTTCGATGAACTGAAGGGTATTGGTATCACGTTTAGACAACTTCTTACCAGTTTCAGAGTTGATGATCAAGGTCATGTGACCGAACTCTGGCGCTTCCCAGCCAAGGGCTTCATAGACCATGAGTTGTTTTGGGGTGTTGGCAATGTGGTCATCTCCACGGATGACGTGAGAGATTTGCATGTCGTGGTCATCGATGACAACGGCAAAGTTATAAGTTGGATAGCCATCTTTCTTTTGGATGACCCAGTCCCCACCGATATTGCCACCTTCAAACTCGATATCGCCTTTGACCATATCATGCCATTTGTAGATACCTGACTCATTCACTGCCAAGCGAACCGTTGGGATGATACCAGCTGCTTCCCGTTCTGCGATGTAAGCTGCTTTTTCTTCTTCGCTCATGCCAAGGTATTCGTTGATGTAGCGAGGTGTTTCCCCAGCTGCTTCTTGGCGTTCACGTTCCGCTGCCAACTCTTCTTCTGTAACGTAAGATTTGTAGGCTTTTCCTTCCGCCAAGAGTTGATCGATGTATTTTTGATAGAGTTCCAAGCGCTCTGATTGGCGGTAGTTTTCATGCGTCTCAGGACTTTCATCCCAGTCCATGCCCAACCAACGAAGGTTCTCAAGCTGGGAACGTTCTCCGTCTTCGACATGACGTTTGCGGTCCGTATCTTCGATACGGATGATAAAGGTTCCACCATGGTGGCGCGCATACAAGTAGTTAAACAATGCTGTACGAGCATTTCCGATGTGTAGTAGCCCTGTTGGACTTGGTGCATAACGCACACGAATATCTTTTGCCATATTTCTCTCCTCTTATCTTGTTCGCTATTTCTAGCGCATTTATTCAATCGTTCCTATTATACCACAAAGAAAGCAGGACTGAAATGAATAAGTGGCCTTTCTAGCTTTTCTTCCTATATATAAAAAAAGCCAGAACAAATGCTCTGACTTATATCCAATCTATTTGTATCTTATTTTAGTCTTTCTTCTAATTCAAAGTCGATTGGTAAGGTTTGTAAAAAGTGCTCCAACTCACGTTCCCAATAGAACCATTCGTGCTTACCTGGGCTGTGGGTATAGGTGATATCCAAGCCTAACTTTTCTAATTCCTTGACTTCAAAATTATTGGCTTCATAAAGGAAATCCTGCTCCCCACACCAGATCCATAGTTTGGTCTTCTTATCTGAAAACTTCTTGGCAGCCGTCTCTAGCGAATAGGAACTGGTCGTCCAATCCTCAATCTCTCCAAAAATTCCCTTCCAAAAAGCTGGTTGTTCTAAGTCATTGTTTTCAAAGTCTCTATCGTGAAAACTAAGTGCTCCTGAAAAACTCGCAGCTCGAGAGAAACGATTGGTCTTGAGGGCCAAGAGTATCGAGCCATAGCCGCCCATGGATAAGCCAGCAATAAAGGTTTTCTCCCGTTTCTTAGTCATATTCGGGAAGAAGCGAGAAAGAGTCTCTGGCAATTCTTTCGCAATGGCCGTGTAGTAGTTGTAGCCATACTGGGTATCGGTGTAAAAGCCATTATTGGTGTTGGGTAGGACCACGATCAGATTGGTATTGCGCAGGATGCGCTCCACATTGGTCCGCTTCAACCAGGAGTGGTGGTTGCCATTCATCCCGTGCAAGAGATAAAGAACTGGAATATCCGTATCCGCTGGATCTTCCACGCGCGATGCATCGGGATAAAGGACGGACACCCCCCACTCCATCTTCAAAGCTTCTGAATAATACTCAATCTGCATAACTGCCATTTGCTTCCCTCTTTCTACTGTTAAAAACACTCGGCAAGCCTTCGCCCGCCAAGCGTTTCAATTCTTCTATTATTTCACTTCCATCACAACTGGTAAGATGGCTGGACGACGTTTGGTTTGTTCAAATAAGAACTTAGACAAGTTGTCGCGCACCAAACCTTTTAACTCACCCCAGTCAAAGCTGTCTTGTTTCAAATAATCTTCGACGCTTTGGTTGACCAATTCGCAACTTTCACGAAGAATATCCCGACTCTTCTTGACATAGACAAAACCACGGGTGTGCACGCGCGCTTTGGAAATAATCTTCTTCTCTTTGCGATTCACCGTGATCGCCACGATAAAGATCCCGTCTTCTGACAAGACCTTGCGGTCACGAAGGACGATATTGCCCACATCACCAATGGCATTCCCATCGATCATGACATCTCCAGCTGAGACGCTACCGGCAGGAACGAAGTCCCCCTTTTCGTACTCCATCACAGTTCCGCGTTTTGGAATAAAGATATTTTCAGGCAAGATACCAACTTCCATCGCTACCCGCGCATGGGCATCCAATTCGCGGTATTCCCCTTGGATCGGGAAGAGGTATTTAGGACGAAGAAGGTTGATCATCAACTGCAAGTCCCGTGCGTTTCCGTGACCAGACACGCGCAAGCTTGACGTGATCAATTTGACAATGCCACCTGCTTGGTAGATCATGTTTTCCACACGAGCCACCACAGCTTCTTTAGCAATAGATGGTGTTGTGACAACGTAGACCAAGTCCCCATCTTTGATTTCCACATAACGGTGACGGCCAATAGACATCTTGCGCAAACCGTTGATCGGCTCACCCATCCGGCCTGTTTCCAAAATGATCAATTCATGATCTTCAAAACGGCTCATTTCTTTTGGCTTGATCAAGAGTTTTTCGTTGGCAAGAGACAATTTGTTCAAGCGAATAGCTGTGCGGACGATGTTTTCCACATCAAACCCTGTCAAGACCACCCGGCGGCCAGTACCAGCTGCAGCATCAAAGACCTGCTGGATCCGAGAAAGGTTGCTGGCTACCGCCGCTACGATGACACGACCATCCCAGTCCGCAATGGTATCCAGGATTTCATCGCCCACTTCTTGCTCACTAGCAACTTGCATCTTGCTATCCGCGTTGGCCGAATCACTCAGGAGGGCAAGCACTCCCTCACGTCCAATCTCAGCTAGGCGAGCAAAGTCCGTCGCATAAGACTCACTGGCAGTTTGGTCAAATTTAAAGTCTCCTGTGTAGACAATATTGCCCTCAGGAGTGCCAATCACAATCCCGATACTTTCAGGGATGGAGTGGGTAGTTTGAAAGAAAGATACGACGGCATCGCCAAAATCAATCTCAGAATTTTGATCGATGACATGGAAGTCGTTGAATTTCTTCACACTGTCATTGCTTTTGACAAAGAGTTTAGCCAACTCGATGGTCAACTCTGTCCCGAATACAGGGACTTTCGCTTCCGCCAAAAGATAAGGCAAGGCCCCAATGGCATCCGCATGACCGTGGGTCAAGAAAACACCCGCAATGCGGTCCTTGTTTTCAAATAGATAATCCATGTTGGGGATAACGACATCCACCCCAAGTTGCTCATTTTCTGGATACTTCAAACCTGCATCCAAGACAAAAATCGAATCGTTCACTTCGGCAACGTAGAGATTTTTCCCATTTTCTCGAACACCGCCAAGAGTGACTAATTTAATACTACTCACTGTTGTCTCCTTTAGTGTGATTATTTTAATACTTACGGTCCTTGGTTGCCCAAGTCGAATTACAGCTTTGCAAATACTTGCATATCCACTCTATTATACAATTTTTTTCTCTTTTTTTCAAAAAGCTTTCCACAGCAAAAAAGTCCTCTCATCTGAAGTAGATGAGAGGGCTTCTAGGCGCCTATTTTTAGGGGGAAAAGACCCTAAAGATGGTAATCTCCCCGTTTATTTTCAATGATCCGCATAGCTGCCTTGATCACATGAAACTTGCCTAACAATTCCTCTAGGCGCTTACTATTTCGCTCGCTCAATTGGCCGTTCTTGACCGCTTGGGACAGGCGATAAAAGTCATCCAAGTCCTCCCCAATGTTTTCAAACAGCTCTTTGGCTTCCTTGAGTCGGTAGCGATTGACTAGGTGGTTCACATCTTTTTTGAAGGAAGCGACATTGTTTTCGTGAATGTTCGTATAAGCTTCCTCTTCATCCTTAGATTCTTGGTAATTAACCGCCTTAAAACAGGTGATAAACTCCCGACTTTTGATATTGCAGACAAAGATGACGCCATCACTGGCTACATAGGCTTCTGTGTTGGCGGGTTGAACCACATTACTATCATAAGGAGAGAGGGAGGAGAGGTGTTGGTTGATCCACTTATTCAAGTGCTGATCATCTACGCCAAAGCGCTCAAAAGCTCTTTGCCGAAAATGGTCACGACAACTATATTCTTGCGCATACGACAATCCCATACTCTCACCTCCTCCTGAGTATTTTATAAAAATGGCCTCCAGTCTTACGGGACTAGAGGCCTGGTCTGCTTCACTGACTTGGTGCAATTAACCTTTTGGCTAACAAAACAATGTTTATGATGTTGATTTCATTTAATAGTATTTGTGTAAAATACCAGAGGTTTTCTTTGCTATCCCAAATCCAAATGATTAGTTTTCGACTGGACGCATTGAAGTTTGAAAACCTTTATAAAAAGCTTCTACCTACTATTTCCACGTTTTCTTATGTCTCCGGACAAACTAAGCAGGCTTGCCCGACCGTCCAACCGATCCGACACACACGACATAACTGCTCTTTTACGATAAGAGCATGAACAGCTATCAGCAAAACAGGCCTAAAACGAAGTAACCTAAATTTCAACTCGATAAGGCATTGGTATCAATCCCTTCTTCATCTTTCTAACTATATTATACTCACCTACCTGAGTAATTGCAAGCGATTTCAGCTGAAACTAGTTCCTATTTTTATGTGGTTTTATAGATGATTTAAGAAAAAGGAAAAGCTAGAGAGCAAGGTCTCTAACTTAGCATGCAGACAAACTACTTCCACATAAAACAATCTAAGTGATATCGCTTCTGTCCTACTACCTATTTCCACTTTGCATTTTACGGGCTTTGTATCTTATTAAATGAACACGGGCTGCGGATTGTGTCAAAAAGATGAATCCTCCTAGAATCTGAAGATTCTGCGTCGTATTCCCTATTTTGACTGTATCCGCTACGCCCTTTGTATCTTATTCTTTCTCAAATAATTCATAGTAGTCTGCGATGGTCATTTGGGCTTTTTCTTCTTGATTGAGATCTTGGACGATATGCCCATCTTTCATCACAATCAAGCGATTTCCATATTTCAAAGCATCTTCCATATGGTGGGTGATCATAAGAGCCGTGAGGGCATCTTGTTTCACAAACTCATCCGTCAAGGTCATCAGAGCCTGGCTGGTTTTCGGATCCAAGGCTGCAGTGTGTTCATCTAATAGCAAAAGTTCTGGACGTTTTAGTGTCGCCATCAACAAGCTCAAAGCTTGACGTTGCCCCCCTGATAGAAACTCAACTGCTGTATCGATATGATTTTCCAAGCCATTGCCGATCTTAGCAAGAACTGTTTGAAACTCTTCTTTATAGCTTGCCAAGTGACGCGGAATCAAACCACGTTTTTCTCCACGAAACTTCGCTACCAAGAGATTTTCTGCCACTGTCATACGAGGCGCTGTTCCCATTTTAGGATCTTGGAAGACACGAGATAGGTACTTAGCTCTCTTCTCAGGAGAGTAGTTGGTCACATCTTCCCCTAGAATATAGATCTTCCCGCTACTAACTGGAAGTGTCCCAGCAATGGTATTAAAGAGGGTTGATTTCCCAGCTCCATTGCCCCCTAAAATCGTGATAAAATCATGCTCTTGAATTTCCAAGGAGACATCATCCAGAATGACTTTTTCTTCATTCATCCCATTGCTCACAGCTTTGGTTACATTTTTTAATTCTACAATTGCTGTCATTTACTGAGTTTCGCTCCTTTCATGATTTTTCCCTTAAAGGTTGGAATCATCAGGCAGATAGCCAAGATCAAGGCACTGAAGATTCGGATATAGCTGGTATTGATGCCAAGCGCAATCACGGCCCAAATCAAAAATTGGTAGGCGATTGAACCGATTGCAATACTGAGCAAGCGCTCTGTCAAGGTGACATTTGAAAAGAGAACCTCTCCAATAATGAGGCTGGCAAGCCCGATAACGATGACACCAATCCCACGTGAAGCGTCCGCATAGCCTTCTTGTTGGGCCATCAGTGCACCAGAAAGAGCAATAATCCCATTTGAAATGACCAAGCCCATCAATTCCATCCGGTCAGTGTTGATCCCAAAACTTTTGGCCATGTCTGGATTGTCCCCTGTCGCAATATAGGCTTGACCCAAGCGTGTATCCAAGAAGAAGATCAAACCAAGGATCACAAGCGTTACGAAAATCAAGCCAATCAGAATCTCATTGAACCCACTGGCAAAAGGAAGAAATTCCTGAATTTTTTTATAGCCCAAAAGTCCCAGATTAGCCCGCTGCATGACAAAGAGAATGACCGAGTTACAAGATGTCATCACGAGGATCCCTGACAAGAGTGTCGGGATTCTTCCTTTTGTGTAGAGAAGACCCGTCGCAAGTCCCGCTAAGCATCCTGCTCCAATAGCAGCCAGCGTCGCAAGGAGTGGATTGACCCCTTTGGTAATCAAGGTTACCGCCACCGCTCCTCCAAGCGGGAAGGACCCTTCTGTCGTCATATCTGGAAAATCTAGAATTCGGAACGTCATAAAGATTCCTAACCCTAAAATGGCCCAAATCAAACCTTGTGAAACAATTGAATTAATCATAGTTTCTCCCTTCGATAATAGTAGTTTAATTGTATCACAAATATGGAGGAGAACCTATAGGAAATTGTCATCAATTCCCTTTTCATGCTTTATAAAAAAACCAAAAGGTTGTGCCTTCTGGTTTTTAATCGTGAGATTTTTTTTAAGGATTAAAAGAAAATCTTAGTCTTCTTTTTTCTTTCGAGTAAGACCAAAGCCTGTTGCGATCACACCAAGTAAGCCAAGGCTCGTAAGAGCTGTTGCTGATTCCCTTTAGTAATAAGGTTTGTACAAGCATTTCTCCTCTATTTACTTTTATCACTAATTTGTACCTTTTTTTAAATGCGAGGAAATTTTGTGTCAAACGTTTTCCGTTTGTTCATTTTTCTGAATCAAAAACCTTTATTTAGTGCGGTTTTCTAATAATTTCATGAAAGTTTACATGCTAGCTTTCATTCTTAAATTGACACTATCTAGTGAAATGTCGTATACTTATTGGCATCGATAGAGAGTGGGACAGAAATCGGTAATTCGTTAGAATTCGATTTCGTCGTCCCACCTCCGCACAGTTGAGTAG
>ERZ1699244.529-NODE-529-length-14904-cov-5.923191_pt1 | contig 14904 bp, 15 predicted proteins | sample MGYA00581534_ERZ1699244 | MGnify/ENA primary metagenome ERZ1699244 (study PRJEB42319, sample SAMD00040331) | human oral metagenome | material: saliva | host: Homo sapiens | study: EMG produced TPA metagenomics assembly of PRJDB4115 data set (Metgenomic analysis of...
CGCCAAGACCAACCGTAGCTGCTACTGCATACCAGTTGGCACCCAACAACGCACAAATCATGTTGTAAGCCTCTTCAGAAAAAAGCGCAACAAGATTCATACAGCAGTGGAACGTCATGAATAGGATCAGGGCCATGCCAGTCACTGACATAATCACCTTTCTACCAATAGATGAATTGATTAACCACATAAATGTTTTGATTTTAAATATTTAATACTGTTAGAATTATTATTCCTATATGTATGAATGCAACGAGAAGGCCGCTCTCAGTCTCCTCATCGCAATTATTGTTCATTAAATCAGATACCAAGATGTTGGTATGAGCGCATACATTATGCGTTGCAAAAATACTATATTTTAATGATTTATCAAAGTATTTTAAACAAAATGTATAGTATTTAGACTTAAAATAAGGAGGCTCAGGCTATCCTAATAAATGAGGATAGTTTTAGAAGGCGCACAAACCTTGAAAATTAAACAAATTCTTTTAGGAAAATACCATAAATCTGTTTTATCAGTGAAAAGCAAGAATATGATTTGTACCATAGGTAAAAGCTGTTTCATCTTCTTGATTTATAGACAAAACAACAACCTTAAAGAAGTAAATATTATACTCTACCCGTTGGCGGAATTAAATATTGAATAAAATATATAAGAAAAAGTTGAACATGTCACTATTATAAGTAACTTAAAATACTCAACCTTTAAGTTAAACAAGCCAGTTATGTGCAACTTATATACAAAGTTCATCTAATTCTTGGAGATATGCAAGCAATTCTCCGAAGATTTAGTTACTGAGGAAGGAAATGTACGCCGTCCCGATCTTGCTCCTCGTTTCTCTGATTTGGAAGTTATCGCATTGTGCATGGCAGCTGAGGAGATATACAGCGAGAACTGCTTTTTGAGGCGAAGCTGAAGGAGTGCCGTTCTTCCATCCCCAACCTTATCTCCCGCCGTCAGTTCAATGACCGGCGCAAGTCTGTGGGTACCTGTGTGAGCAAATACGCAGCCGCATTGCCAGCCATATTGATATTCGTTTGATAATATAATTGCGAATTTCTATTGAAAATCTAATGATGAATATACATGGTAAGAAAACGAAGAAGAAAAGCTTGCCGATGATATTCAAAGTGTTTCTCATAAGCACACTATCCAGTTGCCAAAGTGGATCCATATCAAGAATTGTTCTTCCAAAAATGACAACTCAAAGAAGTTTCAACAATAAAATACTACCAACAACATAAATATTCTTTGCCCCCGCGATTAAAAATTTCTATTCGTTTGTTGCGTGGTATTCTCTCCAGTATCTTTACCTACTTGGTAATCTGATACATTCTTCATTATCCATAATTTTTTATTCTGATAAATCTATAATTTTACCAACAGCTTGTCCTATTATGTCTATATACGTTTTTACATCTACCACTTGCAGATTTTTATTGGACGCCTTGCCACCCAATGCCAAGGCTGGAACATAACCATAGCACTGTCCGTATTGTAAAGCACATAACTTTCCCTTAATATTTAAATAAGGTCGGGAGTCAAAGTACTCCTTGTCTATGATAGCTGTTTCATCTCCTAAGGTAAAGTTTAAAAGGAAATCCATATCACCTAAGATTTCGCTTGTGCACTTTCTTATATTTATTAACAAAACTCTATTCCCTCATCAGGTGAAATTGTCCAATTATTATTTCCTTCCCAAATTAACAAATCTCCTAAAGCCGTAACACCAAATACGATAGAAGGTTCTAACAACTTATCAATGTAATCAAATACAAATTCATACTCATCAGGATTAATAAACTGTATAAAACCATCTTCATAAATACCATAGCCCATATTTTGCCAGATGGTTAACAGCTCATCAGGTAGTACTCCTTTATATTTATTGATTGTTTTAATAGGAACATCACTATACTTAGTATAGTTGTTTTTATTTCTTTCTTCAAATGTTAATCGTGCCATAATCGTATCTTTTTGTTACTCAGAACTTAGAAATTGGAGTTAAAACAAAACTACGTCCATCATTGCGTTGTCAAGCGTTATTCGTCAACCAGTTCAATCCTTTAGTCCCAATCGCTTCATGTCTTCTCCATAAAGACGGTTAAACTCTTTTGAAGACAATTCGTGTGCAATATAAAGTTCAACAAACTTCTTGTTAACACTGGGCTTGATGGTAATAAAATCATCCATACCACCTAATTTCTCATGACCAGAGAGTGACCTCTTAAAGAAGATGGGAACAGGATTATCCTTTGTGCCATAGGTTGGATCCTGCCATTGCTGACGATTGACATAGGCTGAAAAACTTTTAATCTCGTAAAGATAATCTAATCTTTGAGTTTCTATGTCATCATACCAGATTCTCTCGCCATTACCTCTCTGAATGGTATTATAGCAGCCTTTAAAAGTAACAACTCCTAAATATTTCTTATGTTTAGGAGAATAGAAATAATACATATTATAAATTGCCGAGCGTGTTTGTGCTACTCCCATGAACCATCCGCTGGTGGTAAAGATGTCATCATCCTTTTTAATTTTATGATGGTCTTTGGGAATTTTTACTACTATTGTGTCCGAATTCTTTATATACGTATCTGCGTAAGGAATAGCATCTTTATTTCCACCGAGCGTAAACCTCGTTATAATAAAGATAAGCAGTGGTGCACCTACAAGAGATGCAAAGATTGTTCCTGCTGTTGAGAATATTTTAATTCCCCCTATTGAAAAACTATTTGCCATTGATATTATGAATTCACGATACTACTTTTAGTAAAACTACCTTTAAAATCTGCCATAAAATTGAATTTAGTTCCAGCTATGTGTATTGTGAGCTTGTAATCCATATCTTTCCCAGCTTCCTTTGTCACTTCTCATCATGATGAACTTTTTGAAAAAATACAGCATATTCTTTTTCTGGGACCTTTTCCAAGGAGAAGTATGCAGTATTTGACAGCCCTTGAAGAGTTCTAAGAGAAAATTAGCTGAAATCCCCTAGATAAATGCTATCCAGCAAGGAATTATTTGCGAATTAAGCTTTATCATACAGTAATCATAAGAAAGGTATCCTTACTTGATATGGCTGCCATCTATCAATGGAAAAAGTTGAAGGTATTAATAACAAGATTAAAGTAATGATTTGAAATGCGTATGGATTTCGGGATGAAAAATACTGTACGTTACGATTCTATGCGCTGTATGACTGCCGCATCACTTGAAATATCGGTTGAACCAAATTTTAACCCTTGGAGAAATCCATGTTATCGAATGATTCGACTATTAATTCTATACATCGTTTGCCTGCTTCCCAATAATAATTATTTAATTTGGGTCTCGGTCCAATTGATTCAATATAACAGATGCCACTATTAGTTTGTATAAGATATGACATAAGAAAGGCTCTGAATTTTTTCTCAGGATATTCTAAATCTCCTTGAATGTACCATGCCTTTTCTAATTTGGGATTCAGAATATTATCAGCTACTTTCTTTTGTATTTTGCATTCAAATTCTGTTATACTTATTAAACGTGCCTCTATGTTAGAGGTGAAACTTTCAAAATTTTCTTTGCTTGTCTTCGTATACAAATATATATTGACTACACCAATATTCCTTCCCTCATCTTCATGCTTAAGAAGAAAACGAATAGGTTGGGCGGACAATTTATCATGATTACTATCTTTGAACATCTTCCATGATGTTGGGAAATAAAATGTGAAATTATGTTGTTTGAGGTTGAAACTAAATGGTTGTAAATTTCAGCCATGTTCCAATTCGTTTTGTTTATCAAATCCCAATTATTTGTGATTTGGAGTATATCAAACATCCTTTTTTGATAATCTTCTTCAAAGCACGATGCTTTTACCATAAAATAATTGGCTCCTGAAAGGTTAGGATCATAGTCTTTTAGCACGGTAAAGAGAGATATTATACTCTTATCATTATTTATTATCTTTGTCGTGAGGATGTCTGCATAGGTTCCCGTTGAAATACCATTAATTTTTCTGTAATGAAGAATATTTTCTCCCATCAGATGAAGTTTTTTAGCAAGCCAATCTGCAGAGTTCATTTCATACCAACAATGCTCATAATATACGGATACCTCTAACATCGGACAAGTTTTGTCTATACTAACATATTGCCCGATATTATTAATATCAAGTCCTTCTATAGGTTGCTTTTCAATCTGTACAGGTTTTACGTCCTTAGGTAGCAGAATCCAATATGCTAATTGTGATTCTACTGTTGTATAGTTACATTTCCAATAACGTTTAATCTGTTCTTCTTTCGAATAAGATTGTTGGATAGGAAACATTTCTTTATTATTTATATCTTTTATAAATCGTTTCTATAATAAGAACTTTACAAATCCTATAATAAAGTAGAATGGTAAAAATTGTAACTGATGGAGCTATTATGTGTTGCACTTTAGGAACTTGGCAAGCTAAGTTGATGGTTCTTAGTCAAAGTTTCCGAAGTATTTCGGGAGCATTGGTAGCTACGGAGGAGGATAAAATTGGTTTAAATAATATTCCAAGTTTTGGAGTTTGCAAATGTAGTTCTCCGAATCCTCCTTGTATTCCACAGCCACAAGGCTGGCAGCAAACAACACAGAAAGACAGTATCAATGGAATGAAAAAGTTGACGGAGCAGTCATTCTGTATGTGTGCTAAAGGAGGAAGAATATCGTTCGTAGACACAGGAAGTAATACTTTTGTTGAAAGTGAATAAAAGTACTCATGCTCTACCTTTATGATGCTTTGTAGATGTCTTTATACCGATAGACTGCGTATGCCTCTGGCTGAAACACAAATGGCAACGGTGCTAAGCAATGCCGACCCACATGGAGCGGGTCGTGTGCAGGTGCGCATGAATTGGCAGACCGACAACATGCGAACAAGTTGGGTGCGTGTGATGACACCAGATGGTGGTAGCAGTGACGACGTAAAGAGCAACCGCGGTTTTGTGTTTATCCCAGAGGTAGGCGACCAAGTCCTCCTTGGTTTCCGACATGGCGACCCAGCAAGACCATACGTTATGGGGAGTTTGTTTAATGGGACAACTGGTGGTGGCGGTGGCCAAGGTAACAACTGCAAGAGCCTCACCACACGAAGCGGCAGCTCCCTCAAACTTGACGATTCTGCAGGTAGCGTAACACTACACGACAAAGGCGGTGTAACCATGACTTTTGATGGTGCAGGTAATGCCACTACAAATGCAAAATCTTCTAATTTTGTCAATGCTGGAACTAATAATGTTATTAATGTTGGTAATGGCAGTTCCGTTATATCTTCAGACTCAGACGGTAATATAACGTTAAAAGGAAACACAGCTATTACTTTGGTTGTAGGAGAAAATCAAATAAAGGTTTGCACGAGTGGTATCTTTATTAATGGTAAACAGCAGATTGCCATCGGAACAGATGAAATGATGTCCTTAGAGGCTAAGCAGGATTTGACGATGTCAAGCAAGGCTAATCTTAATATGTCTGGTTCTACAACTGTCAGCCTTGGCAGCAATGATATATCGATTACAGGTGGAAGTAAGGTCGTTGTAGATGGCCCAGATGTTAATATAAATAGCTAAAGGGAATAAGTGTTTTATGGAAATCAACGAAGAAGAGTATTTCAGAAGATATAAAGAAGGAGAGACATTTGTCTATGACCTTACCGCAGAAGGACATTCCAAGGCTATGGTTATAGACAGTGATTTCAAGATGACGAGTCAGCATGAGCTTACGTTTCTTGAAGTAGACAAGGAACAGCAATGGTGGCGTTTCCGCCTGCGTGAGTTATCAAATAAATTGGTAAAATATGATGACGCTACAGTTGCTCAGATTATTGAAGCAACTAATGAGATTAGTGCCATCTATGACGAATTGGACTTCTGGGTCAGCGACCACGGTATTCTTCGCAAGATAAACAATAGGGAGCAAGTATATTCCAAATGGGAGAAAGTTCGTGAGTATCTTACCTATAAGTACCCCATGAGTTCGTATGAGATTATCCTTGCAAAGGAGAAGGAACTTGCCAATGAGCCACTGTTTATGAACAATATTCGCTATATGCACTTCATGTATGCTTATTTCCTTCAATTTGGAAAATATATGCGTGAAGAACGCTTTAAGCATCGTGACATTGACCGCTTCGGTTCATGCGTTCCTATTGAACTTGCTTGTACTTACAAAACAAGTAAGGGTGTCATGTTTGATGGCAAGACCGATCGACATTTTAAGGGCGACATGATTTATGATAGTAGTGCTGTGGAGAAGATAACTAAGAACGTTGATGCAAAAGGAGCGAATATGGAGTATCAGATGCGTGCAGACTATCATAATGATGGTGAGATATTGGAAGAATCCAATCTCAGCCTGAGTGAGACAGTCGGCAAGGATTATTCGTTGTACACCCACCTACATCTAAAACTTCACGAAGATGGCGAATGAACAGTATCTTACAGAACAGCACTATTTAGTCTGTACAAAGGGGGCTAAACCCGTCCATGTCAGTGTGGAGTCCCATAAAAGTGTGAAGTTTAGCGGGTCATTGGCAGCAACGAGTAAAGATATTCAAAGGAAGGCTAATTTTGTTTGTGCAGGGGCAGTCGCCTTTGGAGCTGGTGCCGTTGCTGGTGTAGGTGTTGGAGTTGCATCGTTTGCTATCGCTGCTTGCATGGGTGTCCCAGGACCAGGGTGGGTGGCTGCAGCAATTATTGCTGTAGTTATCGTTGCAGCATTAGTCTTAGCTGGTAGTAAGTGCGCCGCTGCTGCAGCAACTCGCTTTTGGATTCCCAATACAACATCTCAATGTTCTAAACTGAATGGTGCACCACTACTGACTCTTTCTTCCCAGATGAGTTGTCCGGCAGAAGGCGGCTGTATTACAGCTAAAGCAACATTCTGGGAGGCATGGGGAAAACAAACATTAACAAATCTGGGGCATGTATCCAATTTTGCCTTTGGATATCTTGTTGGTCGAGGATGCTCGGAAATGGTACTCCAGTCAGGAGCTGCTGCTGCAGAAGCTTCTACCCTAACAGAAGCTGTGGGAAATTTTGGCAAGGAATTTGGCTCTCAGTTTGCTTCAGCTGCAAAATCCAATTTTGCTCAGTACTTTAAGGGATGGAAAAAAGCTGGATTATTCTGCCGTCTCATGAAAGGACTCGGCCTTTCTGGTGCGATTATGGAACAAGTTGATATTTGGACTGATGAGGACAAGGCCATTTGGGAAAAGATACTATCAAGTGGTATAGCACTTATCCTTGATTTCATTGCTGGAAAAGGTGCTACAACAGTCTGTTTCCCTGCAGGTACAAAGGTTCATACGCAGTGGGGACTTGCCGACATAGAGAAACTAGAAGTTGGCGTGCCTGTGCTCACATACAATGAGGAAACGGGTGAGAAGGAATACAAGAAGGTAAAAAAAGTCATGCGTCGTATGACACGTCGTATGTGCGCCTTGGAACTTTCAAACGGTACGACACTTGAGGTAACACCTGAGCACCGTTTCTTCAGCAATGGGGAATGGATACCGATAGAGGAACTAAATGTTAATGACACTCTACAACTGAAAGATAATTCTATTGTTGTCATTGAGAATAAGATAATTTTTCCTACCTTTGTAGAGGTCTATAATCTGGAGATTGAAGATAATGAAAACTATTATGTCACCGAAGAGGGAGTACTGGTGCATAATGGATATATAAGTGATAGGAAAGGAAAAACCATCAATAGGGCCGAATTAAACAAGCCAACTAAAAGAGGTAATGCGCCAACCTTTAAGAGTGATGGAACGTCCGTAGAAATCCATCATCAAGGACAAAACCCTGAAGGACCATTTGATGAAATGCATTGGAGGGAGCATAGGGGTGCAGGAAATGATGCTATAAACCACCCAAACAAGGGTAGTGCTAGCAAGATAGATAGAAAAACTTTTAAAGCTCAAAAGTTAGAATATTGGAGAGAAGTCTTCGATGATTGGGATTAATTAACAATTAAATATTATAGTTATGACCGTTGAAGAATTGATAAAAAGGATTCAAACATTTAAAGAGGAGTATGTAAGTTATTTTAAACCTCTTGATGAAGCTGATATCCATCTTTATAAAAATCAATTGCCATTTAGATTACCAAAAGATTATTTAAGTTTTTTAAAATTCTCTAATGGTATAATAATATCAGGAGATGAATTGTTTGGAATAAGCAATAAACAATTTGATATTATAAAAGCATATGATATAGAACATAATGAGGTGAAATATCCAATGCCTAAGTTTATTGTTCCTTTCGCACCAGATGGGGGGGGGAGTTACTATTGTTTTGATATTTCTGATAACAATAAAATAGTTTTTTGGACTTCTAATTATAAATACTCAGACACTGATAGGCCAGAAATTGTAAACCAAGACTTTTGTGAATGGTTTAATGAAGTTATGTTGGACTGGAGCATAGATATTATTGGCGACAGTATTTTCAAACCTTAAAATTGCAGATATACTTGTATTTTATTCTTAATGGGGTAAGATATAAAATTTATGATTTAGAAGGAAATATCTGAGAAAAGGCTAAATGAGGCATATTGTGCTATAGAAAGGTTATAAAGATATTGATATATATTCTTTATAATGATCTGCCTTGCACTGGAACAGGAACATTATTACCAAGTCCACATTCTGGTCTGCTTGGGGTACACAGACCCTGACGAATCTTGGTCATGTGTCGAACTTTGCTATTGGATTTCTGGTTGGTAAAGGCTGTGCAAATATGGCTATCGGAGCTGGTAGTGCTGCAGCAGGTGCATCAACTGCAGGAGAGGCTGTGACGACATTTGGAAAGACTTTTGCCAAGGACTTCGCTATGACAGCCAAGGAAAACTTCCTTCAGCAGTTTACTGGCTGGAATCAGGGAGGACTTTTCTGTCGATTTATGAAAGGCTTTGGTCTTTATGGTCAAGCCAAAGAACACTATGACATTTGGACAGATGATGAAAAGAGCACTTGGGAGAAAATCAAGGCAAGTGGTATGTCACTCATCCTTGACGTCTTTGCAGCTAAAGGTGCTACAACAGTCTGTTTCCCTGCAGGTACAAAGGTTCATACGCAGTGGGGACTTGCCGACATAGAGAAACTGGAAGTTGGCGTGCCTGTGCTCACATGCAATGAGGAAACGGGTGAGAAGGAATATAAGGAGGTAAAAAAAGTCATGCGCCGTATGACACGCCGTATGTGCGCCTTGGAACTTTCTAATGGTACGACAATTGAAGTAACACCCGAGCACCGCTTCTTCAGTAATGGCGAATGGACTCCAATTGAGGAACTTAATGTTAATGACACTCTTCAACTGAAAGATAATTCTATCGTTGTCATTGAGAATAAGATTATTTTCCCTACCTTTGTCGAGGTCTATAATCTGGAGATTGAAGACAATGAAAACTATTATGTCACGGAAGAGGGAGTGCTGGTGCATAATGGGTGTAATAACAAGGCCACAGTGAAAGAGGTAGATGCTGATACACACAAAGTAGAAGTTACAATTAGCAAGTCAAATTATCCAGAAACAAGTCAACATATTGAAGATGCTATAGCATCGGGCAAACCTGACATCGTAACAATTGCAAGAGATAAAGCTAAACAGAATAGAGCTAAATCATTGCGAGGAGTTAAAACTAAGCCGAAACTTGACAGAGATGAATGGCCTATGGCTATGTTTAAGGAAGGAGGAAAAAACGCTGACATTAGACATATTGGTGCATCTGATAACCGAGGTGCTGGCAGTGCCATTGGAAATGCTCTGAAAGATTATCCTAATGGTACAAAAGTAAAAATAATAATTAAAAAATAAATATAGATAACTATGATTAAAGAAAACATCTTGGTTTCTCATAATCAAATTATAATTCGATCTATCCCTTTTGATGAGGATATACAAAAGTGGGATGAAGAAAGTCTTGAAAAAGGAATAATTTGGAATAAGAATTATGTAGTTCTAGACCCTTTAGTTGATGACTCTTTTGGCTGCTGGTTTCTTATTGATAAGAAAGAAGAGTTATTACCCAGTGAAACATCTATTAGGTCAGCTATTATTCCTTTTGAAATAACTAATGAAACAGACTTCAGTATCAATACTGTATCTGAGTCTGTAAAATTATATAAAGATCCAGCAATAACCATAGAAGAGGAACAGAGTAAAGGAATTTATTTCCCTTTGAACACATTACAATCATATCGCTTTGAAGAAGGTAGTTATTGTATGTTGTTTGAAATTTGTATGGGCAAGCCAACGGATGAAATAGAAGAAGATGAGGTCTATTATAGATTTATCTTTAAAAAAGAAGCACGCCCTGTATTTAAAGTTTTGAAAGATGACCCATACGGCTGGGACACTCACTTTTCATTGTAAAACTTTTGTTGTTCTTGATTTCCTCTTTATAAAGTAAGATGATTAGACATTGCAAATCGCTCTGCAAAACAAGGAGTTGAAGTGAAATCTGGCAAATACTTCTCTTCAGGCAAAAATATTGCTTATGAAGTTGAGAGAGATGCTGCTCTTGTTAATCGTGAATGGTCAATAGAATGGCATATCGATGGTAAGGCACGTTCTTTTCCGTTATACAACAAAGGGGGCGCTGAAGGAAATCGTTGATTCACGTGGTGAGACTCTCTATGTAAATACTGATTGTCAAGGACGTGTAGAGAAAATTTTCAGACGAGCGAATAGCAAGGACATTCCTCTTGTGGGCTACCACTATGATTCATCAGGTAATATGATCTCCACGGAGGATTCTTTTGGTACGAGGAAGTTCTTTTATTATGTCGGTCACCAGCTGGTGAAGCTCACCAACCAGTCGGGCATGAGCTTCCATTGGGAATACGACGGTGAAGGGGAATCCTCACGTTGTATTCATACTTGGGGTGACGACGGCGTAATGGAATACCATATTGAGTATGGTGATGGCTTTACACGGACTACTAATGGACTGGGGCACACAACGGAATACTACTATCACGACAATAAGCTGATTTACAAGATAGTAGACGCCAACGGCGGTATTACTCGCCAGCATTACAATGAGTTCAAGGAGTTGGATGTCGTAGTAAACCCCGAAGGCTACAGTCGTCGTACCGTATTCAACGATTTCGGCCTTCCTGTAGAGATAACGGATGAAAATGGAGCGAAGACAAGACTTGCCTACGACGGACGTCGAAACCTTACGTCCGTTATTACCGGCACCGGGCGCAGGACGTCATGGGAATATGATGAGTATGACCGTGTGATTAAACGTACATTGCCAGACGGTAACAGTTTTAGTTATACCTATGAGGGAGGCGCACTGAAGACCATCACTGACATGGAGGGACGCATCTACACGTTGAAGTTCAACAATCGGCAGGAACTCCAGCAGCTTGTCTTCCCAAATGGCATTCACCGTACATGGGAGTATGATGAGCGTGGAAGACTTGTCAAGGCAACGGACGTCAAGGGAAACGTGACTTCCTACAGCTATGATGATGCTGACAATCTGATACGCCTGCATGAACCGGATGGCAATGTGCACGAGTTCTCCTATGATACATCGGGCAACCTTGTCGTAGCTTCTGATCGGCTGCGCAAGGTGGAGTTTGAGTATGGGCCACTGGGAACGCTCATCGGTAGGCGTCAGCTCGACCATCATGTGCGATTCCGTTATGACGGTGAACTGCAGCTGCGTGAGATTATCAACGAGGGCGGTGAATGCTATTCCTTCCGTCTTGACGGACTCGGTCGTGTCGTGGAGGAGACTGGCTTTGACGGTCTGCAGCGAAAGTACCTTCGTGATGGTGCTGGCAGGGTGACACGGGTTGTACGTCCCGAGGGAAGACAGACTGACTATGAGTATGACGGTGTTGGCAATATTCTGCAGGAAACACAGCATGATGGTCGAACAAGCCGCTTTGCCTATGACGAGGATGGGCGGCTACTGCGTGCTGAGAACAAGGAAATAAAAGTGGCCTTCAAGCACGACCTTGGAGGGCGAATAGTGAAAGAGACACAGGGCGAACACTGCATCATGCGCAAGTATGACCGTACAGGACGCCATGTGCACACCGAGAGCAGTCTTGGTGCAAGTATTGACTATTCCCACGACAAGGATGGCAACCTCAGTGAGATGAACAGCGGAGGATGGTCAGCCAGATGGCAGCGTGACAGGGTAGGACTGGAGACGGAGCGTGAACTTACAGGCGGAGTGCATGTAAAGACACATCATGACAGCCTTGGACGTGAGACCTACAAGTCGGTGGGTGCACGCAATGTCGAGCAGTTCCGTCGCAGCTATACCTGGGGCATCGGCAACCGTCTTCATGCAACCGAGGACGGTCTTACGGGGCGCCGGGTACGCTACGACTATGATGAGTTCGACAATCTCCTTTCTGCAGAGTACAAGCAGGGGAATGACGTGGAGCGTATCTACCGTATTCCTGACCGTATCGGCAACCTCTTTGAGACACGTGAGAAGGATGACCGTAAGTATGGTGCGGGCAGCCGTCTGACAGAAGACCGTGACTATTTCTATCACTATGACTGCGAGGGCAACCTCGTGTTCAAGGAGTTCAGGACGCTGGACTGGGCTGGCGTATCCGTTCCGCTTGGCGTACAGAAGGCACATCTGGAGGAGGAGCTCGGCATAACCTTCCGTGCCTTTGGTGCAGGCTGGCGTTATGATTGGCAGAGTGATGGTATGCTGTTGAGGGTTGTTCGTCCCGACAGCAAGGAAGTGTCATTCGCATACGACGCCCTCGGCCGCCGCATCCGAAAATCTTTTGCAGGAACCACCACCCATTTCGTTTGGGACGGCAACATACCACTACACGAATGGACGGAAGAGGCGGAAGAAAACGTAGTGACCTGGCTCTTCGAGCAAGACACGTTCGTGCCTGCCGCCAAGCTGGTTGCCAACGGCGAGTGCTTCTCCATCGTGTCCGACTACCTCGGCACGCCCATGCAAGCCTACGACAAGCAGGGCGACAAGGTGTGGGAACAGGAGCTGGACATCTACGGGCGACAGCGGAAACGCCCGTCTGCGTTCATTCCATTCAAGTACCAAGGTCAGTATGAAGATGCGGAAACAGGATTGTATTATAACAGGTTCAGGTATTACGACCCGAATGGGGGAAGTTACATCAGTCAAGACCCGATAGGGTTGGCAGGTGGCAATCCTACGTTGTACGCATACGTGTCGGACGTAAACTGTTGGAATGATGTTCTAGGGTTGACTGCCGAAGTATACAAATTAGTGGCAAAGAAGGATGGTTATTATGATGTGTATGAATGGGGGAATGATAAGCCCGTGGGCAAAACATATTTAAAGAAAGGAGATACTTGGAAAATAGGGGAAACAACGAATTTCAGAACAAGAAAAGATGGAACTGAAATTCAAAATAGATATACTCAAAAATGGCTGAGACAAAACAATTTAGAATATAAGCGTTTACAGTATTCCCCCAATAAATCGGCAAAAACGTCATTCCAAAATTTTGAAACAAGCCGTATAGAGAAGTTTGAAAAGCAGTTTGGTAAAAAGCCAGCAGGTAATAAATGCTATCATTAAAAATTATGAACAGAGTAAGTATTCAAATTGATTCACCTAGCTATGTAAAGGTTAGTGAAATAGGCAATGAACTTGTTGCATTTTCATTAACAATAGAAAGGAAATATCCTCAAATAGATTTTGAGTTCGCTTTTTGTTTCAGAGCGTTGTACACCACACGCGGCATCCGGTCAAAGGTCCGGTTTGAGAAGGATTGCAATTATCTTGGTATGGATTTGATAATGTCCGAAGAAGAATTTAATCCTTATAAGAATAACGTTTCTATGCAACGGCGGATTATGGGTAAGCATTTCTTCCCATTTTTTGCAGAGAACATAAAGAAATACAGAAACAAGTTGCCCGTTCTCAAACCCATTGAAAAAGACTTGGTGGAGGACATGCGCCTATTTCTCATTGAAAACCTTTGGCTACCTGACGATAGTGGCAGTTTTAAGTTGGCGGTTATAGAAAATGTTTCTTACGATCGTGCAATGGCTTTGTTCGGAAAGCCAAGACAAAAAAAATTCACGGATACTGATAATGGTAAAATACAGGACATATTGTGGGAAGTGGACGAACAGACACAGCTATCAGCCCGATATAGGCTGATAGATAAAGTCTGGACGCTAGAAAGCTACAATATTGCAGAAGGGTAAATCGGGATTTGGAAATAGTTGACTAACGGGGCGCACCTTCACGCTGGCGTACGACGAGCGGCACGAACTGATACGGCTCACCTTCCCCGACGGGCTGCACCGCGATTGGCGGTACGACGGCCGCGGCCGCATGGTGTGGGCGCGCGACGTGCTTGGGAACGTGACGGCCTACGCCTACGACGACGCCGACAACCTGATACACATTGAGGAAGCGGACGGCAACGTGCACAACCTCGTGTACGACGCCTCGGGTAACCTCGTCAAGGCGTCGGACCTGCTGCACGACGTGGAGTTCGACTACGGCCCGCTGGGCACGCTCACGGGCAGGCGGCAGTTCGGCCGCCACGTGCGTTTCGGCTACGACAGCGAACTGCAGTTGCGCGAGATTATCAACGAGGGCGGTGAATGCTATTCCTTCCGTCTTGACGGACTCGGTCGTGTCGTGGAGGAGACTGGCTTTGACGGCCTGCAGCGAAAGTACCTTCGTGATGGTGCTGGCAGGGTGATACGGGTTGTACGTCCCGAGGGAAGACAGACAGAATATGAGTATGATGGTGTGGGCAATATTCTGCAGGAAACACAGCATGATGGTCGAACAAGCCGCTTTGCCTATGACGAGGATGGGCGGCTACTGCGTGCTGAGAACAAGGAAATAAAAGTGGCCTTCAAGCACGACCTTGGAGGGC
>ERZ1699244.560-NODE-560-length-14458-cov-3.679366_pt1 | contig 14458 bp, 10 predicted proteins | sample MGYA00581534_ERZ1699244 | MGnify/ENA primary metagenome ERZ1699244 (study PRJEB42319, sample SAMD00040331) | human oral metagenome | material: saliva | host: Homo sapiens | study: EMG produced TPA metagenomics assembly of PRJDB4115 data set (Metgenomic analysis of...
CCTAGTATTTTTTCATACTCTTTATTAACAGGATAAGCTGGATGTTCTTTATAGTAAGACAATAAAGATTTACGTTTATCAATATCTAAATCGTTAACTGCTGATACTATTTTGTTAACAACATCTTTATTTTGCTCTTTGAAATATTTATCTTCATCAAGCATTGTTTTTTCATCTGGAATTTCAACTTTGAATAATTTCGGATTTGTAGTTCCTAATCGCTTAGACAATTCCTTTTGATAATTCCTAGATACTGATTTTTTCTTAGCAAAATACAAACCCCAACCATGTGCTTGATTACCCTCACCAGTACCAATAGCACCTAAATCAAATGTGTCAAAATCATGTGGTGAACCATGCCATGCTGATTGATAATACTGATAATTATGTTTCTTTCGGAGATTGTCTAAATCAGTTTCGTTTGGTATACTATTAATAAATGAACGACTTAGTTTAATCCCCCCAAGCCATGGTGGCTGGTTTTTTGGATTATTACTAAGTCGTTCTTTGTTTATACATAGTACCATATTTAGTAGGAAAAGTACCAAAAGAACCCCTTATAAACCTATGAATTACAATCTTTTTAAGAAGATTATAATCAAAAGTGTTATAAGGGGTTCTTTAGTATGCACTTACGTGCTAAATCGTATTAAATTAACGTTTAGGAGCATCTTCAACGCGAAGCAAGCAGTCGCCAGATTCAATGCGACTACCTTCACGAACTAAGATTTCTTCTACGATACCATCGATAGGAGCAGTAATTGTAGTTTCCATCTTCATCGCTTCTGTAACGATCAATGGCTCACCTTTAGCTACAGATTGACCATTTTTAACGAGAATCTTAACAACGGAACCAGACAATGTAGCACCAATTTCACCAGGGTTAGATTCATCCGCTTTACGACGAACAACGCCAGTAGTCTTAGCATGTTTATCATGAACTTTAATACCACGAGGTTGACCATTGAACTCGAACAATACGATACGGTTACCATCTTCATCTGGTTCAGATAAGCCGTTCATTTTGATGATAAGTGTTTTACCTTTTTCGATAGTTACTTGAATTTCTTCGCCCCGTTTCATACCGAAGAAGAATGTTGGAGTATCAAGTACAGATACATTACCAAAGTCTTTTTTAAATTTATTGTAATCTTGGTAAACCTTAGGGTACAAGCAGTATGCACTGATATCTTCATCAGTTGTTTGAGCACCCATTTCACTCAATTCATTACGAACATGTTCAAAGTCTGTTGGAGGCAATACTGCACCTGGACGAACTGTGATTGGTTTTGCACCTTTCAAGATAATTTTTTGTAACTCTTCAGGGAATCCTTGGTATGGAGTGCCAAGACGCCCTTCAAAGAATTCAACTACGGATTGAGGGAAGTCTAATACATCGCCCTTTTCGTAAATATCTTTTTCAGTCAAATTATTTTGTACCATGTACAATGTCATATCGCCTACAACTTTAGAGGATGGCGTTACTTTGATGATATCACCAAACATCATATTTACTTGGTGGTACATTTTCTTAATATCAGCCCAACGATCACCAAGGCCTACCATCTTAGCTTGTTGTTGCAAGTTGGAATATTGACCACCTGGCATTTCATGTTGATATACTTCAGTGTTAGGATATGCTTCTGCTTTATCTACACCTTTGTAGTAAGGACGAATGCTGCCAAAGTAATGTGACATTTCTTCCATGTAATCAATGTTCATTTCAGGTTGACGGTCATGTCCACTCAATGCATAGTACATGGAGTTCATGCTAGGTTGAGATGTACCATTAGCAAATGCAGAGTATGCTAAGTCGATAACGTCTACACCAGCATCTACAGCGCGACCATAGGAATAGATAGCATTGCCAGAACCTTCATGTGTATGTAAATGAATCGGTACAGTAACAGCATCTTTTAAGGCAGATACAAGATTATAAGCAGCTTGAGGTTTCAATAAACCAGCCATATCTTTGATGGCAATAATATTAGCACCCGCTTTTTCAAGCTCTTTAGCCATATTTACATAGTAGTCTAAATTGTATTTAGGACGGTTGCTATCAAGAATATCGCCTGTATAGCACAATGCTACTTCAGCAATTTTGTTTTGTGCACGAACTTCATCAATAGCTACATGCATATTATCAAGGCTATTTAAGCTATCGAATACACGGAATACATCAATACCATTAGCAGCAGCACGTTGAATAAATTGACGAACTACATTATCTGGATAAGATGTGTAACCTACAGCATTAGCGCCACGAATAAGCATTTGAAGTAATGTATTAGGCACTTCGCGACGGAACATACGTAAGCGTTCCCATGGATCTTCATGTAAGAAACGATAGGATACGTCGAATGTAGCACCGCCCCAACATTCCAAGGAGAATAAGTTAGGAACACCTTTTGCAGCACGACCAGCTACACGTGCCATATCAATGGTACGTAAACGTGTAGCAAATAAGGATTGGTGAGCATCACGCCATGTTGTATCTGTAAAGAATACTTGTTTTTGATCAGATAACCATTTACTGAAGCCTTCTGGTCCTAATTCATCAAATTTTTGTTTTGTACCAGCTGCTGGAGATACATCTAAATCAGATGGCATTTGAATTGGTTCAAAATCAGGTACCACTTGAGGTCCTGCACCAGAGTAGCCATTGATTGTTACGTCAGCAATGTAACGCAATAATTTAGTACCACGATCGCGGTCTGGTTTTAATTCAAACAATTCTGGATGGTCTTCAATGAAGTTAACAGTGTAGTTACCGCTTTGGAATTCAGGATTTTCAAGAACGTTAATCAAGAAGTGAATATTAGTTTTAACGCCACGAATACGGAATTCTTTTAAACAACGAAGCATTTTACGAATAGTTTCTTCGTTGTTAGGACCGAATGCAGTCGCTTTTACAAGCAAGGAATCATAGTAAGGTGTTACTACGGCACCTGTGAAAGCATTACCAGAGTCTAAGCGGATACCAAAGCCACCGGAGCTACGATATGCCAAGATTTTACCTGTATCAGGCATGAAGTTATTTTTAGGATTTTCTGTAGTGATACGACATTGGATTGCAGTACCTTTACAAGGAACTTCATCTTGTGCTGGAATGCCTACTTCTGGGCTATGTAAGTCATAACCTTCAGCAATACGGATTTGAGAATGAACGATATCAATATCTGTAATCATTTCTGTTACAGTATGTTCTACTTGGATACGAGGGTTAACTTCGATGAAATAGAAGGAGCCATCAGCAGTTACCAAGAATTCTACAGTACCAGCATTAACGTAGCCAACATTTTTCATGATTTTTACGGCTGCATCACATACGGCTTTACGAGTTTCTAATGGCAATGCAAAAGCTGGAGCCATTTCAACAACCTTTTGGTGACGACGTTGTACAGAGCAATCACGTTCATGTAAATGAACTACATTACCATGTTCATCACCTAAGATTTGTACTTCAATATGTTTAGGTTCAACAATAAGTTTTTCTACATATACATCATCATCGCCAAAGGCAGCTTTCGCTTCAGATTTAGCGCGATCATATGCATCACGAAGTTCTTCTTTACGATGAACCTCACGCATACCACGGCCGCCGCCGCCATTTACGGCTTTAATCATCAATGGGAAACCATGAGTATTTGCAAATTCTTCTAATTGTTCAAAATCACGCAATGCCCCATCAGAACCTGGAATCATTGGGATATCTGCCAATTTAGCTTGTGTACGAGCATTAACCTTATCGCCGAACATATTTAAATGTTCTACATGAGGTCCGATAAAGATGATACCTTCTTCACCACAACGACGAGCGAACTCTTCGTTTTCAGACAAGAAACCATAACCTGGATGGATAGCATCAATATCATGTTCTTTTGCAATACGGATAATATCTTCAATATCAAGATATGCTTCAACTGGTTTTTTACCTTCCCCTACGAGATAGGCTTCGTCAGCTTGGTTACGGTGCAAGGATAATGTATCCTCTTTGGAGTAAATGGCTACAGTTTTAATACCCATTTCATTACATGCACGGAACACGCGGATTGCGATCTCACCACGGTTGGCAACCAATACGGATTTAATTTTTCTCATGTATTGCCTCCTACTAGCTTCCACTAATGTGAACTATCAGCTTTCAATTTTATTAATATATGAATATTTCCTATACTTATAGTCAAAATAATATATTTGGATAGCTCATCATTTTTTATGATGAGTATTATATTCATAATTATATATAACTATTATACAATATTTTCCACATATTTAAAGGATTATATTAATTACGAAATCATAAAATACATTATTTGCTGTACATGACAAAAACTCATATGTCTTTTATCGATGCACATCGAACTAATTCTATATCCTACGTTATTAATCACCTAAGAAATGATTCATTAATCGATTGAGTTGTTCTTGATCATTTGCACCCATTAATTCCCGTGCAGAATGCATCGCTAATAATGGTAAGCCCACATCCATTGTTCTCATCGGTAACATAGCAGATGAAATAGACCCAACTGTAGATCCACCAGGTATATCAGAACGATTTACATAAATTTGATAATTTGCTTTAGATTCATCACATAAACCCTTTACGATGGCAATTGCTCGTGCATCGCCAGCATAGGATTGACTACATGCTATTTTAAGAGCCACCCCTTTATTAAGTGTAGGAATATTAGTGATATCATTTTTTTCAGGATAGTTTGGATGTAAACCATGTGCTACATCGGAGGAAATCATGAATCCTTTTGAAATGAAACTATCCATCTCTTGATTAGAATATCCTAATGCATCATATACTCGTTTAATAAGGTTTGGTAAAAGCATCCCTGCTCCGCCCTGTTTAGTACGACTCCCTACTTCTTCATTATCAAAAAGAATAGCACAACGTACACCATCAGCATTAGCCTTACGAGCCTGAATAATCCCTGATAGTACACCAAAGCAAGATGTTAAATTATCTAGACGAGGCGCACTAATAAAATCGCCTTCAGTCCCTAATACACAGCCTTGTTCTGTTGGGTATAATGTCATTTCATAAGACAAAATTTCAGATGGATCACAGTTGACTTCATCAGCCAAGAACGTAGTCCACGCATCGTATTGAATATCAGATTCTGGGAATAGGCTTGGATTGTTGCGATCATTTAAAGATTTGCAAGAATTCTCCTTTTCCTTACGATCCATCATCAATATAGGAAGCATTTCCTTTTGGCGATTTAATTTAACACCATCATTAACGGAACGATTCATATGTATGGCTAAGTTTGGAACGATTGCGATAGGACGTTTTGTATCAACCAATACAGAGTCTACATCAAAAGCATTATCACCTTTTAATACCACAGTACCAGCAGCCCCTAAAGGACGATCAAGCCATGTATTTTCAATGAGTCCACCATACATTTCCACATTTAACTTGGTATAACCTTTTACTGATGTAATAGGATTTGGTTTAACCCGAATTGCAGGAAAGTCCGTATGCGCTGAAGCAATACGTAATGTGTGTTCTGGTTTCTTTCCTATATGGAAGGCAAACAAAGTAGTACCAAACACATTAACTACATAAGAACCAGAGTCTAATTGCCACTCATCATCTAAATTAAGTTCTGTGAAACCTGAATCCAATAACATTTGTAAACTTGTATCTACTGTATGATACGGAGATGTACAAGCACCAATATATTTCAATAACTGTTCATTATCAAATCTCATAGATTCCTCCTATGTAAAATAATGATGCTATTCGTATATTCACCATGAATAGTTCATTTACGTATAATTTTACAACATATACATTAATAATATATTAACTACTCTTATTTTATCACAAAAAAGCCGCCCCAAAGGGGACGGCTTTTCGTATATTTTGTAACCACACTATAATCAAACTATGACATATATAGTTTTTAATGTATTACAAGTATATAAAATTCTGGATATCTTGTCTTACCACATACCGATTGCTTTCATCCATACGGAACCAAGGCCCATAAAGATAATTAAGTTGATTACGGATGCGAAGAAACCTAGTTTCCACCATGTATTTTGAGGAACATAACCAGTATTGAAGATTACAGGAGATGGACCTGCAGCATAGTGAGTCAAAGACATACACAAGTTAGATGTGAATGCAATCATCAACAATGTCAACATTGGTGGTGCACCTGCAGAGATAGCAATTGCAGAAAATGCTACGAACATTGCAGAAATATGTGCAGTTAAAGATGCGAATACATAGTGGGAATATGTATTAATAAGTACAGCTATAACGAAGGCAATAATCCAAGATCCTTCTGGAATATAACCGCCTACAAGTACTGTTGCCCATTTAATGAAGCCCAATTTGGACAAGAAACCGGCAAAGCCCATTAATGTACCCATCCAAACTAATGTATCCCAAGCACCTTTTTCACTTTTAACATCGTCCCATACAAGAACACTTGTAGCAAGCAAAATAGAAATACCTAAGAATGCAACAGTTGTAGCATCAAGTTTTGTAAATTGAGATGTAGCCCACAATACTAAAGCTAAAACGAATACGCCTAGCATAACCCATTCTTGGAAAGACATTTTACCAAGGCCTCTTAATTCTTCACGAATCATTTGTTGCGCTTCGCGAGCATCTCTAATTTCAGGTGGATATACTTTGTAAATGAAGTACGGCATAATAAGCAATGCAACGATACCAGGCACGATGGCAGCCATAGCCCAATCACCCCAAGTAATGCCAATACCAAAAGATTGAAGTGCTAAAGCAGCAACCAAGGTATTACCAGCCATGGATGTTTGGAACATAGCAGATGTAATCGTATTTACTTGGTAAATGGATTGCATCAAGAAGGAACCAATTTTACGAGGTCCATCTTGAGGTTCAGAACCGAAAGCTTTTGCCAAGCTTGTAGTAATTGGCATGATAACACCACCTACACGAGCTGTATTAGATGGAGTTGCTGGAGCCAAAATTAAATCAGATAATGCTAATGCATAAGCCAAACGTAAGGAGCTACTACCAAAAGCAGCAATCAAATTATACGCAATACGTTTCCCCAAACCAGTTTTAATAAAGCCACGAGAGAATAAGAACGCACCTACAATTAGCCAAATAGCAGAGTTAGCAAAACCGGAGATAGCTTCACCGATTTTCAAAGTACCAGTCAAAGCTGCTATAGTAATAACAACGATGGATACGCCACCAATCGGTAATGGCTGAGTAATAAAGCCTACGATAGTAGCCACAAAGATGGCGAATAAATGCCAAGATTGAGGTGTTAAACCCTCTGGCGTCGGAATAAACCATAGGCCTATACCAAAGACCGCTGGAATAATCCAGTTTAATAGTTTTTTCATACACATACCTCCTACATAGGAAAAACTAAAATATATTTATATCCTCTTATCATAAATATAATATATTTCAAGATAAAAAGATGTGAAAAAAAGCTGTGCATCCCGAGGTATGCACAGCTTTCATTATCATATAAATCCTATTCAGGTAGAGATACGTTCTCTAAATTTGTTTTCTCAATAGCTTCAATGTCACCTTTATCGCAAAGATTTGCAATAGTTGGATCAATTGGCAAACGATTCAACAATAATAGACCGTATTTTTGAAGGATTTCTTCAATGTGGCTTTCACCAAAGATTTGGTAATCCTTACCGTTATCTGGGCAATGGAAGTAAGAGTAGTTTTCCACTACACCAATAATAGGCACTTGCATTAAATCAGCCATTTTAACTGCTTTTTCAACAATCATGGATACCAAGTCTTGAGGAGATGTAACAATGATGATACCATCCAATTTCAAGGATTGGTAAACTGTAATCGCTACGTCACCTGTTCCTGGTGGCATATCAACGAATAAATAATCGATGTCTTTCCAAATAACATCACTATAGAATTGTTTTACAACATTGCCTAAAATAGGACCACGCCATAAAACAGGATCTGTATCGTTTTCCAAAAGGAGATTAACAGACATAACGTCAATACCACCTTTGGATTTTACCGGATACATACCAATTTCGTCAGCATATGCTTTTTCCTTGATGCCGAATATTTTAGGAATGGAAGGACCGGTAATATCCGCATCGAGGATACCTACTTTGTAACCTTTACGCGCCATAGTAATGGCCATCAAGCTTGTAACGGAGGATTTACCTACGCCACCTTTACCAGATACTACGCCGATTACATGTTTAACAGAACTAAGCTCGTGTAATGGAGCTGTAAAATCTTGAGGTTGTTGAGGAGCGCCGCCACCGCAACCAGAAGATTGAGATGGGCATCCGCCACAATCACTGCTGCTACCGCAACCCATAGTAAACACCTACTTTCTTTGAGGAACTACCTCACATCTATATGTAAAACTTTTTTTCTATATGGTAGATACAATGTATCTACTGTTACATTGTATCATGTCATATCAAACTTTATCAATATATTACTCACCACAGAATTCTTTAGTTAAAGCTCCAAGAATTTCCATGCCCTTTGTAATTTCTTCTACTGTTGGTACAGTATAGCTCAAACGGAATGCATGTCCTTCCCCTGCTCCATCAGCCGCAAAGGCGCCACACTTAATAATCCCTACATTTCTGTCCATACATGCTTCGAAGAAGTCATCACAGTTAACTTCAGCTGGCATAGTCATCCATGCAAACATACCTCCTGTAGGCTTAGTTAAATGAACTTTAGAACTCGCATACTTGTCAAAAGCGTTAAGTAAAGCATCGCATTTCATTTTATATACTTTGCGCACATTATCTAAATGCTCATCGTAATCGATTGAATCCAATACGTTAGCTACAACCTTTTGTGTAACTAGTGGCATTTGCCCTGCTGTATTATTTTTTAATGCTTGAATAGCTTCTATTACCTTCGCTGGGCCAAATAGGAAACCTACGCGCAAACCTGCAGATAATGTCTTGGAATATGAACCTGCATAGAGAACACGATTTTCTGTATCAAAGGATTTAAATGTTGGAATATACTCACCAGCAAAGCGAATCTCACCGTATGGATCATCTTCATAGATAAACAAATCATATTTAGAGGCAATAGCGTAAATTTCTTTACGGCGTTCCAACGGCATCGTAATACCTGTTGGATTTTGGAAGTTAGGAATGAGATAAATATATTTACCTTTACCAGATTGAGCAGCTTTTTCTAATTCACTAGGAATCATGCCATACTCATCAGTCTTAATACCTAATGCTTTACCACCCATATTGCGTACAGAATTGATAGCACTAGTAAAAGTAAATTCATCCATGTATACTTCATCGCCAGGTTCCAATACGGTAATTGGTACAAGGCCTAATAGCTGACCAGCACCATTGGAGATTATAAGACCTTGTCCTTCTGGATTCATCTTATGTGTTTTTACAAGACGCTCTAATGTCAATTCTGCTAAACGTGCATCCCCTTGCATTGGTCCATATTGTAAAAGACTCATGGGATTAGAGTGAACCACTTCATCAAAAGCCTTTTCAATAACCTCAACAGGAATGGCTTCTGGTGCAGGATTGCCAATACCAAAGCTAATAAAACCTTCTACCCCTACACCACGTTCAAATACTTCACGAATAAAATTAGGACCTTTTAAGGTCACCCGTTCAGGAAGAGAAAAACCCATACTATCGCCTCTTTCATATATACTAAATTGAATAACATTTAATTAATTAGAGATTGTTAAGCATTAGGATCGTGCTCTTGTTCAGCATTTTTCTTATTGATGTAGTTCTTATATACTTTCCAAAGAATGAAGTATACAATACCTGCAACAACTACGATGATTCCTAATCGCCCCATATTCTCTTGGAAATTTACGATATCTGTACCGATAGCTACTTCAAGAGCTGTAGATGGAAATTTCCCGATTAAATTCGCTAATATATAGTCTCTCGGTTTGATTTTACTAATGGCACCAAGTGCTGTGATAACACCAGATGGAAAGTATGGTAAGGATCGTGCAAATAACATGACCACAAAACCATTTTTACCGGAAAAATCATCTACTTTCATCAATACTGTACTTTTAGCAATAAGCTTATCCGCCGTATCACGCAAGAAGTAACGCATAATGTAAAAGCTAATGACTACGCCAATTGTTTCTGCAAGCCAAGAAATAATGATGCCTGTCCACATACCAAACACTAAACCGTTTGCGGTAGAGATAAATATGGATGGTAAGAAACCAACAGCATTAACAAAAATATCGAGAAGCATACTAACGACCATAGCCATAGGACCAAAGCCTTGAATATACTCTGCTATCTCATCCATAGATCCACTCGTCGCTAAATGCCACATAGTAGGATAGAATGTAGGATCTACTATATTGATGGCAATTAATAGAATGACAAAACCAATGCCTGCTATTAACTGTACCCAACCTTCACCAGAAGGCTTTAATTTTTTTGTACTCATATATACCTCGTTTTATAAAAAACTAGTTCTATTATATCACGGATTCTATAGAACTGTTATATGTAAGAACTTAAACATTCTATTTATCTAATTACTACCAGTTAAAAATAATTACTTTTAACTGGTAGTATCTATAAAATATGTATAATAGCATTAGCATAAAAATTATCGAAAGATGTATAATACTATTATAACGAGAATATTCTTAATGAAAGAAGGTATATTATGGTATCAGCAGGTCAAACAGCTACGGCGACTGTAACAGTTACAGAATCTAATATTGCTAAAACAATGAAATCCGGTTCTTTAGAAGTCTTTGCCACACCAGCTATGTGTGCTTTAATGGAAGAAGCAGCTCAAGCAGCAGTACAGCCATATTTAGAAGATGGCGAAGGCACTGTAGGTATCGCTCTATCCATTACTCACGAGGCGCCTACTCCACTTGGTGCAACAGTAACTGCTAAAGCTACAGTTAGTGCTGTAGAAGGACGTAAAATAACCTTTGATATTGAAGCATCTGACGGCGTTGGTATCATTGGTCGAGGAACTCATGAACGATTTGTTATTAATAACGAAAAATTCATGGCTAAAGTTACAAGTCGTGCAAAATCTAACTAATAACTAGTTTTACTAATAGTCTATAACTAATTGTACAATAGCCTAAGTGCGAATTTCACATAACAAAATAATACAAAATGGCATCTATCCAACGATAGATGCCATTTCTATTTACGTGTTAAATTATATAATCTACTAGATTAATCTATTAAAAGATTAGCAAATTTTAACTACCCAGCCTTCAGGAGCTTCGATTTCACCATGTTGAATGCCAAGTAATGTGTCATATAATTTTTTAGTGATAGGCCCCATATCATCCATACCAGCTGGTACATTAATAGTGCCTTCTGGAGTATCGATTTGACCTACTGGAGAAATAACAGCTGCTGTACCACAAAGACCCATTTCAGCAAAGTCTTTTAATTCATCTTTATGAACAGGGCGATTTTCTACAGTCATACCAAGGTAGTGTTCTGCTACATACATCAAAGAACGACGTGTAATGGATGGCAAAATACTATCGGATTTAGGTGTAACTAATTTACCATCTTTAGTGATGAAGATAAAGTTTGCACCACCAGTTTCTTCTACATGTGTACGAGTAGCCGCATCAAGGTACATGTTTTCTGCATAACCTTTTTCATGTGCATCAGTAATAGCGTACAAGCTCATAGCATAGTTTAGACCAGCTTTGATGTGACCAGTACCATGAGGAGCTGCACGGTCAAAATCAGTAATGCGGATTTTAATTGGTTTTGCGCCACCTTTAAAGTAAGGGCCTACTGGTGTAGTAAATACACGGAATTGATATTCATCTGCAGGTTTTACACCGATAACGGAGTTAGTACCCATCATGTAAGGACGAATATAAAGGCTTGCACCATGACCATAAGGAGGAACAAAGTCTTTGTTTGCTTTTACAACTTCTTTTACAGCTTCAAGGAAACGACCTTCAGGTAATGTAGGCATTACAAGGCGTTCACAAGATTGATTCAAACGAACTGCATTCAAATCTGGACGGAAGCATACGATGTGACCATCTTTAGTGTAGTATGCTTTTAAACCTTCGAATACAGTTTGTGCATATTGGAATACACCTGCACATTCATTAAGGGTAACGTTAGCATCAGTAATTAATCCGCCTTCGTCCCATTTACCATCTTTATATGTAGTCAAATAACGGTAGTCGGTTTCTACATAACCAAAACCGAGATTATCCCAATCGATATTCTTGCTCATAACAATAACCTCCATGCTTATTAATATACTTATAATCTTAACACTATGAGCAAGTTATTTCAACATATTCTATAGAGAACAGAACTTAGACATGTAATAAGTTAAGTATACTTAAGTACAAAATATAGAATACCACTTATTTTGATGCCTTATAAATCATATGGATCATCATATCTATAACGATTGGTATCATAAATAATCTCTATGTCTTTATCTATAATAAATTTAGTTCGTTTCAAATCATAAGGTACATCGTAACGCGTATGATATGAAATAGATTCTACACGACCAGTACGAACCGCATCATCGGATCCAAACGGAACTTTTACAATATCCCCTTCATATATATCATTTCTATCAGTACGATAATAAAATTCCTGGTTTATCTTAAAAATATATACAGAACAATACGTATAAATCCTTCTATCAGATGTATGATTTGATTGTAAAAACTCTTGTAAAGATTTATCTCTTGTATGAGCATGTATAAAATTAATTAGATTTTTATACCAAGTGGGCACATACTGATTAGTTACATTCCCTATAAACAATGTATCCTCTTTATGCGCCCATTTAATACGTACTGTTACTATACCACCACGAGCAGGGTCTCTATCAAGGTCATGACTTTCACTAAGACTAAAGGAATCTAGACTATATAGCGTTTCGCCAATGTGAAAGTCAATATCTTGCTTCAATTGATGAATCATTTGATTATCTACATACTCGCTATGACTATGGCTAGAGTGACCAAATTGCTTACTATTACAATCAATGGAAATAGACGGCTCATTCCAATTAAAATTCAATGTATTTACGTCACCATATTCTTGGTACATATTTTTTTGCACTTCAATATGAATCTCTTGAATTCTATCTTTTTCTCGATTTCCATCAAATAAAAGTAATGTAGGCATACCTAGGATTTGTCTGAATAGTATAGACATGGCCCTCAGGGTATTATCAAAAGGAAATTCATATATAAATTCCTGATCCTCAGTGTTGATGAGATGCACTTGGACAGCACACTCATCCTCATCATATATGTCAATATCATCGGAAAATCTACGCCCCATAAGCTCTAATAGATATTGTTTTTTAGATTCGTCAATTGAGTTCTCCTTAGTAGTTAAGGATTCTATTTTACCCTCTACAGGTTTCGAGATATGCTCCCATTTAATGCCATAGGTAACACTAATGGCTTCCTTAATAGAAATATGTTGTATCTCTTCAATATAGTAATCTTTACGATTTAATTTCACTTCCTTTGGAACGCTATCTGGTAAATCACCATACCAGCTACCCGTACTTATAATGTCACAAGATACTACGGTACCTATAAATTTATCTGTCACATTTCTTTGCATATACATAGGGACTCCTCCTTTTATTACTTTGTTTAAGTATAATAAACAGGATGTGACAAAAATTCCTCTATATTATTATTTCGTCAAAAATATTTTTTACATACTGATTTATATTATAATTAACTTACCATATATGTATCTCATCTCTTAAGGAGGTATCTCTCATGAAAGAATCTACTAACCGTACCCTAATTACTAATCCCAAAAACATTATCTGTATCGGTTTAAACTATGCAGACCATATAGAGGAAACTAGTCTTGCTACACATGATTTTCCAGAAATCTTTATGAAAACATCTAATGCATTGGCATCACATCAAGATATAGTTCCCATTCAAGATGAAAACCTTCATTATGATTACGAAGGCGAGCTCGTCATTGTTATTGGTAAGGCGGGTAAAAATATATCTCGCGACCAAGCTAAAGAACATATCTTAGGATATACCATAGGTAATGATGTATCAGTTCGAACCTTACAATTTAGAGGCTCCCAATGGATTCTCGGCAAATCACTAGATAACTTTGCCCCTATCGGTCCTACTATTGTCTCTCCAGATGATTTTGATTTTGACAATGCCACTATTACTACAACAGCAAATGGTGAAATACGTCAACAAGCCAAATTACAACAAATGATGTTTAAACCGGACGCGATTATCGAATTTGTATCCCAGTTTATTACACTACAGGAAGGTGACATTATCTTTACCGGTACACCTAGTGGTGTTGTACTTGGTAAAAATGAAAAACGATATGGTTGGTTAAAATCAGGAGATACCGTATCTATATCGATTAGTGGCATTGGTACCTTAGTAAATCAATTTAAATAGTCCCACCTATATAT
>ERZ1699244.566-NODE-566-length-14331-cov-2.660800_pt1 | contig 14331 bp, 9 predicted proteins | sample MGYA00581534_ERZ1699244 | MGnify/ENA primary metagenome ERZ1699244 (study PRJEB42319, sample SAMD00040331) | human oral metagenome | material: saliva | host: Homo sapiens | study: EMG produced TPA metagenomics assembly of PRJDB4115 data set (Metgenomic analysis of...
GGCTTAATCATCAGGTCAATGCCCTTGTCTAGGGGCTGTAGCTGGTAGTCGGTGACGATTACGGCCACCTCAATTAGGGCGTCGTCAACTAGGCTCAGCCCAGTCATTTCACAGTCGATCCAAACCAGCGGATCGTGCATCAGGCTCTCTTTACTCACGTATGTAAGTGTACGCAGGCGCCGGCGTGGGGGTTAGTTTTTGATACAACTGTGCCCTAGCAGCTAGCTCGGCCCGGTGGGGCTGGGTAGTTGCTAGGGCACGTTCGGCGCACATCGCCGCTTTAGGCGCGCAGCCTAGGGCGCGGCACGCGCAGCTTAGGCTGCGAGGCCGCTGGCTTAAGCTGCGCGTCCTGCCGTTTTTAGGGCCGACGGCGCCTGGCCCGTTTTACCGGGCCGTTGCGCGGCCGTCGGTTAGTTGCCTTGGGCCTTAGTGGCGCGCTCGATGGCGTCTTGCAGTCGCTTTTGGGCATCGCCGTAAGCGCTCCAGTCGCCACGCTTCATGGCGTCATTGGAGTCCTGCATGGCCTTCTTAGCGTCCGCCAAGGCCTGGCTCAGCGCCGGGTTATTGCCGCCAGCTGGGTTGGTGCCGGTAGCCGGGGTGGTGGCCGTCGACGCCGTCGGGCTAGACGCCGTCGGGCTGGCAGAGGCGCTCGGAGCCGCAGAGGCCCCAGGCGAGGCAGCGGGCTGCTTATTGGTGTTATTGGCGGCGCCGTTATCACCGTTTACGATCTGTTCACCGGTCTTAGCACCGGAGTCTCCCCCGAACACCTGGTCCAGGGCGCCGTTAAGGGTGTCAGCGAAGCCAACCTTTTCACCAAAGAGCACCAGCACCTTACGCAGCAGCGGATATTGCGTACCCGAGGAGGACTGCACATAAACCGGCTGCACGTACAGCAGGCCGCCACCCACCGGCAGCGTCAGCAAGTTACCACGCAACACCTGCGAGGACTGCTGGGCCAGCAAGTTCAAGGTTTGCGACACGTTAGCGTCAGAGGAGAACTTGTTTTGCACCTGGCCAGGGCCCGACACATTCGATGAACGCGGCAGTTCCAACAACCTGATCTTGCCGTAGTTGGGGTTACGCACCCCGGCTTTACCGCTGGAGGTTTCTGAATCCACCGCAATAAATCCGGTCAGCACGTTACGGTCAGTGGTACCGCCAATGATGTAGACGCTGGAGAGGGAGAAGGAAGCCTTTTCCTGTCCGGGCATCTTCAAGGTCAGGTAGTAGGGTGCCTGCGCCCCGGCGTCGCGGCGAGTGGGGTCGTCAGGAACCTTCCAGAAGTCACCACCGGAGTAGAACTCATCGGCGCTACGCACGTGGTAGCGGGCCATAACCGTGCGCTGCAGCTTGAACAGGTCTTCGGGGTAACGCATGTGGGCCATCAGGTCCGCGCTCATCTTGCTCATGGACGTAACCGAACCCGGGAACACTTTGCTCCAAGCCTTAACAATGGGGTCTTTTTGATCCCATTCGTACAGGGTCACTGAACCGTCGTAGGAGTCCACCACGGCCTTAACCGAGTTACGCACATAGTTGGCCTTGTCAGTGTCGGCCCCCACCAGCGAGGAGGAGCCAGAGCGGGCGTCAGCGGTGGCGTCCTTGAGGGACTCGTGGGCGGCGTAGGGGTAGTTGTTGGAGGTGGTGTAACCATCCAAAATCCACACTACGCGCTTGGGAGTCTTGGGGTCGCCGTCGGTGTCAACTACCGCCGGGTAGGGGTGAGCGTCCAGGGTGAGCCAGGGGGCCACCTTCTGCACGCGCGTGGCCGGGTCACGCACGTAAAGAATCTGGGACTTGGCACCAACTTCCTTAGAGAACAAGATGTTCATTTCCCGGAATTTGACGGCGTACATGAACTTGTTGAAGGGGTTACCCACATTTGGGCCACCATTACCGGTGAAGGTGGTGTTTACCTGGCCGGCTTTAGTGGAGTCGTCAGGATAGTCCAGCTCACGCTTGGCATTGCCGGTGCCGCCCACAATGGAGTAGTCGGGAGACTGCTGCCCAAAGTAAATGCGCGGCTCGTAAACCCCCAGGTCACCGGTGGAGGGAATACCTCCCTCCCAGAAGGAGGGGTAACCGCCGCTGGCTACGGTATTGCCGTAGGCACTGACGACGCCGTAGCCGTGGGTGTAGACGGTGTGGTCATTAACCCAGGTGTGCTGGTCCTGGCTAAGACCGGCCAGGTTCAATTCACGCACCGCAATAACCGTGTCGCGGCTGGTGCCCGAGACCTGGTAGCGGTCAACGTTTAGCTGCGAAGAGAAGTTGTAGTACTGCCGGTTTTGCTGCAACTGGCGGAAAGTTGGGGTAACCAGGCTGGGGTCGAGCAAACGGATCGAAGCGGTAGATTCAGCGTCGGCCTTAAGCTGGCCAGCACTGGCATCAGTCTTGGCGTTATAGGCGGTAATTTCGGTCTTATCTAGGCCATAAGCAGCCAAAGTGGCGTCAATATTGCGTTGAATGTATGGCGCCTCGCTGCGTTGGGCGTTGGGGTCAACCACGAACTTTTGCACTACCGCCGGATACACCGAGCCGATCACCAGTGAAGAAATCACCATAACCACTACGCCAGTGATCGGCAGTTTCCAGGATTTCATCCAAATTGAGGCAATAAACAGCACCGCAATTACCACGCTAATAGCTGCCAAAATGGTTTTAGCTGGAATATTGGCGTGCACATCAGTGTAGGTGGCGCCGTCGAAACGGCCACTTGCATCAAAAAGCAAACTGTAGCGTTGCAGCCAGAAATTAACGGCCTGGGTTAGGCAGTAAATAGCCGCAAAAATAGTTAGCTGCACGCGCGCTGCACGGGTGATCTTAAAACGTGGAGCTAAAGTAATTCCGCCGTAAAGGTAGTGTGTTCCCAGGCTGAAAATAGCGGCAGTAATCGTAATTGAAACCAGTAATCTAATCAGCGTACGCAGCAGCGGCAAAATAAAGATATAGAAGGATACATCCAGGCCCCACTGCGGGTCTTTAACCCCAAAAGCTGAGGAGTTAAAAGCCAGCAGGATTTCACGCCAATGCGGCATGGCTTGGGTAAAGCCCACAAACAGGCCCACCCCTAGGGGCACCAGCCAAGCTAGGACGCGGCGCATGGGTTCAATGGCCTTCTGGTAGACCTCCATGCCACGGTCGTCGGGGTCGGGCACGCGTAGCGGCCGGGCGCGATAGGCAAAACGCATAGACAGCCACACTGCCAGGGCTGTTAGTAGCCCCATGGTCAGGGCCATCAGCGCAGAAGCGATCCACTGGGTCCACAGCACGCGCGCAAAACCAAGCTGGCTGAACCACAAAATGTCGGTCCACACTTGGGAAAACCCGGTAACCGCAATAGCTGCGATAAACAGGATCGAGATAGTTATAGGCAAAGCACCCGTGCGTTTGCGTGTAGGGGTTGAGGATGGCTTGCCCTTTTTGGGCCGGCTTTGACCCTCCCGGCCAGATTCACTCACCTTGTGTCTCCTTCGTGTTTGGGTTCACTAAGACTAATGGTTACATATGTGCCGCTTAAGTTGTTAGTAGCCTCGCTTTAGGCGTGCGTGGGGCTTAAAGAATGTAAGAATTTACCTATGACTAGCAACGAAAGTCCTTCAGCGGCTCATTTTGCCCTTGCCCGCGCAGTTGTGGAGCTCGAAGAGCATGTCAGCACGCGCGGCTGGGATGGGCCTACCAGCGTATTTGCGCTGGTGCGTACCGCCGACGCACTGGCTAATGACCCTTCCCTGGCCCAGCTGCTGCCCGCCCAGGTGGTGCAAGACGCCCAGCAAGACCCCCAGCTATTGATGAGCATTGAGCAAGATGGCTTACCTGAGGCCGTTGATTTGGAGGATCTGCTGGCCCAGTTGGCTTGGCCGGCTGAGGTTGATGGGGCGGCGCTAAGTGTTGAGCGTTCGGTTTTGCCCCCGCAGGCTGAGCAGGCTGCTGGTGCAATTAGCGACGACGACGAACGCCTGGCTTTCCTGGCCAACCACCCTGAGCGTGAGGATGTGCGCATGGTGGTGGGCGTGCTGCGCGGAGGCGAATCCTGGTGCGCTTTGCGTATGCGTTCGCATGATGAGGCCACCCAGGTAGTTCAGGGCAGCGACCTAGTACCGGGACTGGTCGCCGCCCTGAAAGCTACTTTGGTTTAGTTTTCATGCCGCCACCCGCCAGGCGGTCAGGTCTCGCATAGCAGGCGGTCAGGTCTCGCATAGGCTGCCGGGGCGCTCAGTTGTTAGAGTCGCCCTGAGCGCCGGGCTTGTCGTCTTTGTCGTCCTTATCAGAGTTGGCGGCGTCGCCCTGATAACCCAGGGTGCCGTCAAGCAAACTGGCCAGATCGGCATCGATATCCGCTTCCATCTGGGCCTGAGCTGCGCGCATAGCCAGGAACTGATCGGGCTTGTCTAACTCGTCAGCGCGCGGGGTCAGGTCCGGGTGGGCCCACAGCGCGTCACGCTCACTTACCCCCACCTCGGCGCCGATACGCTGCCACAGCTGGGAGGCTTCACGGGCACGACGCGGGCTGATTTCCAGCCCCATCAGCTCGTGGAGCACCTTCTGGGAGCCGCCGCTAATACGACGACGGCGCATCATTTCCTGCAGGGCCACCGCATGCGGCAGTTGGGCTACACAGGCCTGGAAGGTGACGGTCTCTACCCAGCCTTCAATGACTGCCAGCAAGGTTTGCAGCTTTTCTAGGGCTGCCACCTGCGCCGGGGAGGCGGTGGTGAACATGTCTGAGGCGTTTAGTGCGCCCTGCACGGCCTGGGGGTCGGTGGGGTCGATGCCGCTGACGGCCTCCTCAATACCTGCCGTGTCAACGGAGATTTCGCGGCTATAGGTTTCTACCGCGCCTAGCACGGCCCCGCGCAGCCAGGGTACGCGCGCATAGAGACGCTCAGTGGCGGCTTCACGCACCGCCAGGTACATGCGCACCTCATCCTCGGGTACGTCCAAATCTTTAGCAAACTCAGCCACGCCAGCGGGCAAAATGGCGGCGTCGGCACTAGCTAGCAGCGGCAAACCCATGTCAGCAGCGGAGATAGCATCCTTAGCTACCTGGCCGACGGCATAACCAACCTGCATGGCGCAGGCGGCTTTAGACATGTTGCCTACCAGGGAGCTAATGGCGTCAATCTGCTCGCTCATGCCCGACATTTCTTCAGGCAGGTCAGCGATCTGGGCGCGCATGGCGGCACTTAGCGCATTGGTGATGGCCTTGGCTACCGGCTCGCATACGCGCTGCCAGCCCGGCCAGGTGGCCTCAATCCACTTGTCGCGGCTCCAGGCTTCGCGTTTACCTGCGGCGGGAGCGAAATCGGTGACACTGTCTAGCCATAGATCAGCCACAGTTAGGGCTTGGCGTACCTGTTCAGCCTGGGCGGCGGTAATAACTGCTTCACTTTCCAGCTGGCGCTTGGCTACATTCTTGCCAGATTCCCAGTTAACCTCGCCGTCGGAGGTGCCTGAGAACATCATCTGCATAAAACCAGCCATTTGGGCTTGGGCTGCAGCCATCTGTTCGGGCGAGAACTGCTGGCCAAGCTGGGAGAAGTCGATGCCGGTGACGCCACTGTCTTTCATCGACTGGGCTAGTTCACGCGCGCCCGCCTCCCCCAGCATGGGGGTAAACATGGCCACGAGCTGTTCAAACTCTTTGTCGTCCATGGTGGGCCTTTCGTACGTAGTTCGTTACATGCTCTACAATAGCGCCCCAAAAACAAAGTTGCGTTAGCTGGACTCAACTTTGTTGATAATTGTGGCTGTAAGCGAATCTATCCATGTGGTGGCGATAACTCACAAGCACATAGTTGCAATGAGACACTAAGTAAGTGAGTCACGATTCCAACCCAACCTTCCCCACCCCGCCCACTTCTAGCTCGCAAACTGCCGTAGATCCCAAGGTGCAGGTAGAGCTTGAAAAAGAGGTACAAGCAGGCATTGATAGCCAGCTGCGCCGCGAGCGCAAGCGTCGCCTGATTGCGCTTTGCTCGGTGCTGAGCGTGCTGATTTTAGTTGGGTTGCTTGGCTTTTTGCCGACCACTGACTACGTTGTTGAGTCTCCTGGGCCCGTCTTGAATGTTAATGGCAAACTTGAGGGTAAAGATATAATTTCGGTCAAAAACACCAATATCCCAACTACTCCCCTGGCTATGACCACCGTGAGCGTGCAGGGCTGCGACGATAAGGGAATTACCTACTGGCAGCTAATTAAGTCGGAACTGACCAGCTCTGACGCCGTCGTCGAGCGCGATAACGTGTGCCCTAAGAACATTAGCGAAAAAACTGTATCCCAGGTTTCTGCAGCCCAGATGACCGGTTCGCAAGACAGTGCGGTGGTGGCCGCCTGGCAGCTGACCAAGCCGGACGCTAAATTCACTTTGACTGTTGAGCAGGCAGTGACCGACAGCGCTAAGCAGGCTTTTAACAAGGGCGACAAGCTAGTTTCTATTGTGGACGCTGATTCTAAGAGCGTGCAGATCACTAGCTACAAGCAGCTGCGTGAAGTGCTTGAGAAACTGACTCCGGGTAAGCCCATTAAGATCACTATTGAGCGAGGCTCAGCCACCCAGGAAGTAAGCGTGGTTGGCGCTAAGCCTGAGGATTCTAGCCGTAAGGGTGCCATGCTGGGCATTACTTTGAATGTCAACCCGCCTGCCGGCCATGAGGTTACTTATGCGGTTGAACGTATTGGTGGCCCTAGCGCTGGCATGATTTTCGCTTTGGATATTGCTCAGCGCCTGGAGGGCAAGAACTATGCGGGCACTACTCCCGTGGCCGGCACGGGCACTATTGATTTAAGTGGCAATGTGGGCGCCATTGGTGGCATTAAGCAAAAGATGCTGGGTGCTAAGGATGAAGGCTACAAGGTGTTCTTGGCTCCGGTTGGTAACTGCGCCGATGTGGTAGGCAATGAGCCTAAGGGGATGACGGTGATCCCGGTTTCTACCTTGAGCGAGGCGCGCACAGCTATGCAGCGCGTGGCCGCCGGTCAAGCTCCGGCCACCACTTGCAAGGCGGTTCTGCAGAAGCAGAAGTAAGCCAGCACAGAAGCAGAAGTGAGTCAACAGAAGCACCAAGTCTGCAAAAGTTATCCACAGGATAGTATTAAATATTGCCAAACATCATAGCTGACTATCAAACTTAAGTTTAAGTAGATAGGAGGGCTAGGATGTCTAGCAATACTTACACGCGGCTGCTGTGGCGCGGTGACGGCTACAGCCAGCTGCCCCAGGGCCAGCGCATAGGCGTTAGCTGCTATAAGGAACACAAGTTTTTGCAGGCGCTTTTGCAGCTCTACCAAAGCCGGGGCATTGCCTTGGAGCAAGGTGAACCGCCGGATTTGGAGGCTGAAGTTAAGCAGTTGGCGCGCTCTTTGAACCTGCCGCTAGGGCGCTGCTGGAAGCTAAGCCATGAGCTGCGTTGGGCGCTGCGCACCGCCCGGTCAGCTCCCCCTGCCCACAGCTCAGCTCCATCTGCCAGCGGCTCAGCTTCCCCTGCCCACAGCTTTGCCGCTGAGCCTACCTTCCATATTTTTGACTACGCCCACAGCCAGGGCGCCTTAGCCAACCAGCTTGAGCAGGCCTTAATGCAGCACGGTTTTAGCCCCAGCCCACCTGATCGGCGCTGTCAGTTGCTAGTGCCGCTGGGCTCCCAGGTGTTGCCTCCGCGTCTAAACAGCTATTTTTTGCAGCAAAACTTTAATTTTTTGCCGGTTTTGGCGCGCGACGGCGGCTGGTTGATCGGCCCGCTTACCGTGCCGGGTTTAAGTCAATGCTCCACCTGTTTGGATCTTTACCTTAGCGAGGCTGATCCGGCTTGGCCCACGCTAGCCACCCAGCTGCTGTGCCAGCCGGTTGCGGCTAGCAGCCAAAGCGTAGCCACGCACTGCATAAATATTGTGGTGCAGGTGGTTGCTAGTTTCTTTAGTGGTAGCGACCATTGGCTGGGGCGCTACCTGGAATTTAGCCAGGCCGATCTGGTTGGCTTCAGCCAAGTGCTTAGCCCCCACCCCGAGTGCGGCTGTGGCGGTCTGCAATTGCTAGAGCCCATTCGCCCTGTCGCCGCCCCCAAGACACTGGAAGCCACACAAACGCTGGAAGCTAGCAAGACGCTGGAAGCCCCGGGCGCCGTCGCCGCTTAAAACCAAACTAGCTACTAGAGTGCTCACGCACCAGCGCCAAAACCTGGGCCCCATAGGTTTCCAGGCGGCGCTTACCCACCCCACGAATAAGCAGCAGCTGCTTTAACGTCTTGGGTTTAACCACCGCAATTGAGCGCAAAGTCTCATCCGCAAACACCGTGTAGGCGGGGCGGCTATACTCGTCAGCCAGCTGCTTACGCCAAACCTTCAAAGCCTCAAACAAGGCCACAGTTTCCGCATCCTGCTCGGCGGCAAACAGTTCACTAGTGCGCTTGCTGGCCTGCCGCTTAGAGGCGCTGCGCTGTCCCTTTTCCTGCGGCCAAATACCCTCCAGGAAACGCGAATATTTACGGCTGCCCTTGCCACCCGCCGAACGTGAGCGGGCATAAGAAATATGTAGATGCTTGCGGGCACGAGTAACGCCCACATACAGCAGACGCTTTTCTTCCTCAATCTCCGCCTCAGTGGTTGACAGCGAAATCGGCATTAGCCCCTCGCTGACCCCCACCAAAAACACCGCGTCCCACTCCAAACCCTTAGCGGCGTGCAACGATGAAAGCGTCACCCCGGCCACCGTGGGGGCGTTTTGCGTGGCCGCACGCTCAGCCAGCTCAGATACAAAATCAGCCAGGCTCGCCCCGCGCGCCTTATAAATCTCATCAGCCAACTTCACCAGGGCGTTTAGCGACTCCCAGCGTTCACGCACCGCCCCACGTGAGGCGATCGGCTCACGCGTCCAGCCTTCACGCCCAAGCGCTTCACGCACCGCCTCAGGCATATCCAGGCGCTCACCATTGGCCTCACGCAGCGCTGCTCGCAGCACAATCATGGCGCGTTTAACCTCTTCACGGGCAAAGAACTTCTCTCCGCCGCGCACCAGGTAGCCAATTTGGGCGTCAGCCAAGGCCTGCTCAAAAGCTTCCGACTGAGAATTAGTGCGGTACAAAATCGCGATCTGGCTAATATTCACGCCAGAGTCAATCAAGCGGCGGATAGCGCCAGCCACAGCGTTAGCCTCGGCGACGTCGTCGTCATAAGCCATATAGGTAACCGGCGGGCCGGCGGGCTGCTGCGCCACCAACTCCACGGCCCCGGGCGGCAACTGGCCCAGGCGCCCACCCTTGCGGCCGGCCAAAACCGTGTTAGCCAAGCTCACCACCTGCGGCGTAGAGCGATAGTCGCGCACCAAGCGCACAGTTTTAGCGCCCTCATAGCGCTGGTTGAAATGGGTCAAAAAGTAGGGGGTGGCGCCGGTGAAAGAGTAAATGGTCTGGGAAACGTCGCCCACCACGCATAATTGGCGACGGCGCGGCCCCAGCCACAAATCCAGCAGGCGCTGCTGCAACGGGGACACGTCCTGATACTCATCAACCACAAAATGGCGGTACTGCTGGCGGATACGCATGGCGATATCCTCACGGTCCCGCAAAATCCCCACCATCAGCAGCAACACATCTTCAAAGTCGATAGTGCGCCGGTCAGCTTTAACCTCTTCATAAGTTTGCAGCAGTCTAGAGACAGTTTCCGGCTCCAACCCAGCCACTTCACGGCCCAGCTCAGCGGCCTTTTCCAGATAGTGCTCAGGGGAAGTCATAGTGACCTTGGCCCACTCCACCTCAGCAGCCAAGTCACGCACCGAATCTTTATTAACCTGCAAGCCCAGCGTCCGCGCCGCCACGCCCACCAGCGGGGCCTTATGCTCCTGGATCGGCGGGCACACTCCCCCAATGGCGTTAGGCCAAAAATAGGTCAGCTGCCGCAGCGCGGCGGCGTGAAAAGTACGCGCCTGCACCCCAGGCACCCCCAAATTAGCTAGCCGTGAGCGCATCTCCCCCGCCGCGCGGGCAGTGAAGGTCAGCGCCAACACCTGGCTGGGCTGGTACACCCCCTGGGCCACCCCGTTAGCGATGCGGTAAGTAATGGCGCGGGTTTTACCCGTGCCGGCGCCCGCCAACACGCATAGTGGCCCCGAAAGCTGCTCAGCTACCTGGCGTTGATCGTCATCAAGGGCTTGCAGTAGCTGCTCGCTAGTGGGAGGTGTTGAGGTCATATAGCTACTTTAATGGCTTCCCTGCCGCGCCTTAGCGTGACCGGAGCACTTGGACTACTGGCTCTACGGGCGCAGCTGGGGCTCAGCGCAGCTAATGCGCCGGCGGGGCCAATGCGCATCTGCTCAGCGCGGCTGGGGTAGCTCGCGCCCGTACCAGGCACGCACCAAGGCGTGACCGCTGGAGGCCCGCCCGGGCACAATCACCTTGCCTTCAAGTACCAGCTGGGTAAATTCCTCGCGGCTAGCCCAAAAAGCGTGACCTACTTCTTGCATATCGGCTTTGGGAGTTTGCTGGCCGCTAGCGCGGGCGGTGAAAGCAAACATTAGTGAACGCGGAAATGGCCACGGCTGGCTGGCACAGTAGCTGGCTTGGCTGATCTTGATGCCGGTTTCTTCTAAAGCTTCACGCGCCACTGCTGCCTCTAAAGACTCTCCGGCCTCCACAAACCCGGCCACCACCGAGTAGCGTCCTGGCTGCCAGGTGGCGCCGTGAATTAGTAGCAGCCGCTCGGCGTCGTCGGTGATTGCCACAATAATTGCCGGATCGGTACGCGGATAGGTGATATGAGCGCAGGCGGTGCAACGCTTCTCCCAGCCTGCGCAGGCAATCTCTAAGCTGGCGCCGCAGCGCTCGCAGAATTTAGTGTTTTTGTCCCAAGTTGCTAGGGCCACGGCCGCCGCCGCCAGTTCGCCCTGGTAGGGCTCTAGCATTCCGGCCACTGCCCGTAGCGGCGCAAAGCAGTACTGGCAGTTCTCTTCTAGCTGCTGGCTGGGGGCTTCAACGCGCAGAGCCAAGTAGCTTTTTTCACCATATTTACCCAGGTAGTAAGGCTCTTGGGGGCTAAAGGGCAGTTGCGCCACCTGGGCGTGGCTTAACTCAAGTAACTGCTCGGCTTCCATATTGGCCAGATCAGGTGGGGTTAACCCGCCGTGAGGGGCTTGGCCATAGACATGGTCCGATTTAATGGCCACTTCGCCGCGCGCAGTAACCAGGATGTAGCTGGTGTTGGGCGAGTCTTTAAGCGAGTTCAGGTAGTTGGCGTCGTTGCGCCTGACGGCGTCTCTATCAAACTGGCCGCTAGCCATGGGTAAATCCATGCTTTCAACTATAGGTCGCTTGTATTTTCTAAACTAAAGCCATGAGCTTGGCCTATCTAGATCACGCAGCCACCAGTCCGGTCCGACCCGAAGTGGCTGAGGCTTACGCTAAAGACTTAGTTGATTTTTCTGGCCTGGGCACTAACCCTGCTTCCACCCACAGCAGCGGCCGGCGCGCCGCCGGGGCCCTGTTTGAGGCCCGCGAGCGAGTAGCTGCCCTGCTTGGGGCCAGTGCCCATGAGGTTATTTTCACCAGTGGCGGCTCTGAAGCCGATGCCCTGGCGGTTAGCGGTTTTGCTTTCGACGCCGCCCAGCGCGGCCAGGGGTGTGCCCTGCTAGTTAGCGCTGTGGAGCACCCGGCGGTGCTTGACTCAGCCCAGCGCGCCCAAAATTTTGGCTCCACTACTCGCCTGTTGGCGGTTGACGCCCAGGGCCAGGTGGATTTGGAGGCTTTAGCGCAAACGCTACAGCAGGTAAGCGTGGATGATGCCCTACTGGTAAGTGTCATGCTGGCCAATAATGAAACTGGCGTGATTGAGCCGCTAAACGAGATTGCCCAGCTGCTTGCCTCCCAGGCCGCCCACCGCGCTGAGATTATTGAGCAGCGCGCCGCCAATGGGGGCCGAGCCAAGCGCGTGGGTAGCGCGGCAGTGGCGGCGCTTAGCCCCCAAAACCGGCCCTGGCTGCACACTGACGCTACCGCCGCCGTCGGCAAAATGCCAGTGAATATGGGCCAGCTGCAAGTTGACGCCCTGAGCCTGTCTGGCCACAAGCTGGGAGCCCCAGTAGGGATTGGGGCGCTGGTAGCCAACCGCTCTATGCCGCTGAAAAGCCCTTATGGGGGCGGCGGCCAGGAGCGGGGGCTGCGTTCAGGCACGCAGGATGTGGCCGGGGCGCGGGCTTTGGCTTTGGCCATGGAATTGGCTGAGGGTGAGCGTGAAGCTAAAACTGCCCAGTGGCGGCTTTGGCAGCAGCAGCTACGCGATTGCGCGCGCGCAGCGGGAGGCACGGTTTCTGCTAACTCAGCTCCCACAATTAGTTCCACCGCACATGCCTGGTTTAGTGGGGTTGATAGTGAAGCATTGCTGATGGCTTTGGATATGGCGCAGGTGGCGGCCTCTGCCGGCTCAGCCTGCCATGCGGGCGTGGCCGGGGCCTCTCACGTTTTGGAGGCTATGGGGGTTGACGACGACGGCGCTAGCTGTGGCCTGCGTTTCTCCTTTGGTTGGTCTACTACCCAGGCGCAAATTGACGCCGCACAGGCGGCTTTGGGGGGCGCTATTGAGGTTGCCAGGCGAGCTTGGGCCACAAAAAACAGGTCGAAACTAAATTACCTTTAGGCTTTTGACACCATTGTCTGTAACACTTGTTACATGAGCGCCTATGATCCCAGACAGCGCCGCGAGCCAGCCGCGCCTGAGAATTCCCAGCAAAACGGCTATTTTTCTGCCCCGACTGCTTCCGGGTCTGCTATCCCGGCTACCCCCGGGCAGCAGCCTACTGCGGCCTTCCAGGCTCCCTACGACGGCGCCCGCGAGCAGCCCACCACGGCTTTTAACGCTTCTGGTCAGGCCCCTTATAACTCTGTAGAGCCAGATCCGGTTGCTTACCAACCCACCCAGGCCATGCCTCCAGTTGGTTCACAGCCCGCCGGCGGCGCTCACGCCGCCCCGCCGGCCACCCAAGCCATGGACCCGATTGACGCGTTCACGCCAGAACCTACCCAGGCCATGCCGCCAGTTGGTTCACAGCCCACCGGCAGTGCTCACGCCGCCCCGGCCACACGAGCTATGCCTGCGGCCACCCAGGCTATGCCTCCAGTTGACGCTCAGGAAGCTTTACCGCCTTCAGTTTCCCCGCGCCGTGGCCGCGCAGCGGGAGCTGTAGGAGCTGGCGCGATGGCAGCAGGCGGCGCGGCTAGTGCTGCGCAGCGTCCGCCAAGTGTGCCGCCAGGCAGTATTCCTCCAGGCAGTGTCCCCCCAAGTAGCATTACCCCGGGCGGGCCACTTACTGATGATGAGCCCGCTGAGGATGAAGAGCCCACCAAGCGCAGCAAATTTATGCTGTGGTTCATTTTGGCGCTGCTTGCCTTCTTGGCGGTCTGTTTCGCTATTGCTTGGTCTGCTACCGGCAATTCTGTGCCCGACCCCACACCTAGCGCTCCGGCTGTGATTACTCCTTCGTTAGACAGCACGGCTACCCCTGCGCCAACTTCCACCACTAAGCCGCTGGGTAAGTCCTCGCCGTCGCCGACGCAGGAAAATAACAATAACAACAACAATAACAACCAGCCTGTGCAACCTAGCCAGCCTGAATATACTCAGCCGCCGCAGCAGAATTACCCCTCTGCGCCGTCGCAGCCTAGTTACACTTCCCCTTCTCCTTATCCGAACGATCCGGGTAATGATGATGACGACGACGATAACGACGACGACGATGGCAATAATTACATTGTGCCTGGACCAGGTGACCCAAATAACTCAAATAGCTAACAAATATTACTGTTTGACCTAATAAACCCCCACTTCCAGGTTATTCTCAGACTACTTCCAGCCAAATTTGTTATTAATTTATTGGCTGGTTTAGTCCAGCCGCGCTCCCCAGCTCAAAAATTCGGCGGTAGCGCACATGTAAGAACAGGAGGTGTAGAAATTGAATATACGATTCGTACCATTTAGTCAGTGGGATCGAGACGTTAAAACCAAGTTCTACACCTTAGTAATTGCCGCAGTTATGGTTGTGGCTTTGCTAACCGGTTTGAGCATGTGCGCGCCTGCCGCAAAATCTAAAGGCGGCACCCCTCAAGTTGCGGCAACCACTCGCACCCCCACGCCAACAGCTAAACCCTTGGCGGCTGGGTTAGTTAAACCAAAGCCAAAGGACTCTCCCTTGCCTGCGGCTACCGCAACCCCCACTGAAGAGCCCACCTTTGAGGCAGAGCCCACTCCCACCCCAGAACACAGCACTAGCGCCGCCCCAGAACCTACTGTTAGCGCCCCCACGCAAGCACCCGTTCAGCAGCAGCCAAATATAACTATCCCCACTTCTGCTC
>ERZ1699244.575-NODE-575-length-14210-cov-3.589363_pt1 | contig 14210 bp, 7 predicted proteins | sample MGYA00581534_ERZ1699244 | MGnify/ENA primary metagenome ERZ1699244 (study PRJEB42319, sample SAMD00040331) | human oral metagenome | material: saliva | host: Homo sapiens | study: EMG produced TPA metagenomics assembly of PRJDB4115 data set (Metgenomic analysis of...
CCTCTGTCGCCTGCATTATAATATACACAGGTGTTGTTACTTCCAAAGTCAATACCTACTACGGCAGTACCGTTTAGGTCTATTGTACTCTTGTCGACTATCACGTCCTGACGGAAGATGAGGTAGCCTGCGTGAACATCACGGCCTGTGTCTTTGACAAAAGCAGACAGTCCGGCTAAAGGTTTGTCAGCACAGATGATGTTATACTTAGGTAGTTCTTCACCTTGTCCGGCTGGATAAGTAATCAGCTTCTTGACCTTTATCTGTATATCTTCGTCTGCTGAAGGTTCGTAATCGGCTGTCCAGAACTTTTCGTCAATGGTCCTTACAAACTCACCCTGCCATTTGAAGATAGGTTGGAACTGCTCTTGAGCATCGGCGGTAAACTCTGAATAGAGGTAATACTTGTCCCATCTCTCTGATACAAAGTCTGGCCACATAATCACCTTACCCAGATCTGTAATCCAATCAATCTCATACTCACGGGTATTCAACGTCACTTTCTGACCGTCAATCTCTACAATCAGCGTTACTGCTAACTGTCCTGCGTCTGTGATGACACCTGTAAGTGAGGTGTTACCGCTCTCGTTGTACCCTAACAGACCACGTAGATTATTCTTGAAGATATCTATACCTCTTTCTGAAAGAGGGAGTGTGAAATAGCTCATACTGCCGTCTTTTAGTTCCTTGACCCTTAGGTAGAACACCGGAGCATCAGACAGTTTCGGACGTGTATCAGCATCCTCAGCCCAGCCAATGACGAACTTGTCATCGCTAAGAAGGTTCTGAATGTCGCCGATGAGCTTGTAGTCTCCATTATTGGTATAGGTGAAGGTGTAGTCTGGTTTAAGGTAGACTGGCACATCACTCTTAAGGAGAAGTGAGAAAGGACACTCCAAGTTGCCATACTTAGCGATAGGTCCTTTATCGCGAAGGTTACCACCGCCACAATATAACAACTCCTGTTCCCATTTACGACTCATCTGTTTAAAGCCGTCGATGGATATAGGTTGTTTACCACCTCTTTGCGAATTAATTTTCTTCTCGAACTCCTCAAGGTTGCTATTCATATTCTTTATGAACAAGTAGACCTTTTGTAACTGGTCTGGGGAGAGGTATCTCGTTGGGTCTTCAAACTTTCCATCACGATACCACTCTATGTCACTGGCATCATCACCGAGGTTGGCATAGTTGACACCAGTGAAGACTCCTGTCATTGGGGAGGTCCCACCGACCAAGTGGTCACGGTAGTAGATGAGGTGAATAAATGGTTGTTCGTCAGGGTTCTTAGCAAGTTTATCTTGATTGCCCCACACGTCCTTATCTTCAAAAAGCATACGACCGAATGCGGAAGCGATATCATATTCATCTCCCTTAACGTCCATCTTGATAGGATTAGAGAACCGAATGCGATCAGGGAACAGTGCGATGGTTGCTAACAGACCCTTCCATTCACCATAGAGCATGTCATAGAACTGCTGTAAGCCAGACGCTTTAATATTTGGGTCGGGGCTTGCAATTGTCTGCAAGGCAAACTTGAAGAGTTTAGCACGTGCCCATGGTGTAGGAACACCAGAGATGAGTGCAGCAAGTTTCTCCGCTGTCAACCCTTCTAATATCTTTCCTGTTTCAATACCTTGGATGTAGGACGAAGCCATGTTAAGCTCGTTCCACTGACCTTGAGTTCCTGTTGTCAGGTTGGTATAACTCTTTATCAATAATGCTTTAGACATAACTTCCCTATTAATTAAACTTATACAACTTTGCTAATGTGTCGAATATTAACTTATACAGCTGCTCTCCTTTGTTGGTAAGGTTCTGCCACTCCTTTGTAGTGTCACGCATTTGTATGAACTGTTTCTTGAATGGGTCGAATAAAGAACCAAATCCCAACACTCCACTCTTACTATAAGTATTGTCTTTACCAATGCCTTCGTTTCTATAGATACATTTATTCCAATCCATCTTCATCAGTTCTTTGAACGTCATTGGAGAGAATAGGTTGGCATTGAATAAGAAGGCATCCTGTCCACCAGCAGAGCGATGGATCTGTCGGAGCCAACCCTCTTGAAGATTGTCTCCCACTTGTTTCACGAAGAAGAGGTTGAAGTATTCTCTCAAACTCTTTGCCTGTGTGATATCCATTTCGACGAACTCTTGGATTTCTTTCTGGCCTCCAGACCTTACACTCTCTACAAAGTCATCCTTGCCATTACAGAAGAGAGAGAAGGCTATCAACATTCCAAACTTCTGTGCAAACTCCTTGGCTCTCTCCTTACCGACAAAGTCTTCAAAGTCAAGTTTACCACTTTCAGAAACGGCACGATACTCGTAATCAGTCTTATGGAGGTCCTTGTTTTGTTGAAGTTGGCTTTCATCCGTGTTATAGAAATCGAGCGCAGCACAGGCAGCAAGCAGTTCTATGTAGTGGGAGTCATTCTTTTGTTGCTCGCCACCTGTAATTGTTTGCGTTATTGTGTCTTCCTTTCTTTGCATTGGGTTCCAGCTAAGATTGTCCGTCCCAAGCATATAGAATTTCTGATAAGTGCTCTTTACCGTAGCGTCATCATCATAGAACATCATTGCTACTTGTGAGTTAAGCGCAAACTTATCACTTGTTGCGATAATCTTCTGATTGTTTAGCTCGCCACCACTTGGCGCTCTAAAGCTGAAATAGGCAGTAAGAAGAGTAGAGCCAAAGTAGGCACTTCTGAGTACGTTGGCAGCTCCATTGCTCATTATCTCAGCAGCTTTAGAGATTGCTTGTGGGATGATAGGGATAGACGAAGCACCTGTCCCGCCGAATACCGAACCAAGGATGAACACTCTTGGTTGGCCGTTCTGAGATGCTCTGATGAGTTCGCTAAGGAATAGTTTCAACTCATTATTTGCTGGTGACTTAGCCGCTTCGAGGATAGAATGATACATCATCATCGAGCCTAAATGGGTTTGTGCGCGATAGCCATGGCGGAGGTTGAAGTCTTCCACGTTCTCTGACAACACAAGGTCGGCTAAGTCTGTCTCCTCTCTATGGTTATACTGTGTGTCACCATAGTTAAAGACAGCCTTAAAAGTACTCTTCTGTTCGTAGTTAGGGCTAAACTCGTAATAGTTTATATTAGCAGAGAAGAACGAGTTCTTCAGCGCTACTCTGTTTGCCCTGTCTTGCCCTTTAGTGTTGCAATAGGCATCCTTTACTTCCTTTAAGCGTGAGAAGTTACCGTTGTTTTTGTCAGTGTCAAGTGCCAGTAGGTGAATGTCTGTATCATCAAACATACCCATGGCACACAGGTGGATAAGCGACTCTATGCATCGCATACCTGTTCCACCGATACCAAGTACGAAGAATTGTCTTGCCATGATGATATTATTTTTTTTCTTTACCGAGTATAGATCCAAACTTAGAATGGCGGAAGGTGAACATTAGTGCAACACCTGCAACGAGGTAGACACCAAGGTTGATGCCCATACATTTAAGGTTACATGCCTTGAACATATTCTGAAATCCCATGTTATGGATATGTGTCATCACTACTAAATCATTGTATAGCCAAAAGCCCAAAACGGCTATGATTGCTATTACAATGAATGCAATACGTCGTTTGATATACGAACGGTCGTTGCCACCTTCCCATGGGAACATGTTTGAAAGGAGCAGGGCTAAAAGGAGGGCTACGAAGCCAACGACAACAGCATAGACCATTGTGCTGTTCATCAACTGGTTAAGTTGTGAGATGTTAGTTATAGGTGTCATATTAAAATAATTTTAGGTTTAACGCTCATTAGTCTTTACATAGATGGTATAGATAGGACAGGTGCTGATCATTGCTTTAATGTCTGGGTCGGTAAGGCATTGCTCTACGCTCGCTGCTACGGACACATTCTTATTGCCAGGCATGTCTATACTGTCAAAGGTGAAGATATGTTTGTACTTTTCAAACAAAGGTTCTACCTTTGATACACAGATGTCTATCTTGAAATAGTTGAATGGTGAGCCATTCAGCACTGGGTCTGGATTGTAGTTCTGTGTGTCGAAGTGTAAATCAATCTTACCATGTTCGTTGAACTCTTTGGGGTCTACTTTTACAAAGTACTCGCACTCAGCAGGGTCAATCTTGGCCTCTGGCTTCTGCTTAGCATCCTTGGCATAGTAGAAGTCAGAGTACTCCTGATTGATATTATATACCTTAGCCGATACTCCTGTTATGCGATAACCACCGAAACTCTCTCTGTCTAATTTCCAACCAGAGATGAAAGCCTCTCCATCAGGGAGTGGTTGACCCGTATTAGGGTTGACTGCATTAACAATCAAGGGCTCTATGCCGTTTTCCCAATCAATCTCCCAGTCTTGCACCTCATAGCCATTTTCATTCGATGATACCTTGGCATTCAGTTGCTGGTTAGGCTCGGTTGTCTGCGCGTTCTTCGATAGCAACTGTGGATGGTCGGCTGAGAGGTGGAACATCTCAACCTGTGGGAACTGCTTGAGGTTGATGGTCTGCATGATACGTTCATAGATATTCCCTTTCAGCCTACAGTCTGTGAAGAGGATGTAGAAACGTTTCTTGTTGAAAGTCTGACCATTATAAGGCTCTACGTAAGGCTCTGAAAGGATATAGATGTCATGTCCCTTCTTCAGCCAAGCCTTTAAGGCATCAGCCATATAAGGGTTGTTGATATTCCCTTTAGCAATGGATGGCTGGAAATATTCACCATCGGTAAGGAGCACTGACTCGTTGTTCTCATTGGCCATACGCTCTGCTGCCGTCTTGAGGTCAGCATAGTTTGTCTCCTCGATGTTACGTAGGAGCAGGAATGTTGAGTCTGGTTGATGTTGCTCAATACGATTTCCTTTGATAGAGTAATACTTCCTTGTGGCATCGGTCCATGAGGGTACTAATGCCTGAAAGAAGGGAGAGTTCTGCCCTAACGAGATACATTTTGAATAGTCTACATATAGCGATAGCTTGTCAGGTGATATCTCGTCGACGCCCTTACTGAAATAGGTTTGTTGAAATTCGGGTATATACTTCGTGTCTGATACGGTCGCTATCTTAGAGCTACATGCGCTTAGACCTATAAAGCCAAAGATGCTTAAGGCTGCCCATGTAAGTGCTTGCGTCGTCTTTTGTAGCTTACTTTTAAGCTGATCTTTATTGATCAATTGTTTCTTACAACTGTTAATCATCGCTTTTATGTGATATTTAACATGCTGTTCCCAAGCTGTCAGTAAATTATACGATTGTCTTAACACAACGAAACAAAGGTGGGAACCTGCATTGTAATGCCTTACATAGTGGTATGTCATGACATCACAAACGCAACGATTGTTACTGTTGTGCTACCTATATTATATTAATGTGTAATGTATTTAGAGTTATTCATTTTCATTGGTTAGGATTTAGGATTATTCCTTCGATGCTGATATAAAGTTTAATTCTCACAGCATTTACACGCAGCAAAGGTAAGTAAAAAGTTTTATAATAACGACTAATAACAATACAAAAAAATATTTAATTGTTGTTTTCAGCCTTAATTCCCTTACTGTTTGTGTCTAACTGTAATGCTGACTTATACTCTCTCCGAATGGAGAGGGGAGTGATTACCGAGATACCCCTACATGTCTTCCAGATGTTTAGCAGCCTATCTCCTTCTATCAGCAGGCCAAAAGGGGTAACCTCACATACTACTCCCCTCTCCATTCGGAGAGGGGCTGGGGGTGAGGCCTCTGTGAACTCTGTATGCCGAAGGCGTTCTGTGGGTTCGAAACGGTGCGCAAAAAGGCTCTGTTAACTCTGTGCGCTCTGTGAGAGAAAAAACTCCCAAGCGTGTTGTTTGTGTGTTGTATCATACAGTGGGTGCGTTCTCTTTCTCACAGAAAAACACAGAAGAACAGAACACACAGCATTCCACAGAGACATTAAGTCAACCGATATCACAGAACGTTACAGCTAATCTTAGTTGAAAGGCCTCTGTGTTCTCTGTATGCCGAAGGCCTTCTGTGTGCTCGAAATGTGCGCCAAAAACCTCCGTGAACTCTGTGCGCTCTGTGAGAGAAAAAACTCCCCAACGAGTGAGGAAGCTAAGCCAAGAATCGGCGAATGAACCTTTTCGTGATGACATTGAGCGTCCTTAGCTTTTATGAAAAACATTTACAAAACGCGGCGAGGTGGCCCTTTATTTACGATGGGGATATTGGTAAGAAGGTAGAATATAACCAGCACGTTTTCAGAGGGTTATGAACACGGAGCGAGGAGATGCTTTTCTTGCACCAAGAAGGGGCCTTTCAAGCATCAAGAAGGGCATGTTCTCGGATGTTGAAGGGCATGTTCTTGAGTGTAGAAAGGCGTGTACAGGATAGGAGAGGGATGAAAATAGTTTACAGATTTGGTGTGATGGATTGATGTTAAGAGGATAGGGGAGTTTCTTATTCTTGCTCGGAGGGGGAGGAAGAAAGGGTAGGCACCACCTGTATTGCAGGTGATGCCTAACTAAAAACTCAGTGTTTCAGGTACGTACTAAGGTTTGATATTATTCTATTATGAAATCATGAAAATTGTTGTACTTCGCTTTTCGTTTGCCTCGCCACGCCTCAGGCGAGCCTATTATGAGGCCACAGCGTAGACAGAGGCTCGCTTTTCGTTTGCCTCGCCACGCCTTAGACGAGCCTATTATGAGGCCACAGCGTAGACAGAGCCTCGCTTTTCGCTCGCCTCGCTACGCCTTAGTCCATCCCATAACGTGTCCAAAAGGTAGACAGAGCCTCGCTTTTCGCTCGCCTCGCCACATCTTAGATACTCCTATAATGCGCCCACAGCGTAGGCGGGTCATCTCTTTTGGTATGCCTCTTTATAGTTTAGATGCGGCAAGGCGAGGGAGGTTTAATGTATAGTTCTTTATTTTATACGGAATTTACCAGGGCCGTTTACACCCATGTTATCGAAGAGGATAGGGTGACCACTATACTTGGTTGTGTTTATTACAGAGACGGTGTACTCGTCGAGCATAGCTGTAGAGAAGATGCTAAGAGCGTATGCACCCTCAGAAGAACGTGCTGCAGCTGATGAAGTCCAATACATTGCAGTGGCTCCTATGAGTGGAGCTGCAATCTTGTAAGGTGTCTCTAATTGGGCTGAAGCTCCTTGCGTATGTTTGAAAGCATAGAACCCTGTGCAAGGTAAGAACATGTAGTCCGCATTAGTGTTAGCTTTAGCTGGACGCCCGAATGACGTTATGTCTACATTAACCTCTGGTGCAGCAAGATCGACACGATAGTCTGTTCCGTTGGGTGCAGCCGCCTTCAAGGCTTCTAAAGTCTTACCTTCGTCCGCCGCAATCTTCTTCAGTGTCTTGAACCACACACCAGTATTGAAAAGATGGCATACATTATCACGACAGGTGATAGCGTATAGCTTCGTCTTATCCCACATCGGTGAACCTTTCTTTACCAGCCATAGAGCCTCATTGACATTCATTGCGTCAGCAGCACTCTTCAGTGCTTTATTACCGTCGACGGTGGTTGTGTGACCTTGTGAATGGTTATAGCTTCGTGCGTCCGTAGTGCCAGTAGGATCCGGGAAACCGTCTTCGCGATACGAGATAACGTCACCTGGGAGTATAGGCTGTCGGTCTTCATGTCCCTTCCAGAAATACTCGCCACTTGCAGCATCCCATGTGTAGTACTGGTTCTTGTCGTATTCATAGAGCTTGATGTTCTCTGCGATGTAGTGAGGCTTGCCTGCCTCCACCTTTACCGTACCTTTATAGCTCTTCTTATAATAGCCTTTACCACCGCTCAATGGGTCGACTAAAAGATATTCAATCGATAGGTTAGTGTATTCACCAGGGGGGAGAACGATGATGATGCCATTCTTTGACGCATCAGAAGCGGCTGGGATAGGGAGGAAAGGTTTGCCATCTTCATCATCGATATTGTCATGTCCTGCGACATCCTGCTGATAGTACCACACAATCTGTTTCCCTTCTTCCGTCTTCTTCGTGAGCTTTCCGTCTGCAGCCATCGTGTATGTACCTGTAAGACCCTCGTTGGCAGTGACGTACACGGCCCGAACACCGACAGAGGAGGCGAACTTGTGGACCGAAGAGTAGGGTGTTAGTACAAGGTAGCCAGCCTTGTGAGCAAGATTGAAAGAATACATCTGATTAGCATTCTTCGTCGCTGTAGCGATACCACAGTCGCCATATTGTCCGATGAGGTCGGCAGAGTTGGGGTCAGTCTGTTTCTGTTTTGCAGCAAAGACAACCTCATCAGCTTTGTCAGAGACCGTACCTGTATATCTCACCTTATAGCTCTCTGCGGTGAGGTTCTTCTTGAAGTAGAAGTTAGACGCAGCCACTTGTTCGCTGATGTCATCCTTGTCATTCTTCTCAAAGGTAGTTCCCCCAGTCGTGTTAACCCATATCTTGTCACCTTGCGTCCACAGGAACGCCACGTGAGCAGGCTCGGTTGATGACAGAGGGACATATTTTCCTGCGGTGCGCGTGGCTGGTCCTTCGTCAGAGAAGCAGGTCATACTCTCATAATCTACAGCTTTTTTACCGCCCATCTCTTCGATAGAATCGGTAGAACATGACGCAAAGCATGCGTACACCAATCCTGTGAATAATAACTTACTAACGATATTTTTCATTGTTAAAAACTTTCTTTTCACTATTGATTAATACTTTCTAATAAACGAAACAGGGAGCTATTAGTTCTCATCCTCCTCTTCTTCCCACTCGTTATCATCGTCGTAGGCATCCTCATGTCCGCCCCCCATGCGTGTAGTTCCTGCTGCAAGATAGCCCTCAGGTTCTGTGTGTACAAGCATACATACGGGACACACGTAGTCTTTTCTTGCTGTGCTTGACGCATACAGCAAGTCTAAATCTTCTAATCTTATCATCTTAATTCTTCCTTTTAGTTACCTTATTAGATAACGATTCCGCTACTCAGGTCGACAACTCGACTTAAGGTATATTTCAGTAAATAGTATAATGTTTATTAAACTCGGCCGTAAAGGTATAAAAAACATTTCGTTCTGCGTTTATATCCTTTACGAATGTTATTTTAATTTAGGATGTTTAACACATCATTAGCACCTACCAACCAGCATCCAACACCCAACAGAAGCCTCACCCCCGACGCCTCTCCGAATGGAGAGGGGAGTGATTACCGAGATACCCCTACATGTCTTCCATCTGTTAAGCAGCCCAATAGGGGTAACCTCACATATTACGCCCCTCCCCCGAAGGGAAGGGGCGTAATCACCGAGATACCCCTATAAGAAGGATGTAGGCTACTTGTTGTCCCTTATTCGTGCCAACATTAGCTGTAACGTTCTGTGAACTCTGTATGCCGGAGGCGTTCTGTGAGTTCGAAACGTTGGTTGAAATGTTCTGTTAAATCTGTGAGTTCTGTGAGAGAAAAACCTCCCCAGCGAGTTGTTTGTGTGTTATCTCATAGCGAGGGTGCGTTCTATTTCTCACAGATTTACACAGAAGAACAGAACTCACAGCATTCCACAGAGACATTAAGTCAACCGATTTCACAGAACCTTACAGCCAACGTTAGCTAATCATTAACACCTAACACCCAACATTCAACACCCTTCTTTAGCAGTAACGTTCTGTGATATCTGTATGCCGGAGGCGTTCTGTGAGTTCGAAACGGTGCGCAAAAAGGTTCTGTTAAGTCTGTGGGTTCTGTGAGAGAAAAAATTCCCCAACATGAGAGAAAAAACTCCCCAACGTGTGAGAAAGATGTGATAAAAATAGGTGAGCTTATCTGCCTCGTGGTGAGTTGAGTAATTCTCTATCTGCATGAAAAACATTTACAAAGCGCGGCGAGTTGGCTCTTTATTAACGATGGGAATATTGGCAAGAAGGTAGAATATAACCAGCACGTTTTCAGATGGTTATGAGTATGGAGCGAGGAGATGCCTTTCTTGCACCAAGAAGAGGCTTTTCTTGCATCAAGAAGGGCATGTTCTCGAATGTTGAAGGGCCTTTCCTTGAACGTAGGAGGGCGTGGGCAGGATTGGAGAGAGGCGAAAAATGTTTACAAGTTTGGGGCATGTGGGAAGCGAGGACAGCGTGGAAGGGACGGGAGGAAAGGTGGGGGAAGAATGGGAAAGACAATCGGCAGGAAGTAGGAGGAGGAGGACGTAAAAAGCTGATGAGTATGAAAATTATTGGTTAAAACATTGTAATTTATAAAAATATGGTGTATCTTTGCCACTACGTAACAATAACAATCAAAAGCTAAAAAACCAGAAGTAGTTCGCTGAACAGGCCTAAACCTAAGCTTGGAGGACGAAAACGAAAATCTATAAGATGAAAAAGAAAAGAGCAAAGATGCTGCTTGCTGCCCTGTTATTAGCAGTGGGCGAGACCGCTTTTGCTGATGGAACGGTAGTAAGCGGTATTCGACAAATCAACCCAACAACGGTAGAGATTACTTACAGCGATGGTGGTGTGATGACGGTTGACTTCTATGGTAAGAACGTCTTCCGCCTTTTCCGCGACCCTAAGGGGGGTATTGTGCGCGACCCATCCAGCACTCCTCCTGCGCAAATTCTCGTCGACAACCCACGTAAGGACGTTGGACAGCTGAGTATCAATGCGTCGGATGCCGATGTGGACGTGTCTACTGCCGAGCTACGTGTGCGTTTCGACCGCAGCACAGGACTCATGACAGTCACCGACCTCCGCAATGGTAAGGAGGTTATTAAGGAGGTTAAGGGTGTTGACTTTCAGAAGAATCGCACCACGGTGACGCTTCGTAATGCCGTGGGAGAGTTCTTCTATGGTGGAGGAGTACAGAATGGACGCTTCTCTCATCGTGGTAAACGCATCGAGATCGTCAATACCAACAGTTGGACCGATGGTGGTGTGGCTTCGCCAGCACCGTTCTATTGGTCGACAGGGGGCTATGCGGCCATGCCTTACACGTTCGCTCCCGGTGCTTACGACTTTGGTAGTACGGATAAGAACACGGTGACAATCAGTCACGAAATGCCTTATCTCGACCTCTTCCTAATGGTCGACACGACCCCTGTCGCTTTGCTTCGCGATTATTATCAACTGACCGGTAACCCCGTCTTATTGCCTAAGTTTGCTTTCTATGAGGGCCACCTCAATGCCTACAATCGTGACTATTGGAAGGAGACCACCGAGGAAGGCAAGGGAATAAGCTTCGAAGACGGAAAGAGATATGTAGAGAGTCAGAAAGACAATGGCGGTATCAAGGAGAGCCTCAATGGTGAGAAGCAGAACTATCAGTTCTCTGCTCGTGCTGTTATCGACCGTTATAAGAAAGACGATATGCCGTTGGGATGGATTCTTCCTAACGATGGTTACGGGGCAGGATATGGGCAGACAACGACCCTTGATGGTAATATTGCCAATCTTAAGAGCTTAGGCGACTATGCCCGTAAGAACGGTGTTGAGATAGGTCTATGGACCCAGTCAAACCTCCACCCAGTGGACAGTATCTCAGCTCTCCTGCAGCGTGACATCGTTAAGGAGGTGCGCGATGCGGGCGTGCGTGTGCTGAAGACCGACGTAGCATGGGTTGGTGCAGGCTATTCCTGTGGCCTGAATGGTATCGCCGACGTGGCCCATATCATGCCGTACTACGGCAGTGATGCTCGTCCCTTCATCATCACCTTGGACGGATGGGCCGGTACACAGGGATATGGCGGAGTATGGTCGGGCGACCAGACTGGCGGCGAGTGGGAGTATATTCGTTTTCATATCCCAACCTATATAGGCTCAGGCCTCTCCGGAATGGGCAATATCACAAGTGATATGGACGGTATCTTTGGTGGGAAAAACCTCTCCGTAAACATCCGAGACTTCCAATGGAAGACCTTTACACCTATGCAGTTGAATATGGACGGGTGGGGTAGTAACCCTAAGTATCCGCAGGCTTTGGGCGAGCCAGCGACGAGTATCAACCGTTCTTACCTTAAACTCAAGTCGATGTTACTCCCTTATACCTACTCATGTGCCCATGAGGCCGTGACAGGGAAGCCCCTCATGCGTGCGATGTTCCTTGATGATAGCAACGACTACACCCATGGCAGTGCCACACGCTACCAATATATGTACGGTCCATCATTCCTTGTTGCACCCGTCTATCAGAACACTGCGGCCGATAAGGAGGGCAACGACGTGCGCAATGGCATCTATCTACCGAAGGGAACATGGTACGACTACTTCACAGGAGCTACCTACGAAGGAGGTTGCATACTGAACGACTACTTCGCTCCGATATGGAAGTTGCCTGTCTTAGTCAAGTCGGGTGCTATCATTCCGATGGTCAATCCGAATAATAACCCTTCTGAGGTCGATAAGAGTCGACGCATCTTTGAACTCTATCCAGACGGTAAGACAAGTTTTACCCTCTATGATGACGACGGTACGACACAGAAGTATCTCAACGGAGAGGGGGCTACTACGCTCATTACCTCCGACCTTAACGACAAGAAGGTGCTGACGGTTAGCATCGACAAAACCGTGGGAACATTCGATGGAATGGTCAAAAATCAGTCGACCACCTTCTATCTGAACACCAACGCAAAGCCTAAGAAGGTCACTGCCATTGTCGGTGGAAAGAAGATTCGACTAACGGAGGCAGAGCAGGGCGACAACACGTGGCAGTATGTTCAGGCTTCTAACATCAATCGTTTCGCAACGACTAACAGTGAGACAGAACGCCTACTGGTAACTAAAAATTCCCAAATCATCGTGCGCTTGGCGTCATGCGACATCACGAAGGAGGCCGTGACGCTCCGTGTGGACGGCTTTGAGCAGTTGAGAAAGTCAAACGAGACCTTGCGAAAGAAGGGTGTCTTGACTTCTCCCAACCTGCTTGAGGCTGATGTCCAGTCGTATAGTGTCACACCGAAGTGGACTCCTGTGCAGAATGCCGACTATTATGAGATAGCCTTCAACGGCCAGACTTACACCACCATCCGCCACAACTCGCTCCTCTTCGACGACCTTCAGCCAGCTACCGACTACGACTTTAAGGTGAGGGCGGTCAATAGTGAGGGTGCGAGCGAATGGACACCACTACACGTGAAGACGGCTGTCAATCCGTTGGAGTACGCTATCAAGGGGCTTACCGCAACCTCAACGGCCCGTGATATGGAAGGTTTTGAAATCCATCGACTCGTTGACTTCAGTACAACTGGCGACATCTGGCACACCTATTATTATACGAAGGCAGTGCCATTCGACTTTACTGTCGACCTACATAGCACTAACACGCTCGACAAACTGCAGTATGTTCCACGCGCAAATGGCGGCAACGGTACGATAACCAAGTGTGACATCGCTGTCAGCAAAGACGGTAGAAACTGGACAGAAATCGGTCCTCAGCAGTGGGCACGAGATGGTAGAACGAAGGAGGTGACGCTCTCTACCCACCCAGTGGCACGTTATGTGAAGGTGAGCGTGAAGGAGGCTGTTGGCAACTTCGGCTCTGGTCGTGAGTTCTATGTCTTCAAGGTGCCTGGCACAAAGACTATCCTTCCTGGCGACATCAACCTCGATGGTAAGGTTGACGAGAATGATTTCACCTCTTATATGAACTATACAGGTCTTAAGAAGGGCGATGCCGACTTCGATGGTTATATCTCTGGTGGCGACCTCAACGGCAACGGCTTGATTGATGCCTACGACATATCGAATGTTGCCGCACAGCTCGAAGGTGGTTGGACAAACGATGATGCCGAGCCTGTAGCAGGTAAGATTTACTACGAGTACAACCGTAAGTCCTACGCAGCAGGCGATGATGTCATCATCAAGGTGAAGGGTAAGGACCTGCAGTCAGTCAATGCCTTCAACCTTATCTTCCCATATAGTCCGAAGGAGTTGCAGTTCATTAAGGTTGAAACCGACCCATCAATGGTAATGCGCAACCTTACCTACGACCGTCATCACAGCGATGGTTCGCAGGTTCTCTATCCAACCTTTGTGAACGTAGGCGACCACCATACGTTCAATGGCGATGCCGATCTCCTCGTCATCCGTATGAAAGCTCTCAAACCATTCACCGTTAAGAACACAGCAGCCAAGGGCTTGTTGGTGGATAAGCAGTTGAGGGAGGTGGAGTTAAAGTAGAACCAACCAGCCCCTCCCCCTTACCCCTCCCCCAAAGGGAGGGGAGTAGTATGCGTGATACCCTTATAAATTAGAGA